>ENA-ORXT01000684-ORXT01000684.1-marine-metagenome-genome-assembly--contig:-NODE-684-length-52016-cov-7.869154_pt1 | contig 52016 bp, 46 predicted proteins | sample MGYA00237868_ERZ511482 | MGnify/ENA metagenome assembly ERZ511482
CATCAATCATTCCAGTCATTGTAGTCGTATTCAAAAATGCGCCAGTTAAATCTCCGCCGATATTGTCATATCTCCAAATAGTACCAATTTCATTCCCAACAAACAAGTTAAATTTATTGCCAAAAGGAATCAAAAGAGGTGTCGAAAAATTGGTTACAGGATTATTAGTCTCTATTGTATCTAAAGCATTTGGATGGGCAAAAATCTCCCCAAAAAAACTGTTATTCGCAGGATCACTTGGCAGTGGTTGGAAAACTGGATTGGTCGCTGTTCCTTGATTTGGATAAAAATTGAGAAACGGATTTCGCTCCCCAATGACCAAGTCAGGCAAACCATCTTGATTCACATCCCCAATCGTCGGTGAAGACCGCTGCCCCACATTAATTTCTTGCCAATGTGGAATTACAGTTGGAAAATTCATCGGATTGCCCGCCCCAGCAGTATTTTCTGCATAAAATAACCAACCTCCGTTTTCGCCTACCAACAAATCCAAATCACCATCATTATCCATATCGCCAAAGGCTGGCTGAAAAGCATTGGTTGCCGAACTGTATTGATTAAAATCCAACCAATCATCGTCAACCAACGTAAAGGCAGGAGCTGTTTCCGTCCCTGTGTTTTCAAATAAAAACATCCGCACATCTAAGGTACCGTCAGGTAGAAAATAGCCGACATTGCCAACTACAATATCCAGCAAACCGTCACCCGTTACATCTGCAATCGCGGGATAAGCATTTTCACCAATATCAATCATGGTTTCAGTCAAAAAGTCCCGTTGCTGAAAATCAAAAACAGGGCTTTCTGTAGTATTCGTATTCTTGTAGAACCAAGCCACTTCGTAATTCGGCGAGTTATTCGTCTCATTGGGAGAAGCAATTAAATCGTTTGCACCGTCAAAATCTACATCAAAAGGCGTAGGAGGTAAGCCTAGAATTATTCCTTGAGAATCGGTTACGACCCATTGACTGTTTGTCCCAGTATTTCCTGCAAGGACAATTCCGCCTGCTTGAATATTGTCTGCAACTCCGTCCCCGGCACAGAAGCTAAAAGGTCCACCGGCAATTGTTCCGCCATCTGGTTGGTTTCTATTTACAGTGATACTATTTGAAAAGGAAAAAGTTCCGGCTAAAACAGAGACATTGTTTCCTGGAACTAGACCAGTAAGTCCAGCCTCAAAGCTTAAATTCCAAACCAAGCAAGCACCTGGACCTGCGCCATCAAAATCTACGGCAGAAGGTACCGGAGGTAAGCCTAGAATATTTCCTTGTGGATCAGTAACGACCCATTGATTATTGGTTCCAGTGTTACCACTCACGGTAATTGCACCCACTGCTAAGTTATCTGCAACTCCATCCCCAACACAAAACTCAAATGGTCCTCCAGCTAAGGTTCCACCACTTATCGGAGCAGCGCAATCCGTTCTTGTCACCGTGATGCTATTAGATAGGCTATAGCAACCGGCTAGATCCGTCAAAGCATTATTGCCCATGGCAGCACCTGTCAATCCATCTTCAAAACTTAAGTGCCAAACAAGGCAAGCACCCACACCTGCGCCATCAAAATCTACGGCAGAAGGCATTGGTGGCAAACCTAAAATTATTCCTTGGTCATCGGTTACGACCCATTGACTATTGGTTCCAGAATTTCCTGCAAGTGTAATTGAACCAGCTGGAATATTATCAGCAACTCCATCACCTGCGCAGAATTCAAAAGGCCCACCAGTAATTGTTCCACCTTCAGGTTGGTTTCTTGTTACTGTTATACTATTGGAAAGACTGTAGCAACCGACTAGGTCAGTCAATGCACTATTACCTGGGGTAGCACCTGTCAATCCATCTTCAAAACTTAGGTGCCAGATAAGACAAGCACCAGCTCCTGCAACATCGAAATCTACGACAGAAGGCATTGGAGGTAAGCCTAAGATTATTCCTTGATCGTCGGTAACAACCCATTGGCTGTTGGGACCAGTATTTCCTGTAAGTGTTATTGAACCCGCTGGAATATTATCCGCAACTCCATCACCCGCACAGAATTCAAAAGGCCCACCAGTGATTGTTCCACCATTAATGCTTGAACCATTTGAGCTAACTTCAACTTCGATCTGATCAAGATCCCAGATGTTTTGCAAACTGCTAGCACCCACTGGGCAGTAGGCTAGTAATTCAAAACTAAAGAGAGAAATTCCTGTAACTTGAAAGTCAAAGGAGTTGAAATTAAATTGTTCCAAACTCCAATCTTGGGTTGTCGGATTATCTGTAGATTCATAAATAAGATTATTGTCTTTAAAGATTCTAAGACCATAAAGCGTAGGATAATTATTTACACCACTAGCTCCATCAATCCATTGGAACATCTCTGGTGCTAATTCATGAAATGAAAGACCGCTTAAAGTCCCGGTTTGTCCTGGAGCCACTTGCACCATTATATTAAATCTAACAGCCCGGTCAGCATTGGGTTTAAAATCACAAGAGGTATTAGAACTGACACACATGGCTTCAGTTCCGTCTATACCTGGGGTACATGAATGACCATTCATGTCAGGATTGTTTCTGAAAAGATGGTCGCCTAGCACTGTGATAGTAACATCATCAGTATTAGTAATATCGGCCGTGAATTCACTGAAGTCACGATTTGAGCCATCTGTATAAAAAGAAATACATTGATCCAAGGTAAAGACTGCGCTGGCTGGATCGCCAGAAGCTTGGATCGTATGGAAAGAAAGGAGTGAAAACAAAAATAAGAACCAAGTCAAATTTTTGCTATTGGGGGTAAAAATGGACATAAGTAAGCTTTTTAATTGATGAGTAATCACATCCTTATATGTAGAATGTGGGAAAAGGGTTGCCTGAGTGTTCGAGGATTTTAGATTATTTTTAAAATGTGCATGAAAGATTTACTTTGTTAGTTAATTGGTTTTTTTTACACTCAATGAACAGATATATTTTAGGTGTAAACAGGATTTCGATGATGAACAGAATTCTTTAGTTCTGATGAAGCTTAATTAGGAAAGATAAGGGTTTAGTTTTTTTCTAAAAGGTTGAAATTTTAAAAAAAATGCACCTTTTGTTGAAATTTACTTTTTAGTCAGATTTGTCGCGCCTGACCATATTTTCACAAGTAATTATTCTGCTAAATATAATTATTTTTTGTATATGTAAATTATCTTATGCCAATTCGTATAAAAGAAGTTGGATTGGTGGAAGGATTGTTTTTTAAGGTTTTACTTAGACAACCAATTGTAGGTTTTTTACTCCCGGAATTTACTACCTCTGTTTTACAGACTTGAATTATAAATCATCTGGCTTTAGCAGATGATGTTAGAATCAGGTAGGACATTCACAAACCATTTCAAGTTTTTCTCCTCCCGGAATTTACAGCGTCCGCTTTGCAGACTTGAAATTCTTTCCTCCATCTGCACGGTTACTGAACGGTTTAATGAAGTTGAAAAGCGATTGACTAAATGTCAATCGATAGTGAAGGAACCGATTCATCAGAATTGGACGTTTAGTGGCCATGGTACGAAAGAGAAATGTGATTATAGAATTTGAATCACGAGGGTCTTATATAAAGAACTAATATCGAAACTCTAAGGCTTTCTTAATAGGAGCTTCCTCCCGGAATTTACTACGTCTGCTTCGCAGACTTGAAATTCTTCCCTCCATCTAAATGGAGGGAAATTACATTTTAAACCTGTTCCTACGAGAATGTGAAATTTTTCCTCCCGGAATTGATACTTTGTACTTCCGGAATTTACTACGTCTGCTTTACAGACTTGAATTATAAATCATCTGGCTTCAGCAGATGATGTTAGAATCAGGGAGCAACTAGTTCGGATTATAAATCATCCGACTTCAGCAGATATTCGCCTTGTGAATTTTCATCAACGGTTCAACGCTTGAATAAATCCAATACTTGCATTCAACTGATTGATTTTTAGCGATACAGAGTTACTTTTTCTTAAAGAAAATAGTGACTGACTACCTCCTAATCCTAGGATGAAAAAACTATTTTCTGAAATTCTTTTTTCAAAACCCATCTTTAAGCCCACAGATATAAAACCTCGTTTGAGGTCAAATTTATCTTTGTTAATTTCTTTCATTTCCATCATCACCTGATCATACATTTCGACTTTCATATCCATGTCACTCTTCAGATTTAGTATATGGTTATACCCAATTTGAGGTCCTGCAAAAAATCGAAGCTTTGAAGAATTTCCAAAATATCTTTTTACTGTGAAATGAATCGAAGCAAGTTCCAGTCTCTGGCCCATTTTGGATTCAAATTTAATCAACTCATCATCACTGATCATAGAAGGATCTACGGGAAAAAGTGCAGCACTAGAAAAAAGGCCAAATGGCGTTTCAACATCCATGGACATGTTATAATAGGTCATTCCATTTTCTGTTGTTTCATTGGTAGAATTATAAAGTAGATCCGATCTAGCGATAGTAGTAGATCGCAACCTTGACCAAGAAATGGAGGAACCCCAAGCCCATTGCGTACTGATACTTTGCTCATAACTGAGGCTTAAGCCCAAACTTGATAATTGACCAATATTTTCCATCTCAGCAGTTATACCGCTACATACATTTTTCGAGTTTAAAAGAAGGCTAGATAAGCCAATGCTTCGACGTAATGGGTTATTATTTTGCTTGTCAATGTTTGAGATGTTTAGGGTCAGGTCGGGCGCAACTTTTGCTTTAGGATTGAAGGGAACGATTGGTAATCCTGAAAGTAAAAACCTTGGGATTTCCAATACCGTAGGCTCTAGAATTCTTGAATTTTTCTTGATTGGCGTATTTACACTTGCGTTTGCAGCTGTATTTTTTGCTGCACTTAGTTTTGGTTTTATGGTCGGATTTAAAAGGACATTGCCATTATTCACTCCCGAAGATGAGGACTTTAGTTTTTGCTTTAAATCTTTCGCTTGTTTAATTTCTGCAAACTTTGAATTATTCGTAGAAGATTTATTGGAATTATTTATTGCGCTGAGCTTTTTAGATTGTCCTACACTATTAGAGGTTGATTTTTTATTTTGAGTTTTAGATTCTTCAACTTCAAGCGCTTCAGATGATTCCGAATTTACTACTTCTTTGTTATTCACGTCGACACTTAATGGAGTAACTAAGCTCTGCGTTTTTTCAATTGTTATTTGATTGTTGTTTGATTTGATGAACTGATTTTCAGAGAAAGTTGCCACATTTGACCCTGAGTCATTCACAAAATAAAAACCGGCCAACGTGATCAATAGGATTCCCAAGAGGGGTAGAATAAACAAACGTCTCTTTCGCTTCTTTGACGGATTCATTATCAGCATTGCTGCATCAAAAATACCCTCTGGCGGTGTATTCCATGCCTCCGGCCGTTGACCAGCTTGGTCCAGCTTTTTATTGATGGTATGTTCGAAATTATCTTGTTTCATTTAATTCTGTTTCCGGGCTATTATAGGACTACTCCGTGAAAGCCGTAAAGTTTCGTTAATTGTGTTTTCAATAAATTCCGGGCTTTGAAAAACTGAGATTTGGAAGTACCTGGCTTTATTCCTAATCTTTCACCGACTTCAATATGAGTATATCCTTCGATAGCTACAAGGTTGAAAACTAACCTGTAACCCGCTGGAAGGGCTTGAATATATGTAGTAATTTCTTGGGCGCTTATTTTATGGATTGGATCATCTGAATACGAAATATTCAATTCTGAAGAATCCGCAATATCTGCATTTTCATATTGTATTTTTTTTCCTCTGAAGTATTGTAAGAATTCATTGACCATAATCTTAGAAGACCACGTCTTAAATAAACTCTTGGTAGAATCAAAGGAACTCAACTTCGTAAATATTTTAACCAACCCATTTTGCATAATGTCCTCTGCAGTTGTTTTATTTTTTAAGTAACGAAGGCAGATCATATACCAATGGCTGCTGTATTTGTCGTACAGTTCCTTTTGAGCCTTTGATTGCCCACTAAGGCATTGATCGATCAAAACTTGTTCGTCGGACATAGATAGCTTGTTCCCTTATATGCAGATGGTTTCAAAATGGTTGCCTGAGGTTTTGAATTTTTATAAAAATAAGGTTAAATGCGGATAGGAAACGGTCATGTTGCCAACAAACACTGTTTTTATAAGGATATTTTGCATCTCTATGGAGGTGTCGCTACGCTATTGATGTGTCGCTACGCTGTAGCGAACGATTATAGGATGGTGTTGGATTATTGTTGTTTTGCCACGCTGTGGCGATGATTATTGGATGGAATTGGATTTTGGATGTCTCGCTAGGATTTTTGGATAATAATAAATCCTTTAGCTGTTATGCTAAAGGATTGGAGCGGGATTTACTTCTTTATATAGGGTATTAAAGGCTATACTCTCCGTGGGCAACCACGTGATTTTGTCCATTTCTTACACAGTAGCCAGAGCTGCCATAGGTAATCTTTACTTTTGAATTCGTATAAACTGGCTTGCTAAAGTTAATGCTGAAAGCTTCAAAGTTGGTCTTAAAAGGGGAATTTGAAACTACATAATTGGCCGTGCAGAGTCCTTGGACAAAGGCTCTTTTAAATCCAAAGATTTTGGCAAAGAAGGTCGTTGTATGAACCATATTCATGTCCCCGGAAACTGCTCCATACTGTAAACCCATATTTTTAGGTACCATTACTTCAGTTACTTGCGTTTGTTCTTGTTCGAATTTTTGTGGAATTAACCATTTTCTATAATTGAGTTTATTTGCTTCTTGAGCCTTTACTGCAGCAATAGTTTCTGCATCCACATTTTTAACCATGAAGTAGTCTACATTAGTCGCAATCAACACTCCATTATCATTCTTCACTTTGGAAGAGAATTTGAGGATCAAATTTTTCTTGCCTGCGGTAAATATGTTGGAAACCCAAGCGGCATTTTTATATTTCCCTGGAGTGAATATATGTCCTTGCTTCTTGTACTCTAATTCATTTCTAAGATGTAGTATATTTTTATAATTTACACCTAAGTCTTTGGTGAACCTTAAAAATAAGGCAGTCGAAGATTTTAGATAAAAACTAAAATTGACATCCTCTTCAAGGGTTTGAAAAGTGTTTTGCCATTTTAAATATTCTTGCTCATTGATTGTAAATCCAACCTTGTAAATTTTGCGAACGTCCGTGCTAATATTTTGTTTTTTTATCAGGCCTCTAATAGATTTATAAAGGAATTGGAATTTGTAGGTATAGTGATCGACTAGGTTTACTTCTTTTAACTCTTCAACGGTGCTTTGATTTGAACCGAAAGGTTTGGAAAGTTGTCTAAACAAAGTAGTGGCGTACATGGTAAAAGGGTTTTTATTAATTGCAGTTGTCATCTCATCCCGTAGGATACCTTTATAAGACTGTAAACCTGAGAACGTGACATTTGCATTCAAGAAATCGATGAGAGATCCTTTATTCGTATGATTTTAGGATTTACCAGCTCATAAAATGCGATAATTTCTGACAGTAGTGATTCCCGAACGACCAAAATATAGTTCAATTGGGAATTGGCCTTAAGGAGTGGGAGTAGGGTGTGAAATCCTTTTTCTAGCAGCTCGAGTTTACCCATTTCATCTATAATGATCCACTGAATTTCAGGGTTTTTTAAGTCTTCCTTTACCCATTGAATCGCTTGCGCAAATGCAGCATTATAAAAATGAAATTTACCAATAGATTGAACGATTTCATTCTTTGGATCCTTAATTTCAAAAGGAATAACTTCCTTGGTACTTAATCGAAAGAGTTGACGTAAATCTTCATGGTCCGGGCTCAGAAAACCACCAACATCAGTTCTTTCTTCTGTCCAAGCTTTAAGTACCGTCGTTTTACCTGTATGTATTGGTTCACTTAGGATGTATAGCATCATTCTTTTTTAAAGTGAAGTGCGTAAAGAACGGTCCTGAAAAAGAATTCTCTCCATCTTTTGATCCAGCCGAAAGCAGAAGCTTCTTTCCATGCCAATATAATAATGGTACGTAGGTAAGGTATGAGATCAAAAATATGATCTAGTTCTTGTCCGAGTCCTTCCTTTTTCTTGGAGAGTCTTTTTTTGAATAATTTCAAAAGCAGCGGACCAATGATTATAAAGTAGAGGGCAAGAAAAAGCAGCGTTCTAAATAGTATATACCAGCCGCTGTCCATTCCTTGGGTAAACCCGAAAAGTACCACTCCGACAAAGGCAATCACTAAGATCACATACTTCCGATATTTTTTCCAAGTAGATTTATTTTGTCCTGCTTTCGCTTCGGTTTTTGAAACGATGATTTCTGGTAGATCTTCTAATCGACTATTATTTAAGAATTCGATTAATTGGAGAATGAGTATCCCTAGAAGTACTCCCCCGATAAGATAAATTCCTGTATAAATTCCGATGAGTAATTGACTCGAAGAAAAATCAAACAACATATTCATTTTACCAATGATCCATTCTCCGGTTTTGTCAATTGCGGTCCATAGTTCTGTGCCAAATAAAAGTGTCAGAACTAGAATTTTCTGAAAGGCTGATTCTAAGAGTGCGATGATGGCAAAAAGAAAAGCCGCTGGACTGAATGGAAGTAGGCGATATAGTAAATATCCTGAGACTGCTTGAAAGCTTACGGCAATATAGGCTGTAATTTGACTGTGCGGGCTGACGGTCATTTTTATAATTAAGACCAAGACCAAGGCACTCATCATCGTTTTCCAATTGTTCTTGGAATAGTAAGAGATGAGGCTGATGAGGAGAATCGCTATGCCACCGACAATGAGTCCGGTAAAGGGCATCTTAAGGGCGTGGAACAAACCTCCAAGACCAGATTCGGCTAGAGCCCATAAGGCAGTCAACCTCTGTATGGCCAATTTATTTTTGTCAGCTTCTTGGATGATACTCAATTTGAATACAAATTTAGAATTAGAATTGGAAGATTTTCATTTATTTGAATTCTAGAAAAAAGAAATTGATATTTTAGGATGACATTTTGTAATTCAACCAACCTATAAGTGAAAATGCCTCAAACCTCTAGTCGTAGTCAGACCATTGCCGGAGCTGGCTTCCTGTTTGTTGGCTTGAGCTTTTTATAAAATTAAGTTAAAGTCCCACCCCATGAAACTGAAAGTGATTTATATCGTTTGAAATATTAAAATAATCTCATGAGAATTTTACTCCTGCTTTCATTAGCTATTGGCTTAAGTACCTCGCCAAGTTATGGTCAATTCGGAAAATATCTTGATAAAGCAAAATCAGTCATAAGTAATGATGATTCTGGTATTGATATAGGTAGCGGTCTCAAAGAGGCATTACAAGTAGGTGTGGATGATGCTGTTTCCTCACTGTCTCAGGCAAACGGATATTTAGATAGTCCATTTAAGGTACTTATTCCAGAGGATGCTCAGAAGATCGTTTCTACAGTCTCCAAAGTTCCTGGTTTTACAAACGTAGAAACGGATCTTATCAACAAGATGAATGAAGCAGCAGAGTTAGCCGCTAAAAAAGCAGGCCCAATCTTCCTTGACGCAATACAAAAAATGACAATCCAAGACGCCACAAATATTTTAATGGGAGACCAAGATGCTGCTACTGTATATTTAGAAAAAACTTCACGAAGTACATTGTATAGCGAGTTTATGCCAGTAATTCAGAATGCCTTAGATGAGGTAGGTGCTCGGTCTCTGTGGACAAAAACAGTAAATGCTTATAATAAGATTCCATTGCAAAAGAAACTGAACCCTGATCTAGATGATCATGTGAACAATAAAGCCCTAGATGGGATGTTCAGCATGGTGAAAGAAAAAGAGGAAGGCATCCGAAATAATGCTGGTTTGCGAACAAGCCCACTATTGAGAGAAGTGTTTGCAAAGCAAGATAAGTAGAGATATCTAGGTGAGATAAGTCAAGTAATGTAAGAACCATAGGTTAAATGTCAGGACAGGTTTTTCTTAAAAAAGTCAATGGTTCTAGTCCAGGCCAGTAGAGCCATATCTTTGTCATACCGTCCTGTAGTGACATTATGAAATCCATAGTTTGCGTTTGGATAAATAAACGCCTCATATTTTTTTCCATTTTTCTTTAGGGTCTCCTCATAAGCTGGCCAGACTTCATTTACCCTCGTGTCTAATTCTCCAAATTGAAGTAATAAAGGGCTTTGAATTTGAGGAAAAAGTTCTGCTGCAGGTTGACCTCCATAAAAAGGAACCGCTGCTTTCAGATCTGGAATTCTAACAGCCATCATGTTAAAGACCCAGCCTCCAAAACAAGATCCAACGACTCCAACATTACCATTGCATTCTGGATGAACTTTTAAATATTCGTAGGCAGCGATAAAATCTTCTAACATTTCATCTTTGTTTCTTTCCCGCTGTTATGCTCTACCATCATCATCATTTCTTGAATAGCCACCAAGCGGCGTTATGGCATCTGGTGACAAAGAAATAAATCCGGCCAAAGCAGCTCGTCGTCCAACATCTTCAATGTGTGGATTCAGTCCTTGATTTTCGTGAACAACAATTATCCCGCCCAATTTTCCTTTCGCTTTGACTGGGCGCGACAGTAAAGCATTGATCTCTCCTCCGCCTTTTTCTGAATTGTAGCTTATGTATTCGTTTGTCAACCGAGCATCATCTTTAGGAATTTGAATTTCAGAATACTTAGGCATTACACAACTTAATAGACTAGTGATTGTCCATCCTCCGACTGCATAAAGATACAATTTCTCCATGAAGATCTTCTATCAATTAGGTTATGTGCATATTCATCGAACAGGTCAAAAACTTCTTGACTTACTTTTTAATTTCCATTTTTTTCCATGATTTATCTTTTTGCTTTGTAGGATGAAATATTCTAGTATCTATTCAGAAAATTCTGTATTCATATTATTTAGCGGATCACGGATTATTAAAATGAAAAGATTGTAACCTGCAACAGTTAATTTAAATATAATTTAAGATGCGTTTTAAACTGTGTATATTGGGAATGAAGTCTTTAATAATTTTGAGAATTCTGAATTGATAGATTTAAGGATGTATATTAGATAGAATGATAATATTTATGATCGTTAAATTTCCAAAAAATAAGTGATGCTATACCATATAAAAAGTAGATATATACTTTGCTTAATTATAGTCCTTGTTTCCTGTCAATCGAAGAAAAAAGCGGATACTATAATAGATTCGAATTTTGAAACAATTGAATCAAGAAATAACTTTCTGGAAACAATAAGTGATTCGGATCAAGGTATAAGAGATCAGAATAACTCGGCTAATTTCAATGAACAGGAAAATCACGAGTTCTGGGTAAAAGTCGTAAAAACTGATTCAATAAATTTAATTAAAATTGACCACTACCTGAATCAATTTGGATATCCTGACACCATAAATTATACGGAAAAAGCTAGGAAAGCACCTTGGTATGTAATTCAACATTGCACCAAATTAGATAGCCGAATCAAATATTATAATTTGCTTAAGCGAGCGTACGAAAGTAGTGAAATAAGAAATATAGACTTCTATTTATACTTGCAAAGAAATTATTATTTTAAAAACAAAAAAATGCTTGGAATAGAAAATAATGCTAGTTATACTTTTGAAGAAAAAATAGCAATTTTTCAGGATGCTCTGGGGTATGAAAAATAAATTGCGTCCTTTAAAAATTTAGACGGAGGCTCGATTATCTTTGGTTGTTGGTCAGGTACTCATTTGCTACAGTTATTGAACGATGAAAAAAAGAATTTTATGCTTTGGTGAAATCCTTTGGGACATGCTCCCCGAAGGAAAGGTGCTCGGTGGTGCTCCGTTGAATGTACTTTTTCATGCCCAGCAGAATGGATTACAGGGGAAAATGATTTCCGGAATAGGAGTGGATGATCTCGGTCGAGAGATTAAAGATCGATGCGCTGCACTTAATCTATCTTTGGAGCTTGTGCAAGAACATGAAGATTACCCAACGGGGGTAGCCGATGTCAGTCTAGATGAAAATGGATCTGCAAGTTATGAGCTAGTCCAGCCCGTTGCATACGATAACATTCAGTTGCAGCCAAGTCAAGAAGAACACGTAACTTCCTGCGATGCCTTTGTTTTTGGAAGTTTAGCCAATCGGGGTAATGTCACTCGTTCTACACTGATCAGCCTTTTGCGAAAGCTGGAAGAAAATCCACAGTGTACCATCTTTTTTGATGTCAATCTTAGGGCACCACATTATGATCTTTCCGTTATCTCTGAATTGATGACATTTGCGAACGTAGTGAAGCTGAACGATGAAGAGCTTCAAAAAATCTCTGATTTCCATCAGATATCTGGCGCGGAAGAAGAAAGGATGAATGGACTCCTTCTTAAATTTAATTTGAATGGTATGGTATGTACGCTGGGAGGGGATGGCGCCATTTATGTGGATAACAACAAAATTGCTCGGGTCCATGGCAAGAAGATAAATTTAGTGGATACGGTCGGAAGTGGGGATGCGTTTTTAGCTGCATTCATAGCTAGTTATTTGGACGGCGAACCGATAAGCAAGAGCCTAGAGAAGGCAAATAATTTAGGCGCGTTCATCGCATCTAAACGGGGTGCCATCGTCACTTATTAGATTCAATATTCAATTATATTATTCGTAGTCGTAAAATGTATGTTGCTAGGCATCAATGGAAAGGGTGCAAGATGTCTACTATTGATTAATATTTGCTACCTAATTTACGGTTAACGGCTAAATAATATTTAATTTCGTTTATAGATAAAAATCTACCCAAATGATTGATTTTTCCGATGCAGCCATCCAAAGTATTTCCGTACATCATGTAGGAGTTAACACCGATGATATTGGGGTGAAGTATTCCAATAGGTCTATCGATGTTCATAATAATGAATTGCATGAGCTACTTCTTAGATATTTCTTGGCAAGTTTCAAAACTCCGGAGTTTTTCAACTTTAGCATGCCCGGAGAAGATTTGGCCAATAATGCGATCGGTCATATTGCCACTGAAATATTTGATGATCCCAACAATGTGCACAAGCACTCCAAAAGAATTGCCGATCATCTGTATGCGAATTCCATGCACCCAAAGATTAAATCGGGAGATGTCATGGTGGTGTATTTTGATGACATCCTTGTGGAAGATGAACTGGTTTCTGCGATCGGGATTTATAAAAATGAGGATACCGAGCCATTCCTGAAATTAATCAAAGAGCAGGACGATTATAAATTTATCCATGATAAGGGAATTTCTGTGGATCGATTGCAGAAAGGTTGTCTCATTTTGAACTCAGAAAGAGAAGATGGTTTCAATGTGCTTGCGCTCGATAAAAATAAACCAAACGGTGAAGCCAATTACTGGAAGAAAGATTTTCTGCAATTGAGAAATAGAATCGATTCTTACCACATGACCAAAGACACCATAGAGGCCACTCGAATGTTCGTTGATCATCAGTTGAAGGTGGAAGCGGAGGTGGATAAGATCAGTGAAGCGGATATCTTGAACAAGGCCAAAGATTATTTTGGAAGCTTAGAAAAATTCAACCAAGTTGAGTATGCCAACAATCTATTTGATGATGATCAAACACGTCAAGATTTTCAAAAATACAAGCGAGAATATGAAGAACATCGCCACGTAGAATTGCCGGATCAATTTGATATCTCACAACCCGCTGTCAGAAGCAATTCCAAGATTTTTAAGTCGGTGATTAAGTTGGACAAAAATTTCCACATCTACATTCACGGGGATCGTTCTAGAATTTCTCGAGAGCTGGACACAACTAATGGGCGACGTTATTACAAGATTTACTACGACGTGGAGGCCTAAGCTGTCGTTTCAACCGTATATTATTGTAATTGCGTGGTTTGATGAGAGATCATGCAACCTTTTTATAGTTTTTTGCTACTTATAGTTAATGAAGTTAGTTTTTGTTGCCTAAATTCAGCCGTTAAATAAATTTTAATGGCTGGAGATGGCAGAATTTCGACTTATCTGACGGAGTTTTGGAGTAGTTATTGAAGTATACCCTGCTTTACTCCGTGCTTTTTTAATTGGGTATTATATTTATCACAATCTTGATCAAAGGAAACGCAATAAAATCAAATCATCAAATGAATCCATGGCTTGCCATAAGTGTGGTAGGTTTGTCTGCGCAGACCCTTGTAAGACAGCTGTTTAGACCTTTGGTGAGTTCTGAAAATGAGTTGTTGTATCAAGCATTTGCCTCCCTTCCCAATTTCTTATGTGCCGGCGTTATTGTGCCTTTTCTATTCTTAATCTGCCGAGAGATCTTACATTCATACTCCGCTGGTTCTAAACACAATAATTTGCATCTTTGGTTCTTCTTAGGACTGCCTATATCTACAGCGACGATCATCATCTATGAGAACGCTGCTATGTCAGCCATTTTCTTTAATACCTCTGACGTAAATGATGTGATTGCCACCTATCTAGGTTCTATATTTGCAATAGCGGTCTACTACTTTACGCTGAGATTTCACCCACATTATGCTCCCAAGTTCAAGCTGACCAATTAACTTTTTCCTTTCAAGGCTAACTCTGAGCAATAAATGCGTGAACATGCAGTCTAAAGGATAGATTGTGATTAGGTTATGCATTATTATTGGTAGTGATTTCTTTCACAGCTTCTATAATTTTATTTGCTATTTGGAAGGCTTTGTTGATGTCAGTTTTAGTATAATAATTTTCAACTTGCTTCAGTCCTGCGAGGTGTATCTTGTTTCTTTTTTCTCTAAGAAGGTTGACTTCTTCAATTAATGTTACATCCAATAAATTGCTTTTTCTATAGGCATCACATATAGTTTTAAACTGAGTATTCTTTTTAAATTTTTCAAACTTAATATTCCTTGTAACTCCTAGAATTTGAGTTTGATTGTCTATTTTATGAAGGAGTTTTTTTGAACCGTAAGATTCGGACTTAGGCATTACTGATTTCTCGGCTACTATTTTGTTCTTAATAGCAGTTTCCAATCCGAAATGCATAACTCCTTCAACAATTGAAGCTGAATATTGTATGACATTTTTAAATATAGAATATTCTACAGCACCAGTAGTTTGGAGTTCTGTTTCAACTTTAATTAGAAAAATAATGTATTGGAAAGAAATTGAGAGGTTAGTCTTTAAGGTTTCGTTTGAAATGAAGTTGAATGTTTCAGAAAAGTAATCTAATTCAGGAACTTCAATTTTATAGCTTTTACTTTTTGCCATTTTTCAGTAAAGCTGACAGTGAACTATATCCATTTTTTTTTAAATATGCCTTCAAGTGCATATCTGATCTAACGCCATAATCTTTGCCATACTTCTTCTCTATAGTACCCATATGAGTATCTGATCTTTTTTTGCTTGTAATTTTGCTTTTAGTAGACTTTCTTGCTTTAGTGGCCATGATTACTTCCAAATTTATACTAAAATAACGCAATTTTAAATGATTTCGATCCATACTTCATAGATTTTTCTCATTAGATATAATATTTACCTACCGGGCATTATTCCTTTGGTTTAAGCACTTGATCTACATAAATTTCAACTTTATCCCACGAAATAGTAAATAATTTGCCACGATTTCTCAATTTGAACTGTATTAGTATTGAAGGCCTCATAATATCTTTTACTAACAGATCAAACACGAACAAATGTCTTTTAAAATAAACTTAATGCTTCTTGCAGCGCTTTGCCTGCTTACGATTTCATGTCAAAAGGAAGAAGTAACTAACTTTAATATGGAAACGGAGTTTCCAGAAACCGTAGAATTAATTGAAGCAACCCTTAATGCTTCTGTCACCGATTTAGATGGAAATGCTGTTCCAGGTGCTCGAATTGATGTTTATGTGGATGGCTCACAAATATTGACAGACATTGGTTCAGGTTCTGATACTAATTTTAACATTGAGAATGAATCCTTTCATCCAACCCGAACCGTCATCAAAGTTTCAGCTCCAGGGTTTACACCAAATTTTGCAACGCCGAATTTTGAGGAAGGAGAATCGGTAAACCTGAATTTTGTAATGGATGTGCATGAGCATAATTCAATGCATTCAATGGCAGAAGTTGCAGAACACAACAATGAAAATCATCTTTCTGTATCAATTAATCCAGATGTAATTTCTTCAGAAACATCTTATCTTTTAGTGAGCCAGACCTATGATTTTGGATTTCAAACGACTGATTTAATGCATGCAGATAGAACGATAGATCCCGGAGGAAACGTAAGTACGATAGAATTTAAGGAGATATTTTATGTAGGCGCCTACAATGAATTAGGACAACAACTTTCAGTTAATGAAGAAAGTGCATTTAATGTAAATGTCATCTCTGATGTTACGGATCCAAGTGTTTATGTGTTTAACCAAAAGCTAGGAATCTGGTTGCCAATGAATAATGTTGATCTTACAGAAAATGGTTTCAACTTTTCAGCAGATCAGTTGACAGTATATGGTGTCATATCTTCTTGTTCAGGAGATACAAAAGCACCCACTCCCTATTGTTTTGTAGGATCCACGTATACTTTGAATGATGATAATATAGTAATTGCAGAATTTTTTGATGCAGGATCTTTTGATGATTGTGATGAAGACTTAACTTTTTTAGTAAGAAGAGTACAGGATGATTGTGGTGTAGGTGCTGAAAATTTTGGAGACTCTTTTACAATCTGTCCAGAAGATGAAGGAAAAACAATCGAGGTTGAAATGAAGATCATTGACGATAGTAGAAATTCAGATTATTGCATCACAAGTTTTGAAGTGGTATCTGGTGCTGGTAATCCGAATGCTCCTATACCTATTTGTTTAAATATATCTACTGTTTTGTATTCGACAGGAGTCATGCTTTGGGCACAAGATTTTGATAATGGATCTTATGATGTTGAAACGGCTCAAGAAGATCTTACATTTGAAATTAGGAAGATGACGGACGCTTGCGCAAATGGATCTGATACTTTTGGACCGACCATTGAAATATGTGCGGCAGAACAAGGAACAACTATTGGAATCTTAATGAAAGTGATTGATGAAGATGGTAATTCAAATACCTGTGCGATAGATTTAAAAGTGATATAATTTAAATCCTTGGCTTCATACATAACTAAGTTTTGAATTTACAAACCCATGAAGTGGCGTCCTTAATTGAGGGTTGCAAAGAGAACAAACGAGCGAGTCAAAACAAGCTGTTTGAAAAGTTCGGTGGGTATGTTATGGGGGTAGCTCAACGCTATACCAATAATGAGCATGAAGCCAAGGATATATTTTTAAAATCCTTTGAGCGGGTCTTTAAAAATGTAGAGAAGTTTGATCCTGAGAAAGGGAACCTTAAAACTTGGTTAAAGGTAATTACCATACGTGTAGCGTTGAATCAGATTAAATCCAATAAACGATTTGAATTCACAGACCTAGAAGAAATTGTCGAACCAGAGAGTAAGGATTTTTTTAGTGAAGATATTGACATGCAATATGTGGCAACCATTGTAAACAATTTAAAAGAGCCTTATGGACTCATTTTTAATATGGTAATGGATGGATATAAGCATAAGGAGATTGGAGAAAATTTAAAAATCTCAGCAGCTACCTCAAGGTCCTATTATAAGCGCAGCCGAACAATGATTAAAGAAAAATTATCAAATCTTAAAATTGACTTGATTCATGGATAATGAAAAATTTGACAAAGAATACAAGCAATTTATTGCTGGTCAAGAGGCTAAAACTGACCTAAGCGGACTCTGGAAGGAGCTAGAGCCCAACTTGCCTGTGCAAAAGAGAAAAAGGAGATTCCTTGTTTTGTTCTTTGGCTTAATCTTGCTCGGAACAAGCGCGATATTATTTTCTGTGCTTCAAGAAAATGATCAGAACCTTGCCACTTCTGAAAATTCTCAAGAATTAAAACTGGATCAATCACAGACGAAAACATATGCTGAAATAAAGAGAAGCGCAGAGATAAAAGGAAATGAGGAAATAAATACAAATGAGAAGATAGAGGCAAACAAGGAAAAGTTAGCCATCGTTGAGCAAGATGATGAAGAGATAAAAATTGAGGAAAAAGCAGCTGAGAAAAGTAAAACAGTTGAGACTAAAAAAGTAATTGCAGACGTAAAAGAAAGTAAATACAGTGTTTCCCAAGAAGGTCAACTAAGCTTTGATTCAAAAGCAGAAGAAGGAAATCAAAAAAGATATTTAGGTAATTTTGGAATGCCAAAAACAGGAATACGGAATTCTGAAGTGAAAGGGGAGAATGGTGATACAAAACTATTCGATGCGAAATTCAATCGACCAAAGTTAGGTTTTGTATCATCGCTCCCTTTTTTAGTCGCCGATCAATTGGATGTATTTCCGATTATTCCAGTGATCTTATCCACAAAATCTATGTCTTCCGATAAGCAGGAAGATCGAAAGCCAACAACAAAAACTGGAAAATCTTTTCTTGAAGTAGGCGGATCTTACATCATTCCGAGCTTTAAGAAGGATGAACAGATCGTAATTTCAAGCTTGGGTGAAAAATTAAACGAGCATCTAGATATTGCTTATGGTTATCAAATGTCTGTTGGTTATAAATATAAGACTCGTAAGGGTTTAGTATTTGGTCTTGGCTTAAGTCAGACCAATATTATAGAGCATTTTGAAATTTATGATGAATTGGAGACTGTGGAAAGTGCCTATAATCCAGAGGCTTTTAAGTTTCTAGGTGATTACATAGGTGCTGATCAACTTGGGGTCACAACCACGACTGTGGAAGTCTTTCAGAGGAATCAATTTAAAATGTTGGATCTTATTCCATCTATTGGTTTTCAGACGGAGGGTCGATTGAGTTTTGGCTTATCCGTGGATGGGTTGATAAATCTTAATCAAAGCTATGAGGGGGTGATTGTTGATGAAGCGCTTAATATCCTCAGAAATGGTGAAGTTTTCGAGGCAAGAAAATTTGCTCGATTTACCGTTGGAGCTAAAGCATTGCTTAATTATGAGCTCACAGAAAATTTCGGGATCAATGTCCATGCATCGTATTTCCAAAGACGACTGAATGAGTCGGTGAATGAAAGCTTCAATGCTACACATTTAAATAATGTATCTGTGGGAATGGGTGTCCGTTATTTGATGTCGTCGGGTAATTAGGTTTTATTTATATGTCGCTCCTCTGGAGCTTACGCATATTTTGCTCCGCTGGAGCCTACGCATATGTCTCTCCGCTGGAGCTTGTCTTAATTTTATCTACCTAGGCTACATATATTTTGCTCCGCTGGAGCTTACGCATATGTCGCTCCGCTGGAGCTTGGATTAATTATATCTACCAAGGCTACGCATATTTTGCTCCGCTGGAGCATTGCGATGTATATCTGGAGATAAGTTGACATCAGGGTGGAATCAACAGGTTGTAACAAAATTCATGTGTCGCTCCGCTGGAGCTTACGCATATGTCGCTCCGCTGGAGCTTGGATTTATTATATCTATCGAGGCTACATATATTTTGCTCCGCAGGAGCATTGCGATGTATATCTGGAGATAAGGTGTCATCAGAGTGGAATTAACAGGTTGTAAGAAAATTTATGTGTCGCTCCGCTGGAGCTTACGCATATTTTGCTCCTCTGGAGCTACGCATATGTCGCTCCTCTGGAGCTTGTCTTAATTTTTATCTTCTGGGGCTACATATATTTTGCTCCTCTGGAGCATTAGGCGAAACCCTAGCCACAGCGTGGCGAAATATACGTAGCACAGCGCGGTGAATTTTGTGTAGCCACAGCGTGGCGATATATGCGTAGCCACAGCGTGGCGACATATTCTTAGCCACAGCGTGTCGACATATGCGTAGCCACAGCGAGTCGACATATGCCTAGCACAGCGTGGTGACATATGCGTAGCCACAGCGTGGCGACATATGCGTAGCCACAGCGTGGTGACATATGCGTAGCCACAGCGTGGCGATATATGCGTAACCACAGCGTGGCGACATATGCCTAGCACAGCGTGGCGACACATACGTCAAAAATGCCTAAGGATCAATCTTTGGTGTGTACAATTTTTTGTCGCTCTCGGTTGACGATTAATTTGGTGATGTCTGGTCGAGCGTAGTGACCCGTCGGATCAAAATTCTGTCTTTCTTCTAGCACTCGATTGATATCCAATGTTGCCGTAAAGAGTCCTTCTTCCTTTGGAATGGGTGGAATGAGCCACGATCCATCTGGATTGGCAATGCACGATCCACCGTCTGCCATTACTTCGGGACAATTGACCAACATATCTTCGGAATGTGGAATGCCAGCATGAATGTCCGAGCGTTTCATCAAACCTGAAACAGAGATAACAAATGATCTTGATTCTTCGGCGATAAATCGGGTAATGGTTTCTGTGTTTCTGACCGCCCCGGGCCAGACAGCAATGTGTAAATTTTCACCCATGCCATACAAGGCGGTTCTCGAAAGTGGCATCCAGTTTTCCCAGCAATTCAGCCCACCGACGGTGAAGGGTGGAAGCTCATGCGTACGAAGTCCATTTCCATCCCCAGGCGCCCAGGCCAATCTTTCCTCATAGGTCGGTTGCAATTTGCGATGGACGGATTTAATTTCACCATCTTTATCAATGTAGACGAGAGAACAATAGACACTGTGCCCTCCGCGATCCATGCCTCTCTCAATGGTCCCAAGATATACAGCCACTTTATTTTCTTTGGCCTGTCGGCAAATGGAATCTAGGTCTCCCGCTGGAATATTCACTGCTTCACGTAAATAGTGCGCATGAATTTCTTTTTGTTTTTTAGAGTTGAACAGCGCTCCATCAGTATAAGATAACCAGAAAGGATAGCCCGGCAATAGTGCTTCGCCAAAGACGACGAGATCGCAGCTTTCTTTTCCTGCTCGATCAATATATTCGATCAATTTTTCAATTGTCTTTTGCTTGTCAAGCCAGACGGGGGCGATCTGAGCAAGTGCTACTTTTAATTGGTTCATGGCTATTAAATTTATATCTCTGCTGCTTATTTTTTACGGAGTAGTTTTTTTAGAATAACGATCTGTCCAAGGTGATAATGTCCATGCTCGATGGCCCCGGCAATATTTCTAAAATAGTCACCATATTTTTGATCGATAAAATTTTCCTCCAATTTTTCACTTGGTAATTTTTCCAAAAGGCTAGCAAGGACCTCTGCTTCTTTAAAGACTCTTTTAAGTAATTTCTGCCAGTCTTTTTCCGAACTTATCTCTGGATGCTTAAAGGATAATTTATCACTTGACTCAAGCTTACCCGTTTGTAACGCTTTTATTTGGGCGGTATAATAATAATTTATGTGGAAGGTCAAAACCGCAATTGTATTGAAGTCATCAATTTGCGTGATCGCTTCTTTCCAAGTCACATCCAAAAGCGCATCTTTCATGTTTGACCAAGTCCAATTTTTGCCAACATGCAATTCCCTTAAATGCCTTGCCAGTTGTTTATTTGTATTCATGTAACAAAGGTAATGACAATCTATGAGCTATACTTCTAAATTATAATTTTTCAATATCACCACCGCGCGACTCATACCAATTTGGGCTCAGCGTTTTATGGTTTTTTGGATCGATAAAACGTTTTAGAATATTTTGGACTCTTCCATTATTTAAATAGAAAGCGTGCCAGTCTGCCATTATAAATCTAGAATCCGCTCTTTTTTCCAAAGGGGTTGTAAATAGCTGCAGTGTAGTAATTTGGTTTCGAAAAATACCAGAGCTTTGGATGGATACAGTTCCATCGCCTTGTTTGGTATCGTTGAATTTGCGATAGTCAAAATAGAATCTTAAATCGTCTTTATTTTCTTGGACGAAAATTTTCTGTTTTGTAATCTCACCTCCTCCGACAAGCACTAAATAATTTTTTCTTTCCGCTGCATCCATTTTTGATAGATCAAACACTAAATTATTTTGGTCCCGGACCTTTCCGGTGTCTCGGAGCCGCTTGCTGATTAATCTATGTTTGACTTTGGTGTCGGGTCGGTCTACATTTTTAACCTGTTGCCAGTAGGAGCTGAAAACGAAGGGATTAAATTTTCGAGCACTGGCTGCTGTTTGAAAAGTATAAGCGTTGGGATAAACGGGTAGCAGTTCATAAAGTCCGGGGAAAGTCCGCCCGATTTTTCTGAAATCGTCACTCGAATTTATAAACCTAGACTTGCCGATCGTTAAATTAAAACTTGCTTCAATGGATCCAAGAAAGGGTGGCACCGTGAAGATGGCTTTGTTTATAAACTTTTTTCTTTGGGCCGGTTTGAGTGTTTTTAAATAGGCAGAGAGTACAAGAGCCCCCATGCTGTGTGTAATGAAATTTATGCTACTTTCATTTAGTTTGGCTTGAACCTTGGTTACGAGTTCGGCGAGCTTGATGGCAGACTCCGCATTCGATTGTCTCCAGTCGTAGCCGAAAATAAATACGCGATAGCCGATGCTTCTTAAGTAGTTGACAATCTCTGAATAGGCAAGATCTTCGACATCCGCTCGCTCCACGATATTTTCGGCCCCAGCATCACTTTTTCCGTCAAACTGTAGTTTTAATTTGTGGATATTAGAGAAGTACTTTTTAATTCCAGACCAAATGGTTTTGAAGTTCTTTTCATTGATATTCATAAGTTTGGTCCCTTGAATACCGGGAATGAGTATGATTGGTTTCTTTTCCATTGTTCTAAAATAGGGATTTTTGATTATTTATTCTCAGTAAAATTTTGGAATTGTTTGATATAAACTAGTGGCGTAAGTTTATGAAAAACTTTGGAGTCAGTCGATCATCGAGTAGGTAGAAGAAAGAGCACATGATTTTAAATTTGGAATAGAGGTCAGGATATTTTTGAAGCCATTGATAATATTGTTCATTAGCCATAAACATATTTTCAGCGTGTGAGACAAAATCATTCCTGAGACCTGAGGAGGCAAAGGCATGCAGATAACCTTTCGCGGCATAGTGCTTTCTGAATTGATTGTCTGTAAGATTCTCTCGGAAAGCTCCTGTGGCATCATCCGTCGGATATGGGCTTGCACCTAGTTGAAGCCACTTAGCTCCGTTAAATTTTTCTTTGTTGTGGAATAAAAATAGCGAGGCCAGTTCGTGATGGACGCAGTTTTCTAGGTGATAAATGCTAAATCCATTACCAACACCATCATTGGATAGAAATAAACTTTTTTTACCGTGTGTGCCCGAGTATCCGTATCCATAAAGTCTCATCCTCCGAAATACGTAAATTTCATTTACATAGAACTGGAGTAATTCCAAAGGATATTTTTCAAAGGCCCTAGAAATCATTTGTACGGAAGTGCTTTTTTCTTTAGCTTTTAATAGAGTGAATTGGGCATTCACTGGTGGCTCTTTCCAATGTTCCGGCATCTCTGATTTTTGCATTGAAAATTTAATTGGAATGGAAGTCTTGGATTCTAGTTCCGTTTCTAAGTTTTCATCCCTAGAGAAAATTCGTTCGAATAGGTTTTTTAGCACAGACTAAAGATAGGTAGCCTTACTGACGCTTCCTAAATTTTTTAGGAACCCGGACGGTTTTCTTTTTCACTTTACGATGGTGATCGACAAGGGTGTAGAGATTGTAGGAAGATTCATGGCCGACGATCCATTCTTTAATTTCAATGGCACAGTGATCCGTGATAAAGGTGGGTAGTCCAATGATTGGATTCATAGGAAATCGCAAACGTCGCGTCAGGTAGATGTCGTAGTGTTGGATGATTTGATCTTGTGGGTTGCCGCGACTTATTTTATCGATTTCGATTTTATAGCAAGGATATCCGCGGATCGTCTTTGTACTGTCTTCATGGATGCGAGTGACGAAAGTGTGTCTTGTTAATTGATCGGAGTACCTCAATGTGTCGATTCTGAAATCGTCTGAATTGTTCTTATGGAATCTTCGGAACACCCGCTCATTGGTTTCTATATCGTATAAATCATAGCTTTCACTTTTGAAAGTTTGATCACCGACGATGTTAACTTTATTTCCTTTCATGTAGTAGGTCCAGAGATCTTCGTGCGTTGTTTTTGTCTCTAGGTCATGCCGTTCCATGAACGCTACAATTTGCTTTTCTGCAGCCTCGGATTTTGGTGTTGGATTGGTTTTATTTTGTTCCTTTAGTTTTTCGATATTTTCTAACTCGATCACGGTTTCTACTTTATAGATGAATTGTCCTTCCATTTTTTGCGCTAGGAGCAAATGTGTTACGCCTATCAAAAGGAATACGATCCAAAACCTTTTTTGATCCATATTAATCATACACTGTATCAATCTGAGCTATCTAATTTTCTAAAATGTCTGTAGCCAAATATTTTTCATCCTTATTATAATACCAGGCTCTGATCCTCGGCATTTTCACTTTCTGAATTTCTTTCAGCTCGCTGAAGAGCATATACTCGCCATCATTTTTGGTTTCGTCATGAAAGAATTGATAGGCCTCTAGCGCGTGGTTTTCAGGATTGAAATAGAAGTACCAAATGTCTTTGCCCACCTCCGGGGTGTAGCTTACCCTGATCCGGTTGTAGGTCTTGCCGTAAAACTCGAGCTGGGTAAGCTCTGGATCTATAATTGTGCCTTCATCTTTGAGCTTCATGGGCATGCCGTAGAGATAGGTGTAGTAGTCTCGATACATGATGGCACGGTCCGGGCTGATGCGATATTTCTTGGTTAACTCCTCTGAGATTTCTTTGCTGCCATTCCAGCTTGCACTTCCTTGGTTATTTTTTACTGTATAGTTCAATAGTCCGTCTTCATATTGCGCCCAAAAAGAAAAGCTATCTTCCTTGTTGTTGATATGCACTTTTCGTTTGCCGTTTGGTTTGTCCGGACGTTCGACAATAAATTTAAGCGTTCCATCAAACTTTTCCCATTGGTTTTTGGGGTCGTGAAAGGCGATGCTTTTATCCAGTAATTCAGTCGCTGTCATTTGACTGATCAATACATTTGCCGAAAGGATCAAAAAAATAAATAGGAATATATTTCTAAACATGCTCCCAAGATATAAATTATTGATCATGCCTAAGGGATTTAAGAAGTTATTGATTTACTAAAATTAGCAAGCTTTTAAGACTTTATTATTTCATAAAGGAGCAGAATATTACTAACTTATTTTATCAAGAAAATTTTCTGCATTCTTAAAATGTGCTTCTTTTTTCTCATCCGCCATTTTATCTAAGGAGTGACAGAGCATCGCTAGTCTAGGATTCTTTTTGAAAAAATCTTCATGGGCAGCAAGGAATCGCCAGAACAAACCATCCCAGATTTTCTGCCAATCTCCATTGGGGTAGTTACTCATTTTTTTGATATAATTGGATCCACTGATGTAGGGCTTGGTGGCAAAGGTGCCACCATCTGCAAACTGACTCATACCATATACGTTAGGAACCATGACCCAGTCGTAGGCATCGATGAATAGTTCCATGAACCAGCGGTACACTTCTTTGGGATCAAATTCACAGAGTACCATAAAATTACCGAGGATCATGAGGCGCTCGATGTGATGACAGTACCCGGTTTTTAAGACCTGTTTAATGGTTTCATCGACCGGTTCTATGCCCGTAGTTCCATCATAAAAACTAGATGGAATCTTTCTAGTGAAATTCCAAAAATTCTGTGTTCTTGAAAATCGTCCTTTGCATTCGTACATGCCGCGAATAAATTCTCGCCACCCGATGATCTGCCGCACAAATCCCTCGGTTGAATTTATCGGAATATCTTCCTTGACCGCAAAGGCTAAACTCTGATCTAAAATTTCTTGAGGTCCAATGAGTCCGACATTCAACATCGGTGTAAGGATGCTATGATTTAAATAAGCCTCATTTTTTACAATGGCATCCTCATAAATGCCAAAATCAAAAAAGCGATGTTTTAAAAATTGCTTCAGCCAAGCTTTGGATTGTTTAAAATCAATGGGATATAGTGGCTCTTTCTCTAGCTGGCCGGGATTATTTTTGAACTTCTTTTCTGTGTAGCTAACGGCTTCTTCCCAGGTGTCAGTCGAGCTAGGAAACTTTATGGTAGGAGGTGTTTTTCCTTTGGGGTATTTTTTGCGATTATCAGAATCATAGGTCCATTTCCCTCCGATCGGTTCTCCGATATCATCCATGAGGATGTTCCGCTTTTTGCGCTGTTGCTTGTAAAATGTCGTCTGAAAAAATGATTTTTTATCTGCTCTAAAAAATTTAGATAGATCTTCTCGTGTATTTAAAAATAGCGGTGAATCATAGAGCTTTAATTCTATGGAAGGCTGTGCGGCGTGAAGCCTCTTTTCCAACCAATAGTCTACTGGATCAACCACATGAAGTTCTGTGATTTTTTGCTTTTTAAGTTTCTTAATGAGTACTCTCAGGTCAGCATGTTTTTCACTGCTTTCAATGTACTCCACTTCAAGGCCTTTTTTCTCTAAGTAGTCTTGATAAGTTTTCATCGTTGCCCGATGAAACGCGATTTTCTGTTTATGGAATTTATATTGTAGGAAAAATAAATATTCTTCCACCAAAAGAATCTTGTGACCATTTTTTATGATCGGACTCTTGGCAAAAAGCTGGTGCGGGAATATGAGGTTAATCTGTTTTGTCATTCTTTTTATTTCTTCGGCATCTTTCACTACAATACTTTACTTGATTCCAGTCTTTTGCCCATTTCTTTCTCCAGTTAAATGGCCTGCCACATACAAGACAAATTTTTGAAGGAAGCTCACTTTTTTTCATTGACTAAATATAATTGTAATTATCGCTTGTCATCGCTGCTATTTCGGAAGCCGCTAATTTTTCATTGCTATAGAATATAAATGTAATAAATGAGAGTTTGTTTATATGGAGCTGATATTAATTAAATTCAATGAAATCTACATCCTCATAACTTTCAGATGATGTGCGACGGAGAGCAAAGTCTGCTATATTCCTTGAACCAATACCCAGATCTATAAATCTTTCTCTGTTCCATTTGCTTAGCTTTTAAGGATACGCTCAAAAAAATTAATTCTCTCAAAGATGGGAATGATATATGATGATCAACCCTTGGCAAGTAGGTTATCATGAAATTCATGAAACCTTCAATTTTCATCTCACGGCTTTCTCGAAAGGTAATAGACCAAATTTGCGTAAGCAAATCTTTATGAAATAATGTAATCTGAAACTGAAAATTATATCTGAAAGACTCGAAATTTGAATAATTACATGGAGTATGTCGCCGTGTGGAGTTAAATATTGATAAGTGAGTATTTATCTCCTGATTTTTTTAGAATATAGATACTATAATTGTTTATTTATTATTGAATTCCACTAGAATTGAAATGTTCTGGTAATTAAGACAAAATAATTTTATCAACAATCTCAGAAATAAAATGGATACGAGGCATTTTGTAATTAGATCTATGACTAGTTTACAAGTCGTTTTATTGCTACTTGTTGCAGTCGTCTCCTATGCACAAGAAGTCGTCTGGGAGAGTGAAAAGGAAATAGATACACTTACCTACGTAGAGACAGAGCAAGTAAAATTAAAGAATGGATTTCCAAGGGTTTTTATTGAAGCAAACTACTTGATTGGTAATTATAGCTTCAATGATAATAGAAGTTACATAAAACAAAATTTTAGAGAAACCGGATTTGAGGCTCGGCTAAAGGTTCTTTTTTTATTCCATCGATTGAAGCCGAATGTAAAGGCTTCTTTGATTGGTAATATGAGTTTTAGAGCGATTGATTTCAATTATAAACGCTCAGAAACCGTCGTCGTTAATTTTTTTGATCGTAAGGAAGTTTTCTACTCGTTAGGCTATGGTATAATAATCGGCTCAGATCCAGGATTTAAATTTATGATAGAACCTGTTGCTGGTTTTCAAACATTTAATAGGCTAAAATCTATTGATGTTACTTTTGACGGGAACCCACTGCAGGAGGACTATTTTCTTATAGATGATCCGATGGATTTAAAATTTTATAAAGGGCTTTTCATTAAAATATTTTTGGATAAATCTAAACTTTTTAATCGCAGGAAGCGGGGTTTAAGTAGCTCTATACCTTTAGCTTTAAACTTTGGTATTACCAGCCATAAAAATCCGAATGTATTTATTAATTCCAAATATGCAGAGGAGGTCACACTCATCGATGGAACAAGCTTTGAATACCCAGAGAATTTATTTTATCTCCATTTTGGCTTGTCTTTCATGTTTTAACTAGTGATTATAAGAGGGGTAATGTTTTCCGAAAATCGACTGAATTTGATATTACGGAGGTATAATTTTTATGAGAATATAATAGTGCGTCCCCTTTAAGATCGATCTACCTCACTGCCTAAGGCCCGTGTTTGGGGACGACGCTGTGGTCGCCTGAAGATCATAATAACTTCATGGCATTGTTTATTCATTATTCTTCTTTAAATGGTTTTTTTTCCTTAGACCAATTCCCTACCTTTCGTTTGTAAAATCAACCAAACGTGAGAACCCAATTTATACCAGTCCTAGGAAGAATCATACTCTCTTCTTTTTTGCTAACCATTGTTGCATTCCCAGCGAGCGCACAGATGGTAGAAATATGTGATAATGGCATCGACGATGACGGCGATGGCTTTATCGATTTAAATGATACTGAATGTGAATGTTCAGATCTTGAATCCTTATCCTTGATTCCTAATCCATCTTTCGAGGACATGACCTGTTGTCCGATGACTGAAGGAGCATTAGACTGTGCCGTGAGTTGGATTCAAGCATCAGCGCCTACGACAGATTATGCACATGAATGTGGAGTGCTTGGAAATCCATTTTTGGGATATGAGGCACCTTTACCGTTTCCGGATGGTCAAGGAGGCATCGGTTTTCGAGATGGTCGTGCGCCCGCTCAAGGAAATTATAAAGAATATGCCGGGGCATGTTTGACCCAAGCCATGGAGCAAGGAATTATGTATCGCCTCGATTTTTTTGTTGGATTTCATGATGCGCCGGGATCCACTACTTTTGATATGGCTGTTTTTGGCTCTATGAATTGCAGTGACTTGCCTTTTGGAAATGGAGATGTTAATCATGGTTGTCCGACCAATGGTGTGGGTTGGGATTTACTCGGTGAAATGACTGTCTCTGGAGAAAATGAATGGAAAAATGTAGTTTTTGAGTTTGAGGCGTTGAATGATTATGAGACCATTGTGCTCGGTCCTGCCTGTGCACCGAATCCCAATGTCGCAGAAGATCCATATTTTTATTTCGATAGACTCGCTTTTGCAAAAGCATCAAGTTTTGTAACACCACTTAGCTCCATTGATGGAGATATTTGTGAAGGCTCCGTAACCTTAACTGCAGACGGTGATTTAACCAATACGTTCCAATGGTATTTCAATGGTGTTGCCATTATAGGAGAAACGGCTTCAACGATAGTAATAACTCAAGATTTTAATGGCGGTGATTTTGAAGGAGAATATGAGGTTGTTGTTTCTAATGCAGTAGGGTGTGCAAGTAGTGCTCCTTACACGGTGTTGAACGAACAAGTAGAAATATTCCTTGAGGAGCAAATATGCGAAGGAGAAACTATAGAAATTGACGGGAATGTTTTTGATAGCACCGATGTGTATGTCATTAATGTTTCTACCAGTACAGGTTGTGATAGCATCATTAATCTTGACCTTACAGTTCTTGAGCTTATTGAGGAAGATATTATGGAATCATTCTGCACTGGATCTGATGTAACCGTCAATGGTGTGACCTACGATACCGGTGGGAATTTTACTCAAAACCTAACTTCCTCTGGGGCCTGCGATAGCCTATTGAATATCGAGATCATCGAGCTCCCAGTTACTTCCGCAACAGAGTCATTCCAAATATGCATGGGCGATTCCATTACCATTAATAATGAGGTGTATGATGCCACTGGTAATTATACGCAGACACTCGTCAATAGTAATGGCTGCGATTCCATTTTAAACATTTCTCTGGAGCTAATGCCCAATATGGAAATGACAGAAGTCTACGAAATCTGCATGGGGGAAACGCTGACAATTAACAATGAAAATTATAACGCGACGGGTACTTATGTTCAGACAATTACCAATGCCAGTGGCTGTGTCACTATTTTAAATATTGTTCTTACCGTCCTACCAGTTTCAAATAGTACGGAGGAGTATGTTATCTGTAATGGAGAATCGATCGTTATCAATAATCAAAGTTATAACGCCGCTGGTACCTATGTTCAAGATATCACCGATAATTCCGGCTGTGCCTCTATTCTAACCATAATTATAGAAGAGGAAGAGGCGAACTCATTTACAGAGCTATACGAGATCTGCGCAGGGGAAAGTGTGACCGTTAATGGAGAGACCTATGCCTTTCCAGGAACTTACTTACAGACAAGTTTTGATGTCAATGGCTGTGAATCTATCTTGACAGTTATTGTCGATGAATTATCTACTTCAAATGTCGAAGAAGATTATGAAATCTGTCTAGGCGACACTTTATCACTCAATGGAGTTGCTTATGCTTCTACAGGAATTTACACGCAGGTCTTTACAGCGGTCAATGGCTGTGATAGTACACTCATGATTCAGTTAACGGTAGAAAATAACTGTAGTGATTGCATCTTTGATGAAGACATGAATACTGGAAATTTCACAATCCAAAAAACGAGCGATCAACTCAGTCAATTTATACTTTATTTTGATGGTGCTGAAATTATAAATCAGGAATTAAATGCAGCGGAATTAAGTTCTATGCTGGCTCTTGTAAATCTAGAGAATGAGTTGCATTTTTCCAAAGGTTCCATTGGCAAACAAAGTTTATTCCAGCCAGGTAAAATTGACCGTTTCTTAGAGAAAAACCAGTGGCAAAATCAAAGATCCTTCAAGGAGGGAAGTTTAAATAAACTTTTGCATGATTCTGATCTAGACGTAACAGAAGGTCAATTAAATTATGATAAACTAGATTATAGTTATCAACGGATGATGGGTTTAATTAATGATCTGAAAGTAGGCGCTAAAATTAGTTATACCTTAAGGTAAATTAAATTTTTTGTTCAACAATCAATTCGCTTAATTAGGGAAATGTTTCGCCCTTCTTCTGGAAAAACTTTATCTATTTTAAATATTTTCTCATAATGATTGTGGAATAAGCAATCTTGGGAAAGAAATGAAAAATAGGATTACAAGAAAAGGTAAATTTTAAATTGCTTACCTTAATTGTAGTGTTTTGCGAAAGCAAAATACACAGTGATAGAAAAGAAATAAATACAAATGGTAAAAAAAATTGCTTTCACTTTTATGATGGCTCACTCGGTCATTTTTTATGCTCAAGTATTTCATAGTCAAGAAATAAATTTGGGAGTTACGGAAAGCTATGGTAATTTTTCTGCTGATGGTGGAAGCGGGGTGAGTTTTTCGGATTTTAATATGGATGGCAAAGAAGATTTGACTTTCAGTACGGAAGATGGCCAGGACATTCTTTTCTATGAAAATAAAGGTGGACACTATGAATTAATACAACCATCATTAGTAACAAATATGCACGAAGGTCGTCAGGTTCTTTGGATTGATTTTGATAACGATGGTGATAAAGATCTATTATATGCAACCTTTGGGCATGGGGTATATTTATATCAGAATGACGGCAATATGAATCTGACGGATGTTACGGTTTCTATCGGACTGCACTCTAATAACGATTCGGTATCAGGTGCTAGTTTTGGCGACATAAATAATGATGGCTATTTAGATCTTTATTTGTCCAACTATGATTTGCCAAACAAATTGTATGTGTTCGATGGAATTACTTTTACAGACATCACTGATAGCAGTACAACCTCTAATGGAATTGCGACCAGTTTTTGTGCAAGCCTTTTCGATTTTAATAATGATGGGTGGTTAGATATATATGTAATCAATGATAAAATTCAGCATCCGAATGCATTGTATATGAATTTGTCTAACAATCAATTTGTAAATGTAAGTGTTCCTTCAGGTAGCGATCTGGCCATAGATGCAATGAATGGTGGTATTGGAGATTTCAATCAAGATGGATTTTTTGATGTGTATGTCACAGACGAACATACCTCAGTATTGTTAGAGAATCTGGGAGACAATACTTTTATAGATGCAACTATTGCAACCAACACAACCTTTGATAGATTGGGTTGGGGTGGCAATTTTTTTGATTTTGATAATGATGAAGATGAAGATCTTTATGTTTCCTGTGGATGGACTGACACAACGAATCCAAGTGCATTATATGTCAATGATTCAAGTATATTTTCAGAACCTTTGATCAATAGTGGAGGAATAGCTGGATCTGACACCATTGGTAGTTTTGTCAATGTAATAGGAGATGTAAATAATGATGGTCTTTTGGATGTTGTGACGGGAGGTAGGGGAGGTTTGCCATTTAGAATGTTCCTTAATCACGATCTTTCATTGAATAATTTCATCAAAATAGATTTAGTTGGCGTGAATAGTAATCGAGATGGGTACGGTGCCATTATTGATGTTCGAACAGGTGGGGTGTCAAGAAAAATCTTGAGCCTTAGCGCCAATGCATACCTCGCACAGAATTCAGATTATTTACATATTGGAATGGGGCAAAGTACAACGATAGATACAATGATTATTCAATGGCCATTTGCAAATAGTATAGATACACTAACAAACAACGACCTTACATTAAACAAACTAAATACGGTCGTAGAGGGGAATCAGAATGTCGTAGTTGAAGGTTTGGATTTATGTATTAGGGATCATATCATTTATAATAATCCAATCCCAAGTCAAATTTATGTGGGTGCGAATATGGTATTCGCGGACACTCCACTTTCAGTAAATTCCAATGTCGAATTCCAGTCCTCCAATGAGATATTTTTGGAGCCAGGTTTTGAGGTCACGCTCGGAACTACGTTTCATGCTTATTATGGTACGTGTCAAAATTAAGTCATCCAATGATAGTTTTTAGGGGGTCAGACAATGATTCTGTTTAGAGTAAGTGGATAGATGGAAATGCTAGATTAAATTATTTATTTGCCAGACTATCGACAGTGGTGCTCTAGTGAATTACAATTTTCTGAATTAATTCGACACTTGAGTTTACTTCTTCAATGTGCAGAAAGTAAATGCCCTTGGTTAGATTTGAAACATCAATGGTCGTTGTATTTTTTAGATCAATGACTGATTGACCCTGTGTGTTATAGATGGAAGTAGAATAACTGCTTAGCCTTCCTGCTTCTATGTATAGAAAGTCTGTCGCAGGATTGGGGTAGATCTTTAGGTAGGTAAATAATAGCGATTGAATGGAGCTTGTGAAATCTGATCCATTGCAGTCTTCATCAATATCATTGTCGGGAATATCTATGGCATCAGGATTAATGTCAGCGTCTGTGTCATCGCAATCATCGGCTAGTAAAAACCCATCTTGATCCAGATCATCGTCTAGGGTGGCTGGATTACAATCTTCGTCTATGCTTGTGCATGGAATTTCTCTTGCTCCAGGATTTATCGCTAGGTAATAATCATCACAGTCTTCGGAGGTAATAAACCCATCATTGTCTACATCAATATGTTCATTAGAGTTGCGTAACTGATCAATCGTTCCTTTCAAAGGCGTCGGCCCTGGAATTAAACAAGGAACTCCGGCTTGATCCTCTCCTTAGCAAAAAAGGGTATGTACCACTTCCAGATTTCAGCAAGCCTTATTCCCGCTTTATTGAATAACCATCCGTAGAAAAAGCAATTCCTTTATTCCCATGCTGACCGATCATTATTGCCTGAATAATTGGTCTGATGTCTCTGTTTTTGGCACTGATGTCGACGATGAAGTTGGCACCATGTCCTCCAGTATCATCATATTTTTCGATGACATAGTTAAGAGATGCCATGGGGGTCAGGCTGATCGGATTTTTTATAAATTTTCTAACAAGTTTACCATCCGTGTTATAGTAGTCAATTTTCGAAATAAAAAGTGAGTCAGAAAAACTTGTATTTCTTATGCTTAGCGTAGCACTCAAGGGCGCTTTTACATTTTGCTGATCTATGTATATGTCGGAATAAATTGGGACGTAAATCAGATCTTGGAAATTTTTCTTTTCCAATGGAATTTCATGCTCTATTTCCAAGGACTCTAATTCGTCAGTTCCCGATTGATCGACATTGGGATTTTTAGCTTCGCAACTGCATAAACACAATACAACCATAAAAAACAGCGAAAAACGTAATAAAAACGAAGTCATAGTATAAATTTTATAGAATATCAAATGGCAATATCTTCAATTTGTGGCTTAGTTCGTAATAATGGAGCTTCAGATATCAGTGCAAAACCAAAAGTTAACACTCCAAGTCTTCCGACGAACATTAAACAGGAGATTAGAATTTTACTCATATCAGATAAATCAGCGGTTATGCCTGTGGATAGTCCTACGGTGCTGAGCGCAGAAGCAACCTCAAAAAGTAAATTGTGGAAAGGGAAATTTTCTCCATCCATGAGTAAAATTAACCAAGTCCCGATGATTAACACACAGGTATAAAATATTCCAGAAGAAATGGCTAGATAAATATTGGGCGCGGGTATTTCTTTGTTGAAAAACGTGACGTGTTTCTTTCTTTTTAAAACGGAATTTAAAACGGAAATAAGTGCTGAAATTGAGGTTGTTTTTATACCTCCTCCAGTTCCAGCTGGGGAAGCCCCGATGATCATCACAATTATCATGATAAAGATACCAGCAACGCTTATTGATCCAATATCGAAGTTATTGAACCCAACCGTTGTATGCGCTGAGATGCATTGAAAAAAAGATATTCTTATGCCCTCCCATCCCATGGCTAAAAGCTTCTCATCGGATAAATAGACTGTTGCTGTAGAAACCAGGCAAAGGAAAAATGTACTGAGCAAAATAATCCGAGAAGTAAGGGTTATTCTTTTGCGCTTTCGTCGCAACATTAACCAAAAATCCATGAGAACAATAAAACCAATCGAGCCTAATAAGGAAAGAACGATAATCGTAGTTGTTATAACAGAGTTATCTTTAAAGCTCGTCAATGAATCTCCGAACAGACTAAAACCGGCGGTGCAAAATGCGGAGATGCTATGGAAAATTCCATTCCACATGGGATTGGGTACTCCTATTTTTTTAAATTCAACAAAAAGGATTATAGCACCTATGGATTCAATGGTCAATGTAAACACGAACACTCCATAGATAAATAACAAGAGTGGATACTTTTTGGGTAAGTTAAATTCCATTTTCAACAACTTGGCTGAAATGGGAGGTAGTTTATTAAATTGCTTAAGAACGACAAAAGTAGCCATGGCCATGTAGCCAATGCCACCCAGTTGTATGAATATCAAGCTGATGAACTGCCCAAAAGTATTATAAATTTCAGAAAAATTGCCCGGTGCCAAACCAGTAGTACTTACAATAGAGGCGGCAAAGAATATATGATCAACCAATGAACAATCTGCATCTTGTGAAAAAGGTAGGATTAAAATAATGAAACATAAGATGGTCAGAATAAAATAACCTTTAATGAGTAGGATGACTAGTGATCTGTCATCTTTGTTATTACCATCCAACCACTCCTTTAAACTCTCCATTTTTAAAATATCAGCATCATATTTAGGATAAATATATAGCAAAAATAAAAACCATATATCTTTCAAGTAAAGCTACATTTTACAATAAACTAATACAGTAAATTTAAGTTTAAAATCAGCAGATATTTCTAAATGGGAGCTTGTATATTACCTTATCAATTCTGAATTGTAGGTGATTTGAATCTAAGGCCTATTTACAGGGAACCAGCATGCGGCCAGTTTGACCAGTGAGAATTTGGTTCTAAAGTCGGCGCATATATTTCTTTATTCCCGGAAGCAAGGGCTTTTGAAAGTAGGATGAAGGTCTCACTTTCACTGGGAAATTGCCCAGCGGCACAGTTTGGGTGGTTCCAATGATTGAGTACTTTAAATTGTGGCAAATCTCTTGGAATACGATCTCTGATTTCGAATTCAGTAGCCAGGAGCTCTCGATTATATTCAGGCAGTAAGCCTCTCAGGAATTCTTGAATGTAAATTTTGTTTTCGTTCTTAAGTTGGATTTCTCGGTCTATGTAGAATTGTCTGTGATGTTCTATCGCAAAATCCCTGTCCCTTAAGACCACATTTTCAATCGCTGGATTTAACCAAAGCCCATAATCAGCATCTGCGAAGGAACCCTCTGTACTGGGGCGAATTGGGAACAAGTGATTGTCTGCGTGCGTGCCCGGAGTAAAGTTCAGACAGTTTCCGTAAATGTGAAGGCAATTACTGATACTATGAGTAATTCCACCTCTAGGATTAAATCCAAATACTTCTATAATCATAGCCCATCTTTTCTCATCGCGAAAGCTGCTTAACTTTGTAGTGATCGGGTAGACATAGCCATTGTCAAGCATTGGAAAGATGAAATCATTGGCACAGCTATCAAGCTGAGCTAGAATTTCAGAAGCCGAATAATGGATTTCTTTATCAATGGAAGCAGACTTCATGTTTTGATCAATTATACTTGGTTATTCAATGCAAAAGAAATAATAGCATGGATACTTCAACTGTAGCTTAATTTATTCTTTTCCTAATACCGAGCTCAATCCCATAAGCATATAAATGTTCCTTAAAAAAAGTGAGATGTGCGTTGGTAAAAAACTGCCTGTAGGCAACTTGTGTAAACAGCTGGAATTGATCACTGAGATCGTAATTTACCCCAGCGGAAACAACGACAGCAAGTTGGAATTTATAAAAGTTACTTTGATTACTAAATTCGGATTCTGAACCTAGGTCTGTTTTTGATTTCACGTTGGTTGTTAAATAATACGATGGAGCAAAACCTGCTTCCATAAAAGGAGACCATTTTTTGTTACCGAATTCCATACGTCCCATCACTGGAATTTCGACCAACCAATATTCATAGATCGTTTGAATTTCATGGGGTAGTGTTGGATCAAATTGATAACCACCCATTCCATCATTTTCACTTCCCCACCTTAATCCTGTAATTTTTTCTCCTTTGTAGCTGATGGTGGAAAGCCTCAAACCAGTTTTTAAGGATAAGCGGTTGGAGATCCTTTTATTGTAGTTAAATCCTGCCCGCCAATTTAAACTCGGCGATTCTTTGTCCTCTTTGTTTTCAATAAAAGCAAGGCTCTGAGGGTTATCATTTATGGCATTTAAATATCGATAGGAGTAATCAATGCCAAAAATAAAATCTACGGATGAATTAATTTGGCTGAAGCCAAAATAGGGTAGTAAGAAGAGTAAAATTAAGTTGGGGATTGTTTTCATACTTTAAAATTAATCCAAAGCTTCAATGATAATATAGAAACCATTTTATTATTGAATTAATTATGAAAACGACATCTGAAGTGAATTTATTGAACAGAACAGATAGATAATAAGTATCCCAATGATTAAGTCCAAATCAAGGTTCTAAAAAAGACATATGAAAGCTGATGACCTTCGGCGCTACGCTTAGATTGGTAGCGATATACTAGTTATAATATAGGAAATTTATCTTGGGTAATTTCAACCATTTTGCTGGTTGGCACCCTCTTGTTTCTTGCCTGTTGTATTATCTTTATACTGTGTGGTCTGATTTCGCTTCTTATTTCTCTGATATTTTTGAAATTGTCTAAAAATCATTGGACCGAACATTATCAACATGCGCATTGCACCTTTCATTGTTACATTTTTTAATTCAATCTTTAGACGTAGGATTGGGGATAAGTCTCCTTTTTAGATGAATTTGTGGAATAATAAGCTTTAAATGTAAATTCTATACCATTAAAACGTAATGGATAACTGCTGTAAACCGCCATTTACGAAAGTGGCTTTAGTGTTATATATTTCCCGAAGTTTTTAGACATCTGTTAATATTGAATTTGCAAATAAGAGATTGGACTTAGCGGCTTAAGTTATATTTCAAGCTTCTTTTACGAAGGCTAATTATTTTCTATGGGCAATATTATTTCAACCGTAAGACCATATGGTATGTTATCCTTTAAGTTTATAGCACCATTGTGTTTAATTATAATATTGCGCACAATGCTGAGGCCCATTCCAGTGCCCTCATATTCTCTAGGATTTAGTTGTGTAAATTCCTTGAACACTTTTGTTTTGTATTCATCTGAAATTCCATTTCCATTATCAGAAAATGTGAAGATATTGTAGGTGTCATTTGACATGCAGTTTATTTCTAATTGTAGTGGTCTATCTATACTTCTAAACTTGATAGAATTAGTAATAATATTCTGCACGACTTGTCTACATTTAATTTTGTCAGCATAGATTATTACGTCGCAATCTGCTAATTCAATTTTTACGCCGTGGTTTTTGAATATCGATTTGAGATTATCCGTAACATCTTCTACTAGGTGTAGGAAACTGAACTTACTTCGTTTCAATTCTTGAGAATTGGCTTTAGAATAGATGAGTAAATCTTCTATAAATTCATTCATTTTGATCGATGAATTTTCTATCATTTCTAAATATTCTATTTCTTTGCTATCTAGCTTATCAGAAGTTTTCTTCTTAAGTAAGCCCGTGAAACTGCTTATATTCCTTAGGGGAGATTTTAAGTCATGAGCAGCAATGTGTGCAAATTGTTCCAGCTTAATATTAGACTTAATATACTTTTCAAGTTCTTTGTTCTGTTGTTCAAGTTCTTTTTCATTGCTTTCCAGCGCTTGTCTATATTCTAAGTAATATTTAGTCTGAAGCAAATTGAGCAGGGAGAAAGCGATCATCATATAAAGACAGATTATTCCACTTGAAAGTAAAATGTTTTGATCTACATTTTCAATAAATCTAAGCTGCATGCTAGAGCTAATAATTGCCGCAAAAGTGCATGCAACAGAATAGCTAAGTTTAATGAAGAAATTTTGAAAAAAGACAAAATTCAATCCAATAATAATTGGAAAAACTAAGACCAAGGGAAGATAACCAATGGAAGAAAAGGATGCATGTAGAAAGACAGCGAAATACGAAATAAGCATGATGTGCACTGCAATATGTAATCTTTGAAATTTGGAAAAGACAAACGCTATTACAGAAAAGGAAAGAATGATAAATGTGTAAATACCAAGGACCGTATTGCCGTAATAAGTGGATATTAATAAAACAGTAATGTTCGCAACAACACCGGTAGTTAATAGATAAATAAATAGCTGGTGAGGTAATTTCAGTAATCTGTCCTTCATTCTATTATAAAGTTAAATAAAAAGTACTTTATAGAGTTATAAGAGCTTTTAAGGTCGTTAAAACTTTTAGCTATTTGTAGTAAAGTGAGCATTGAATTTAAGTAGTTGCTACTGCAAATATTTATTTATCCTTGATATGTCTTTTCTTCATTTACTCCACTAATTCTTGATTATTGGTTTTCTGGAGTATTAAAACATACAGTATTCATTGAAAAAAGGAATGTTTCACTTGTGACGTGCGCAGAACTGAAATTTCACAAAATTAGCCACTTATTTTTTGTCAAAATCATTATATCTTATTGAATTAGTAAATCATAAAAAGAATTGAAACGACAAAAAGTTGTGCTTTAATCACCAATTTTGATTTACCAAGTTCCTTTCATAAAATATATGATTTTCTCTTTAACAGAACAATTCTTCTTTATAATAATTTGGTATATTAATCAGTGGCAACCTTTACGTATATTTATTAATAACAACTAGCTATACCTTGTCAGAATAATTGACAATAATTTGATAGGGGTATGTTATGTCATGCGTTTTAATTCTGTATAGCAATCCACGGGCAAAACAAATTTTAGAATGTTTGAACTCGTCATACTAATTAGGGGAAGCACTGAGTTAATTGTAAAAGAATAATTGGCAAAGTAAAAATGTGTGCCAGCTTATACTCAACCAAGCCGCGTAATTTAGTCCCATAATTAGGAGTTAGAAACTCAATAAAGTAGAATTTATGGATATAGTATTTAAAAGAAGATTAAGGAAGATTATATTAAGTTTAATCATTGGATTTTTAATTTTATTTGCTTTTCGTTTAATCTATGGTTACACAAAAACAACAAACTATTCTCCAAGCCAAAGTCAATTTTTTGAAAGTGTTTCAAGTAGCCAGAGGAACTATGCGTCTACCAAGTATAAGGTAAAATCTGAAAGCTCAAACCAAGTTTCGGCTAAAGTAGATCAGAAGTATGAAAAGGTGGCTGAAATCAATTCTAAATCTTCGAAATTTGAGGAAGAAGAAAAACTTGCAAGAAGTTTGGTAAGTAGATATGAAGCTTTAATACAATTTGAACAAAAAAGCGGAAATAAAGGAAGTAGAAAATTGAATTTGCTCATTGGTGTTCCTCCGAATTATTTTGATAGTTTGTATATAGACCTCATTCGAATCGGAATAATCCAACAAAAACAAATTACCAAAAAAGATAAAACGAATGAATACAAAGAACTCAATGCTAAAAAGTCTTCTTTGGAAAAAATTAGAAATTCATTAATTGATTTAAAATCGAGGGACGGAAGGATTGATGAGTTCATGCAATTAGAAAACAGGATTTTGGAGATCGAACAACAATTGCAAGATCTTGGGGTAAGCCTAGGCGATTTTGATGATGAGAATGAATTCTGTACGGTGAGATTTTCTTTGCTGGAAGGTAAAGAAGTAAAAATAAGTTTCATTCATAGATTGAAGGTCGCCTTCGAGTGGACCATTAAATACTATTTGGGATTTATTGCAATTCTAACGATTATTAATTTCTTTTCTTTTTTAATTTTAGTTGTCTTCGAAAAAGTATTTCGAATTATTGAAAATTTAAATGATAAAAATTAATGCCTTAAAGCGATAATGGCTAATATGGATTTTATCCTCCGCGGTTTATACTGGCGAGGCAATTCTGGCCATAGAAAATTGTCGGGCATAAAATGTCGATTTAATAAAGTGAAAAGTTAAGAGCATTCAATTAAAGAGCAGACCATGGAGTTATCAAATGAACTAAGCAATTTCCTAAAGAAATATAGTGACTATGAAACAAAAATTTTAAAACCAACGTTGAGTGAAATTAATGCTTGTCTGAATGAGATGGGTAAGCCTGAATTTTGGAACAAATATATGACTGGCAAAGGGGTAGCCACACCTTCACCGGTAAGACAAATAATTCATCGCATCAAGCAACCGGATAAGGTAATAGAAAAGATTTTTCGTAAACCTGAAATATTCCCTGAGAAACTATCTTCTGAAAGCATTAAAAAGATGCACGATACCATAGGTTTAAGGATTATCGTTTATTTTTCCTCTCAGTTATCGTTAATTGATAGAGAGCTAAGAAATTCTAAGTTTTTTGAGATAAATGAAAGTAATCCTCCAAAAGCATATTTTGAACCTGAAAAACTTATTCGACTTGGGCTGTCTCATATCGAAAATAAGCAAAAGGAAAGTGGATACACTTCCATACATTATAGGGTCAGACTTAAAGACAGTATTGTTCGTTCAGAGGATCGACCAGTTTTCGAAATACAGGTGAGAACGCTAGCACAAGAGTTATGGTGTGAACTGGAACATGTGCTATCCTACAAGCCAGAGACGAGGCCCAATTTATCAGCAAAGCGTAGATTTCAAATATTGAGCAGGGACGTTTCGGTCATTGACGAACATTTCAATTTGCTGTATGAGGAGCTTATTCATAATCAGGAGATTGTTCAGTATAAGGACTCCGATATTCTGACTTTTGAGAATACCCCGAAAGTATTATCTGCGATGGGTATTCAATGCGCGCTGATAGAATTAAATCCGATTCTGAAAACTTTGTTTAGTAGAGAAATAAAAACTGTTGGGAAGTTTCTCGAAATTATAACTCCCCTGCGTCTCACCACCATACGAAACAACTATATTTCAATAACTGGCCATGCCCCTAATAATATTGAACTGATTTCTACTTTATCAAATCTAAATAGCTTGGAATCAAAAGACGAAGAAATTAAGAGAATACAGGCCCACATTCATTTTCAAAATTTAAAACCAGATTAGAGCTGACCTCTGAGAGCTTTATAAAAATGTGCATGAATTCCTAGCGTACTACATCAAATGTTCTGGAGTCTAGCGCCCATAGTTTCAGGGTACTATCCATAAATTTCGATGGATTTCCATCAAGTCATAATTGTTCTATTTCAATAATTTTCAATTTATTTGCGAAAGCGAGCAAAACCTATTGAACAATCTAGAGAATACTGTACTCAACAATTAATCTAAAGCTTTCGGTTTAAGTTTCATCTTTAATGCTTCATGACAGCCTATCTAATATGTAGAGATGGACTATATATATTACTTGCTAATATAAAATCAAAAAAGAAATACTCAAAGTAAATTTTGATAACCAAAGGAACCCTAAATTTTACTTTTGACTTAGTAAAGATTGAAGATCTTTTGGAGATGAAATTAGATCATGACATAGATAAAAACCATCTTATCAAATTTTACATCATTTTCTCTATTTACGAAGGTCAGGGTTAACATACAATTGATTTCACGGATTACAAGTATGGTCCCGGAACAGTTCTGTTTATCCGAAAAGACCAAATTCACAAATGTAAAAGCAGCAATAGTGTCAAAAGCTATTTATTGATCTTCATTGAAGAATTTATAAATGGTCCTCTAAACGGGGGGGGGAAGCTCTAAAATCAATACAATTGTTTAATGACTCAATGAGTTTTCCCAAAGTTAATTTTAATACAAAGGAGGAGTTCTCAGATTCTACAGTTTTAATCAAACAACTGGAATCAGAGTATCGAATGACGGATGATTTTTCCATCGATATTACTAGGAGTATTTTACGTATCGTCATTACAAAATTGTTTCGGATCAAGTCTAAAGCAGGGAGCAATGTCAAGGGGAGTAAGTATATGTCTCAGTTCTTGAAGTTTCAAAATCTGGTTGAAAGAGATTGCTTTAAAAGTAAAAAAGTTAATTATTATTCTGAATTAAGGAGGATTTCTACAAGGACATTGACCAATAATACTAACTCCAAGATTCATATTTAATTCTACCTCTAGGTATCGATTATAATTCTACATTAAGCTGGTTTATAATTTGTGCTTTCTCCCATTTCATAGAGATCACAATAATTGTAATTAATAGAATAACTTCAATCCCTGCCATAATTATATAGAATGGTAAACTGGTTCCGCCTCCAATCACATAAATTATGCTAAGTATGCCAACGATCATATTTGCCAAGCGGTTAATCTTGTAGGGTAAGACCCAAGATAGAATAACCATAAGGATGGGAAGAGCAGTCACAATGGCTGCTATCGTCATTGCCGTTTTTACCTCCATAGGAATTTGCATGATGTCTCCATCATTCAATTCTATGATGATTGAAAAGATGTCTGCAAAGATCATAAGGAACATGACACTTATCCAGAGTAGTGAAATGGTTATTCTTGTTTGATTATTTTTAGTTTCCATGACTTTTAATTTTTATTTAATGTAAATATCAGAAGGATATGAAAGAATCTCATTGACTTTAATCAATAAGAGAAACGCCATAGGTAAGGGAAGTAAGCTTTGCTGAGTAACAATAACTTAATTTCTAAAAAAAGTAGTATTAAATCAATTCAAGTGTCATCCACGATTCTAGCTCACGGAATTTTATATGGTCATAGGTGTTTTATTGAGACACATAAAAATTGTAACTGATTCATTCGCAGGATAGGCATCCATCAGCTTCAAATTCTCTGTTTATTTTAAGTCTTTTTTCAGATCTGGCTAAATTCATTCTGATAAATTCATCAAAATTAAATAGGAGTTTCAAGGAACAATTATGGTAATTACTGAAGAATGAGGTATGATTTATTCATTTATAGGGAAAAAAGAACACCTGATCAATATTGATTCAAGAAAAATAAAAAATGTGATGATTTAGAGAGAAATTTAAATACATTGCTGCGATACCTAAATCAATGAAAGTTACAATATTTAACCCTCTATTCTGGATTACAATCGTGTTTGGTATATATCTATTAATAAACAATCGAGTATGGAAAAAACGATTGAAATATTTCACGGTTCTTCTTTTATTTATAGCTACCAATAATTGGGTAAGTACCTTGGCTCTGAATCTTTGGGAATACAAAACAATAACGGTGGATAATATCTCTGAGCCGTATGATATTGGAATTGTATTAGGTCCATATCTTAATATAGGTAAAAATCTTCCTGTTCGTTCGGAAACAACTCGCTTCACCCAGGCTATACAATTGTACAAGCTAAATAAATTCAAAAAATTCTTATTATCAGGTAATGATAACTCAACCCTGACTAGACGGTATCTTATAGATTTAGGTGTTCCACCCGAAGACATTTTGGTTGAAGGTAAGTCGAACAACACTTATGAAAATGCGGTGCTATCAAATCGTTTTTTGAGAGAAAGAGATTCTTCCCAAAAATTACTATTGATTACCTCTGCATACCATATAAGTCGGGCAAATAAGTGTTTTGAAAAAGTCGGATTAAAAGTAACTCCTTTCAGTGTGGACTATAAAACCTCTTGTTTTGGAATTTGTAAACCTTCGCTATCTGATATTATTCCTAATAGAAGAGCTTTGGAAAGGTGGGAGCTTTTACTTTCTGAAAGTGCCAGTACAATTGTTTTTAGGCTTAAAAATTATATCTAAACCTACCAAAGTTTACATCGCCTTACATTTGCATTCAATGCAAGCTGAAAATTGAATACCACAAAATTATCAGTGGTATTATTAAAACTAAATGAATCTGTTAAACGCCAAAAGTTAAAGCGTCTTTAAGATATAATATTCTCTAATTTATGAGCGAGTGCCTAACTTGTAACAGTATCACATAAATCAAAATCGGACCTTATGATTATTTTATTTAAACAATTGTTCATCACTTGCTTTGTCCTACTGTTAAGCGGGCACGTTGTTTTATCACAGTCTACGGTTAGACTCGTTACTGAGTTGAGTCCAGGGCCAGACTATGGCCTGACAAATGATGCGCTCGTTTTGGGCACAGTAAACAATTCAATAATCATCGAAGATCAAGGAAATATCATTGTCTCTGATGGAAAAGAAAGTGGCACCATGATTATAGAAAATCTTGGGGACGATCCATTCATAGGACATCATCGAGTAGTCTATGATGAGAAATTATATTTCATTTTAGGTGGGGATGCATTGATGGAAATCGATGTCTTAAATCTTAGCATGCGTACAGTACTTTCAGACTTGGACCTAGGCAACCTACTCGTGTTTAAAGACAAGCTCTATTTATCTTTAGGAGATTCAGCGACAAATTCTGAAGGCCTATTCACTCTAGATCCCGAAAACGATAGCTTAGAAAAAATCTATGATGTGAATACTTTTGGAGGCATCCGAGATATCATTGAACACGAGGGTCTTATTTACACCATACAATGGTCTGCAGAGATGGATGGAGCTTACCTTTCCAATACAGATGGCACGACCGGTAATCTCAATGAATATTATTTCTTCTATGATGGAAGTGATTTCAGTCAAGCAAGCACTATAAACATGACCTCCGCAGGAGATAAACTCTACTTGTGGTATTCCAATGGTGATGATAATTATGTTTTATTTGTCAGTGATGGTACAGAAGCGGGTACACTCGAACTTAAAACTGATTTTGATGGAATTAATTTTGTCGACGTTGATGGTGTAAGGGCCATTGGAACTTTAGAAAATTCCATTTTCTTTAGGGGAAGGGAGCAGGTGGGTTTTCAAGCACACTTGTGGATGTCTGATGGTACTGTTGCAGGTACTCAGAAAATTCAGCTGGTAGACAATGATGATGTGAGACCAATCTATTTTACCAATTACAATGACAAGCTCTATTTCTACGGCCAATATGACAATGCGCCTTTCAGTGACATCAACGGACTGATCGTATCTGATGGAACAGTAGATGGTACTAAAGCAGCGATGAATGCAACGGAGCATCCTGAAGTGTTGCTCAATGAAGGCTGGCATGTCATTAACCATATGGACAAGTTATACTTTAATGCCAATTCCATCAGTTTTGGTGGAGAGCTTTTTGAATCCGATGGGACGGTCGAGAACACGATCAGACTTTCAGATATTGCTCCTGGGGATGCCGATAGTTTTACACAGGAATATCGTTCCGCAGGTGAGAATCTTTTCTTCTTTGGAGTAACGGAAGAAACAGGGCAGGAATTATATGTCTATGGTCCTGAAACCTCAAGCCTCAATGAATTGGCGATTGAAGATATTTCAATAACTCCAAACCCTACGTCGGAATTCATTTCCTTACCAAGCGAAATAACTGGACAAAAGTCACTTAGGATATCAGATGCTTCTGGGAGAATCGTATTTGATTCTAAGGAATTTCTATTAGAAAGAATCGATGTCTCTACGTTAACACCTGGTCTTTATCATTTGGTGATGGATACGGATGAATTGAGATATACAGGAAGCTTTGTGAAAATTTGATTGTTCACCGAAGGATGACAATTGGAATGATTCTCATAGCGAGACATTTTTGGTGAAGTATGACTAGGCATTTGGAAGACAGTGTTAAGGAAGAATGAGTACCTCTATTTAGGACCTTAAACAGATTGCAGAAGATCTGTTGTATTCATTTTTATTTTTTGGTAGGATCAATCATAGCAATCCCTTTTTTCTGATGCTGATTTCTTTTAACTGGGAAACTTCTTTGTGGCTTTTTGCCCAATTATCACCACTATATTTCCATTTATAGCCCAGTTCAATTTCAGACATTAAGGACTTGATTTCTCGATAGCTTGCTTGATTGTGAACTTAATAACTTCACGAAAGAACACAATTATGAGAAATGAACTAGCGATGCGTATTTAAAATGTATTTGATTAAATATAGAATGGTTATTTGACCTAATTTACATAACTTAAAACATATTAAATTTATAAGTCAAGAAATATATCCTTATCTGTCCTACATTCTAAACTGAATTCCAAAATGAAAATCAATTTCGTCTTCCGCATATTTTCAATTCTGTTTCTATTTCAATTTATTCTTGGGTCTACTTACGGCCAAGAAAAACCCAACATAGTTCTCATCTTTCCTGACAATCTTGGAGTCGGTGAGGTTAATTCTTATGGAGGAGCAAGAGGTGTACCTACGCCCAATATTGATGGCATCGGCGAAGAAGGAATGCGCTTAACCAATTTCAATGTGGAATATACTTGTACGCCTTCTCGAATTGCCCTCATGACCGGTCGATACGCCACCCGGACAGGGGAAGACTATTTTAAGGGAACAACGCTCTGGGAAAACACCATCGCGGAACGTTTGAAAACTGCTGGCTATGCCACAGCGCTCTATGGTAAATGGGACATTGGTGGTCCCAACTGGCATGGGTATCGCGAACCTACCCAGCAAGGTTTTGATGAATGGTATGGGATTCCAGGCACGACCCATGTCTCTCAATTTACGTCCATGGAAGGCTATCCAGAAAATCGTGAAGTGAATTATATCTGGCAGGGGAAAGCAGGATCACCCTCTGAAAAAGTAAAGCCTTTTGATATAGCTTCTCGGCGTACAATTGATCGAGAAGCAGCGGAACTCGGTGTTAAGTTTATTCGGAAAAATGCAGAAAATGAGGTTCCATTTTTCTTACTGTATCCGATGACCCAACTGCATTTCCCAGCTCTTCCTCACCCGGATATTGAAGGAACAACGGGTGCTGGAAACATGGGAGACTCAATGGCCGATGTAGATTACAATGTTGGTTTGATTTTAAACGAACTTGAACGGCTGGGAATAGAAGAAAATACCTTAGTGATCTGGTGCTCAGACAATGGGGCAGAAATGCGAAGACCTTGGAGGGGTTCCTCGGGTCCCTGGAGAGGATATTATAATTCTGCCATGGAAGGTGGGGTCAGAACTCCAGCCGTGATTCGTTGGCCAGGGAAAATAAAAGCCGGGCAGGTTTCAAATGAAATGGTTCACCAAGTTGATTGGTTTGCAACCATTATGGCTGCAGCCAAAGTTGAAGTGACGGATAAAGAAGACCGGATCATCGACGGCGTGAACCAACTACCATTTTTAAAGGGAGAAAAAAGCAACTCCAATCGGGAAAGTGCGATTTTCATGAATAAGAGAGGGGAGGTCATGGCTGTAAAATGGCACGACTGGAAATTGTGGTATAATTATAAAACGGAGATCCCAGATCCAAATCCAGATAATTTAGTGCGGCTATTCGATCTTCGAGTAGATCCTCAGGAAGAAATTGATGTAAAAAATTATTATCCTTGGATTATTGGCATCATGGATTCTATTGTTCATGAATATGAATTATCGCTGGTGCAATTTCCTAGAGTCCCAGAAAGTGCCAATGCTGCAGAGCCGTATCTCCCTCCCGAGTTCGGGTCGGGGGAAATGATTCCGATCTATGAACGTTCTGATCGTGGAGCTGCGGACAATAGTTATGACGCTATGCCCAACCCCGATTTTTCCGGCAGCTGGTCTACCCAGGAATTGCATAGAGTTTCGGTCATCAATAGAATCGATCAACCCAAAACTCCAGCCTTGGGCAGTGGATGGGCAGATGAAATTTCAATCATCCATCGGGAAAAGGAATTGGAAATTGAACAGGTTGAATTTATTCCGAGAGAGATACAAACTTTAATAAAGTATAGATATGCCTTGGACGGTTCAGCTTCCGAAAACAACCTCATGATGGGCCGCAGCCAAAAACCCCATGTTTCAAAAACACGTTGGGATGGACCTAGATTAGTCATCACAACCGTCATGCCTTACCGTTACCCAAAATCTGAAAAGTGGGAAGAATTCAAATTGATACAGACGCTGTGGCTAGAAGCTCCGACGGGAACTCCTTGGGAACCGACCTTGATTGTTGAAACGAAAAGAGCGGCGGGACCCTATGGAAAAGAGGTCACCAATCGAACGGTTTATGTGCGGGGATATCGCAGGTAGTAGAAATGAACGAGGTTTTCTTTTTGTGGAAATCTCTCTAAGTTTGGAACCTTGATTTATTGTATTTGGAAGGTATCAAAAAAGAGTTCGTGGATGCAGTCTAGGTAGCAGACTAAAAACAGAAAGGGCAGGCCCTAAGACCTGCCCTCGAAAAGTTGGGTTTTCGTGTTCTATAATTACCAAAGATTTTGAACCTTGGTTAATTCTTTAGTCTCACATTTTTTTGCATTTGTCAAAGTCATTTTTGGACTTGAACAACTGTTTTCATAGGTAAGATTTCTTTGAGAGCTTTCTTCTTGTATTAATAATTCTCCGCCATTAAACCAAGAGTCATGATTACATACTTAATATAAGTCACAGAATGTAGAAGTGTGACATAAATTGATAGTTTTATTTAATGTTATCTGCTTCAAATGAAGATGTAGTTACAATAATGTATTAAAAAATGAAATAGACTTTTTAGCCACGTCCAAAATTTGTAGCTTTATTTGAATCATTTAGAAATAACGTATTGATGAGCACCGATTCTATAAAAGGATTAAGCACTTTAATATTATTCTTTGTATTTACTTTATCACACCTTCAAGGTCAGACCAAAGTGATAAATGTAGATAACTTCCAGCATGCCATCTGAGACTTTAGAGGAAGTCATTGAACATTACAACACCGGTGTTCAAGATCACCCGAGTCTTGACTGGGCACTAGGTGGAGATTTAGGTTTGACAGAAAATGAAAAGAAAAGTTTGGTTGCTTTTCTAGGGACCTTAACGGATCATGAGTTTATGACTGCTCCTAAATTATCCAATCCTTTTTAAGGGCTTAAGAGGGTGAAACTTGGTTTTGTTTGAAGAGCCAAAGTTGAATGTTGTGGTATTACTCGATTTGAGTATTTTAATATATACGTCATCATGAATAAATATAAACCAGCTAAGTATCTACTAATAAATTTACTCATTGTATTCACTGTATCTTCTTGTGATCGGGATGAGTCTTTTTCTGAATTTCCCGATACACCTACAAATCTCATAGAATTTAATACAGGGTTTGATGATTATAATTCTACTGCACCGAGTTTTGGTGAAACCTTCCCCTTTTGCTTTTCATCGAATAGGAATAGTCTAGGAGGTCAATTTGATGTTATTTACAAGCTCATGACCATTGAATTTGATAAAGATACAAGGGAGTTAGAGATCTTCAATAACACCAATGGAAATTTAAGTGTTGTCATTGAAAATATGACGCTCATTAGCGGACTAAATCAAATAAACACTACTTCAAATGAATTTGGCCCATATCTGATTCCAAGAGGGTTGGTGGAATCTCCATCTAGCGCCAACAATCGATATGAAGGATATATTCTAATGTACTCTGATGATTCTGAAGGAAACCAAAATATTATGTTTACGCATAATCTCGACGATGAATCTTTTGCCTCACCGGTCGAAGTAGCCTTTTTAAATTCAGCCTTTGATGATGCTTATCCAACTTTCAATATGGATAATTCACAACTCTTTTTTTCATCCAATAGAGAAGGTACTCACAACATTTATTCACAGGAAACCGACAGTGAAAAAATATCATTGACATACTCACCAGCACAAATTCTGAAGTTAAAAGAGAGGATGTTTTGTCTACAGCATTTGATGAGCTCTGTCCATTTGTAATTGAGAACCTCCTCGTTTTTGCTTCAAATCGAGATGGTGGTTTTGGAGGTTACGATTTATATTATTCGAAGTGGGAAAATGGGGAATGGACAGCACCCATAAATTTTGGCGAGAAAATCAACTCTGAATTTGACGAGTTTAGGCCGATCGTAAGAAAGGAATTGGAGTTCAATAATGACATCATGATTTTCTCATCTAATAAACCTGAAGGAATGGGTGGGTTTGACCTTTATTATGTTGGAATAGAACAGCTTAACGAGTAATGAAATTGTATAGGTCCGAAATCGAATGAGTAAAGTCGTCTTTTGAAATGCTGAGTGATAAAAGACAATCGCAGCTTATAAAACAAATAAGTGATAAAATGGATAGCAATAAATGAAAAGAAATAGAGTTGAAGTGGTTTAGATATATATGGCAATTGAACGGAAAAGTTATATTCTTTTTAGTTCATCTTTCAAATACATCAAAATTTTGCTTTTTCAATAATCCTGAATTAGAGGTATAAGATAGGGTAGGTACTAGTTTTGTCCTGACTAAGATGTTTTCATTTTGAGTCTTTGATTGAAAAAGAATCATTACTTTAAAGTTGGCTAGTCGTAAATAACGGTTAAATACGGCTAGACCATAACACAGATTGAATATATATACTAGGAGGGTTCTGGGTATATGTGAGTTACTTGCAATAAGAGAAAAAAGATAAAAATAAATCATGAATATATTTTCCAAAGAAATTGAACAATTATCAACAGAGGTTGAGGAAGGAGCACGTGCTACATCAGGAAATGTTGAAAGATTTATTGAGCCTGCAAATGGTACGTTAAGGCGGGCTCTTAGTAAAAGGCATCATTTGGTGTTTGGTAGAAGAGGGTCAGGGAAAAGTAGTTTGCTGTATAAAACGTATCAAACTCTTACTGAATCTAATCATGCCACAGCTTATATTGATTTGGAACCATTTAAAGGTCATCAATATCCAGATGTCGTATTAAGCGTTTTAATCTCTACACTTAAGAAAATTCAGACATGGGTGATAGATAATAGAACAGAGCTAGAAGGCGATAGGATTTGGTATACCCTTTGGTTGGCTAAGAAGAATGGCAATAAAATAAAGCCTATAATAAAAGATTTGAAAAGGGAAATTCAAGAATTAATAATCCAGCTTAATTTGACTGACGCAGCTACCTTAGAAAGTATAGTTTCATCTGGTAATGAAAAAACTAAGAAGGAAAGCATTGCTGGTAAAGCAAAAGGGAGAGTGAAAGGAATGTTTGCAAGCGGTAAGTCAGAGCTTGAAACCAAAATAGCAGATGAAGTTAAATTGCGATCAAGTAATGAGATAACAGAGAAATATATAAGAGATAAGCAACAATTTTTACTACGAAGAGTCATTACTTATCAAGAAATTTTTTCTAAGATTGAATCTCTTACAGATAAGGACATTTATTTGATTTTTGATGATTTGTATCACCTTAAACGAGAAAATCAACCACAAATAATTGATTATTTCCATCGCCTAGCTAAGGGCAATTCTATTTGGCTGA
>ENA-ORXT01000685-ORXT01000685.1-marine-metagenome-genome-assembly--contig:-NODE-685-length-51968-cov-12.180166_pt1 | contig 51968 bp, 39 predicted proteins | sample MGYA00237868_ERZ511482 | MGnify/ENA metagenome assembly ERZ511482
CGTAAAAAGCGCACCGGTCGGTCAAATCGCAATCGGCAGCAAGGTGGTGACGATAATTCGGGTAACCGGATAGAGCGTGGAAATCGTGCATTGCCAGCCCCCCGTGAGCTCACCGAGGAGATGGACAACATCGGCAACCGTGCGTTACCAGAGCCTGCTGCGGCGATCGAAAACGAGGACGATGACTTCGGTAATCGTGATCATTTCAATGTTAACAACCGGTTTCCATCCGACAGCAACCTGATTGGCATGGAAGACCCCTATCAGGTAGGCAGTCTGGTCCACGGCACTAATGCCCGGGGCCAAGGCAACCGGGCCAAGGGGCGTGGTAACCAGAACCGTCGTACATCTGGACAACAAGGCCAACCTCGTCCGCAGCGCAACGCCCAGGGTCAGGGCCGGACAAACAACAGAAACAATCAGAACCGGAATAATCAGAGCCGGAATAACCAGAATAGAAACCAGAACAGCCAGAATGCGAATAACCCGGTCGCGAATCAGGAAAACAACCAGAATGCGGGCGACGCGAACGGAACGAACAATCCCAACAATACTCAGCAAGGGCGTGGTAGAAACAGAAACAAGAACCAGAACCGCAACAGGAATCGTAACCAGCGTCACCAGTCCGATAATCAGCGTGGTCCGGAGTCTGGTGAAAATGCGTCGCAGAATCCGGGTAGGCAGGAACAATCTGCCGACAACGTGGATAACCGATCAAAGACTAATTCAGTAGCTACAGCGCCAGCTCAGCAAGCACCTGCTCAGCAAGCGCCTCCTAGTGCATCGGCTGCAGCAGCTCCAGCGCAAACTGTGTCGTCGCCTGAGAAAAAATCGGTGCCACCCAGGGCTACCGCTGATTCTTCAGCTGCGCCTGCTGTTAGCGCATCCAGTGATGCGCCGGCAGTGAGAAAGCCTCGCGCACCGAGAAAGCCCAAGGCAGCGGATGCGCCTGTATCTGCTGCCGATTCTGGCAATGAAGCAGCAAAGCCAAAGCCAAGAGTCAAACGCGAACCAGCAGTGGCCAAGGCTTCACCGGATAATGTGGTCGCCAGCGAAAAGCCAAAAGCGGTTGCCAAAAAGCGCGCCAGCAAGGCCGCAGCTCCTGCTGCAAGCAGTGTCGATGGTGAGCCTGCAAAGCCGAAAGCCAAGCGTGCGCCACGTGTTGCAAAGCCTAAGCCGAAGCCACCAGCGGATAGCGAATAGGTTGAGATTGAATGACACTGCATTGAGGCCAGTAAAGATGATTTCGTCATTCCCACGTTTTCGCCATTCCCGCGGAGACGACTGCTTTAATGCAGTGGCATCGGGCTGAGGTCTGCAATACCCCGGGCGTGCAAAAATCTGCCCGGGACAGATCAGTCGTAGAAATTTCAGTCGTTACATATTAGGGTAGTTGGGCCCACCACCACCTTCCGGAACCACCCAGGTAATGTTCTGACTGGGGTCCTTGATATCACAGGTCTTGCAATGAATGCAGTTCTGAGAATTTATCTGGAAGCGTGGCACATCGTTCTCCACAATCACCTCGTAAACACCCACCGGGCAATATCGCTGAGCGGGTTCTGCATACGCTGGCAGATTGATCTGGATGGGTATTGAAGGATCCGTCAGTTGCAGATGCACTGGCTGATTTTCTTCATGGTTCGTGTTGGACAGAAACACCGATGTAGGTTTGTCGAAGCTGATAACGCCGTCGGGTCGTGGATACTTCGGTGGGGTGCATTTGTCGGCACGCTTCAGCGTTTCGTGGTCAGCGACATCATCGCGGAAGTTAAACGGAAGCTTGCCACCGCAAAAATTCTGATCGATGTAGTTGTAGGCGCCGCCCACGTACATGCCAAACTTGTGCAAGGCGGGGCCCCAGTTCTTGGAACTCTTCAGCTCATCACCTGCCCAGCTATCCAAATAGGCCTCTGTAAACTCGACCAGTTCACGCCCGTCATCACCTTTTGCCAGAGCTGCTGCAATAGTCTCTGCCGCTACCATTCCGGATTTCATGGCGGTGTGAGTGCCTTTTATTTTCGCAAAGTTGAGCGTGCCAGCATCACAGCCAATCAGTAAACCGCCCGGCATGCTCATGCGGGGTAGGGAGTTCAGACCGCCCTTGGCAATGGCGCGTGCGCCGTAGCAGACTCGTTCGCCACCTTCGAGCACTTGCTTGATAACCGGGTGATGCTTGAATCGCTGAAATTCATCAAACGTGCTCAGGTGCGGGTTCGAATAGTTGAGATCAATGATCAATCCGACAACCACCTGGTTGTTTTCCAGATGATAGAGAAAGCCGCCACCGGTTGAGCTGGTTTCAGACAGTGGCCAGCCGGCGCCGTGCACCACAACACCAGGCTCGTGCTTGTCGGGGTCAATCTGCCATAACTCTTTCAGACCGATACCGTAGTGTTGCGGTGATTTACCTTCGTCCAGGTTGAATTGACTGATTAGTTGCTTGCCAAGATGGCCTCGGCAGCCTTCGGCAAACACCGTGTATTTTGCGTGCAGTTCCATACCCTGCTCAAAACCATCCTTGGGTTGTCCTTGCTCATCCAGACCCATGTCGCCAGTGGCTACGCCCTTGATGCGTCCGTCTTCGTGATACAGAATTTCAGCAGCGGCGAAGCCCGGGAAGATCTCTACGCCCAGGCTTTCCGCCTTCTCGCCAAGCCAGCGCGTCAGGTTACCGAGGCTCGCCACGTAGTTGCCGTGGTTATGCATGGTCTTGGGAGACAGGAAGCTGGGCATCTTGATGGAGCTGCCAGGGCTTGTGAAGAACAGAATGTCATCGCGGGTGACCGCTGTTTTCAGCGGAGCATCGCCAGACTCCCAGTCCGGGAACAACTCGGTTAATGCGCGGGGTTCGATGACTGCTCCCGAGAGAATGTGAGCGCCAACTTCAGAGCCCTTCTCCAGCACGACCACACTGATCTCTTGCTCATTTTCCTGAGCGATCTGCATCAGTCGACAGGCGGTGGCAAGCCCGGCTGGCCCGGCGCCGACAACCACGACGTCAAACTCCATCGATTCTCTTTCTTCACTGCTCATAGGGTTTTCTCTTGATTACCGGCCAAACCTACCGGCCGAATGATTCCAACGCGAGTAGATCAGTGGTCTTGCCGCGTTTTGCAGGTATGGCGCGTGCACCGCATTCGTCGGACAATCGCCCGGCCAGCGTATTCATCGCCTTCTTCTCTCCATGTACCAGAAGAGCAGGGGGTTTATTAGTGAAGGCTTTATACCAGTCCACCATGCCTTGTTGGTCTGCATGGGCCGATAATCCGCCGATGGTGTGTATACGAGCCCGTACTTGTATCTGTTCACCCCATATTTTCACTGATTCCTTGCCGTCCACCAGTTTTCGGCCGAGGGTGCCGGGGGATTGATAGCCCGCGATAATCACATGGGCATCGGGTCGCCAGAGGTTGTGTTTCAGGTGGTGCATGATGCGACCACCAGTACACATGCCGCTACCGGCAATGACAATCGCACCTGACGGCATCGCGTTGATAGCCCTTGATTCATCGGCAGTCTGGGAAAAACTCAGGTTGGGCATGGCCAGTAGAGGCCCGTTTTTACGATAGTAGGCAGACGCTTCATCGTCATACAGGTTGGTGTGGCTCAGATACACCTCACTGGCGCGAATAGCCATCGGGCTGTCCAGAAATATTTTCCAGCGCCCCAGATCCCATTCGTCGAAATAACGGGCCATGGTGTAGAGGATCATCTGACTGCGCCCAACCGAAAAGGCCGGGATCAGGATGTTGCCTCTGACACTGCTCAGTGCGCTGGCTATTTCACTGACCTCGGACAAGGTTTCCGACCAGTCTCTGTGCAGCCTGTTGCCGTACGTGCTCTCCATAAGAACCAGATCGGCTTTTTCCAGATACGTGAAGTCTCTCAGGATAGGAGAACCACGATGCCCCAGATCTCCACTGAAAACGACGGTACGAGTCTGATCGCCCTCAGTCAGAGTGAGCTCGACCATGGCCGAGCCAAGAATATGCCCAGCATCGAACAGACGGATGCTGATTCCTTGAGCGATTTGCCGGGGCGCATCGTATTCCAGAGGATCGAGCCTGTCTAAGGTGTTTTCCACATCGGCCTGATCGTACAGGGGCGTAAGCAACGGCTTGCCGGACCGGCGGCGTCGCTTGTTCTGGTATTCCACATCGCGAGCATTGAGATGAGCGGAGTCTTTGAGCAAGATCTGCACAAGGTCGCAAGAGGCTGCGTGAGAATGTATTTTCCCGGCAAATCCCTGGTTCAACAGCATGGGCAAGCGCCCACAGTGATCAATGTGGGCATGGCTCAGGACCACAGCATCCAGCGTCGCAGGATTAAACGGGAAGGGATCGTGGTTACGCAGCTCGTCTTTTCGGCGACCCTGAATCAGTCCACAGTCGAGCAGAATGCGCGTACCACCGGTCTCTATCAGGTGGCATGAACCCGTGACTTCCTCGGCCGCACCGTAACTTGTCAGTTTCATGGCGTTCAATCAGCCGCCGGGATAAGGCGCGGCATTGGTTTCCCCGTATACAATGCCCATTGTATCGAACCGCAGCTGCTGTGCTCTTGTTGCCCAGCGCCGGTTTCGACGCCAATTCAACGTTGTTTACACAGGATCGATCGATTGCTCTCTTCGACACCTTTGCCCATGGCTTCATTATCCGAAGCCGGTACCGAACTCTACGCTACCTGTGGAGCGGGTCTGGCAGAGCTGCTGGCAACTGAACTGCGCCAGTTAGGGCTATCAGGCGTGCAAAGTGCAGGTGCCGGTGTCAGATTTCGGGGCGGTCTGGCCGCCGGATATAAGGCGTGCCTCTGGTCACGTATAGCCAACAGAGTGGTCGTGCCCATTCATCAGGGCGCTGCGCCGTCGCCTGAGGAACTCTACAGTCTGGTGCAGGAGATAGACTGGGCGGAGCACGTCAGTGTGGACGGCTCTCTGGCGGTGGACTTTTATACGGCAAAATCCGTCATTACGCACTCGCAATATGGCGCACTGAAAGTGAAGGATGCGGTGGTGGATCAATTTCGCGACACGGTAGGCAGGCGGCCTGATGTGGAGCGTGATACCCCGGATCTGCGCATCAATGTCTATCTGTTTCGTGACAAGGCGCGTATTGCCATCGATCTGTCCGGCAGCAGTTTGCACCGGCGTGGTTATCGTGAGGCGCAGGGACTGGCACCGTTGAAAGAAAATCTTGCTGCCGCGCTGCTGTATGCGGCGGACTGGCCAGATAACGTCAGCGCCGGGCTTGCTCTGGCGGATCCGTTGTGCGGTTCAGGAACCTTATTGATTGAGGCTGCCATGATGGCCTGCCGGATAGCGCCGGGACTATCACGACCGTACTTCGGTTTTCTCGGCTGGAAAGGTCACGAGGCCGAGATGTGGGAAGGCATGAAAGCAGAAGCTGCCGCCATGCGTCAGGCATCACCTGTGGCTATCGTGGGGTCCGACAGTGATGAGCGGGCCATCAGCAACTGCCTTCAGAATATTGAACAGGCGGGATTGCAAGACAGTATTCAAGTGGAGCATCTGGCGTTATCGTCCGGTCGCCCCGGCGCTCTGCAAACTCATAAAACAGGTCTGGTCATGACCAATCCGCCGTACGGTGAGCGACTGGCAGCGGATGATGCGTTCTATGCGTCACTGGGTGCTGACATGAGTCGAGCCTATGCCGGATGGGCGTGCTCGCTGTTTACCGCAGATGCTGCGCCGTATCATCGTGCCCGTCTGCCGCTACGACCAAAGCTTCAGGTTCGAAACGGCGGCATAGACTGTATCTTGCTCGTGGGAGATATTCCGCGAGGTGGTGCAATGGCAGCTGCGCCCGCGCCTTCGGTTGAGTCTGCATCCGCACCGGTATTCAATGAGGCGGTATCTGAGCAAGCTGAGCATCCACAGTCGGCTCTCTACCGGAAACCGCATAGTGCCCCGGTAGATGTAGAGTCACAATCGCCGCTCGTTGATGTCAAAGGCTTCGTTAATCGCCTGAAGAAAAACCAGCGAGCCTTGAAGGGCTGGTTAGGGCAGAACGGCATAACTGCCTACCGTTTGTACGATGCCGATTTGCCTGAATTTGCCGTGGCTATCGATGTCTATGAGTCTGATGAACGCCATTGCGTGGTACAGGAGTATCAGGCACCACCGACAGTCAATCTGGCCATGGCGCAGCTTCGCCTCAAAGCAATAGTGGATGCGCTTCCAGAAGCGCTGGGCGTGGAATCCAGCTGTGTACATCTGAAAGTACGTGAAGTGCAATCAGGGTTGCAGCAGTACGAAAAGCAGTCTTCCGGTAGCAGCTCGGGTTCTCTGGTTAAGGAGGCGGGAGCTATACTGGAATGCAATTTCACCGATTATCTGGATACCGGTCTGTTCCTCGATCATCGCCCGGTGCGGCGTTATCTTCAGCAGAACAGCCAGGGTAAGCGTTTTCTGAATCTGTTTGCGTATACCGGTACTGCCACGGTGGCTGCGGTACTCGGTGGTGCTACGCGCAGCGTTTCAGTGGACACATCCAAACGTTACTGTCAGTGGGCGATGCGTAATCTGGATCGGAACAAGGCTGCCATGCAGGCGCACGAGGTGGTACGACAAGATGTCAACGGCTGGCTGGCTGATGCCTCAGTGAGTAGTGATGGCGCTGGTTTGTTCGACTTGATATTGCTGGATCCACCAACATTCTCCAATTCCAGCTCACTGGAAACAGACTGGAATGTGCAGCGCGATCATGTTGAGACGATAGATGCGTGCCTGGCCTTGTTAGCGCCGGGTGGCACGTTGATATTTTCCAATAATTTTCGTCGATTCAAGCTTGACACGGTATTGACCGAAGGACATGACAGGCCCATTGATGTAGAGGACAGGAGCCGTTGGTCAATAGACAAGGACTTTCAGCGAAACCCTCGCATTCATCAATGCTGGTTCATTCGAAAGTACGAGAGCAGATAGTCGCTTTCGGATAGCAACACCGGTAGTCAGCAATTTTCCAATTTCTAAAAAAACAAGAGGTTTTCGCGTGGTTGAATTTTTTTACGAGTACGGAATGTTCTTTCTCAAAGTGCTGACGTTCGTGATCGCTGTCGTCGTCATCATCATGGCAATAGTGGCTGCGGCCATGCGTGGCAGAAACTCCGACAGCGGTGAGTCTGGTGGGCACATTGAAATACGCAATTTTAATGACCGCCTGGAGGATCTGGAGGAAGCGTTGTCCATATCCCTGTTGGAACCTGCACAGAGAAAACAGGCTGAGAAAGACAAGAAGGTGTCCGACAAGGCAGAGAAAAAAGCGGCAAAGAAAGCGGCTAAAAAAGCGAGTAAGCAACGTGGAAGCGGCGAGACAATCGTCCCGGAAAAGACCCGACCCCGGCTCTATGTCATGGATTTCGATGGTGATATCAGGGCAAGCGAAGTGGAGAAGCTGCGTCGTGAGATCACCGCTATCCTGACTACGGCAACACCTGAGGACGAGATAGTCGTGCGGCTCGAAAGTGGTGGTGGCATGGTGACATCCTATGGCCTGGCCGCATCTCAACTCGATCGTATTCGTGACAAGAAAATTCCGTTAACTATCTGCGTGGATAAAGTAGCCGCCAGTGGGGGTTACATGATGGCTTGTGTGGCCGACAAGCTTGTGGCTGCACCTTTTGCGGTACTGGGTTCCATTGGTGTGGTTGCCCAGATACCCAATTTTCATCGACTGTTAAAAGAATTGAATGTGGATTTCGAAATGCTCACAGCCGGTAAGTACAAGAGAACGCTGACCGTATTCGGTGAGAATACCGATGAAGGGCGGCAGAAATTCATCGAGGACATCGAACGTATCCACGGTCAGTTCAAAGGCTATGTCAGTGCACGACGCCCCAAGCTGGATATAGAAGCGGTAGCCACGGGAGAGATCTGGTCTGGTCAGGACACGCTGGATCTGAATCTGGCTGACATACTCTCTACCAGTGATCAGTATCTGGTAGACGCGTGTGAGGAGCGAGATGTGCTGTTACTCAGCTACCGTGAAAAGAAAAACCTGATGGAACGCTTCTCACTGGGTGCACAGAGCACGATAGACGGTGTGCTGTTCAAGTGGTTTGACAGATTGATGAAATCGCGTTATTCCATAGGATAGAGTTGGGCCATGTAACCAACGCCGTTAAGCTTGACTCAGCGCTCTGCCGATACTCTGCGTACAGAGCAATGGGTCGAGGTCGGTGTGCACGCAGAATCAAGCGAAGGGGCCAGTGCTGGCGTTGTAAAGCCGTTCCAATTCGATGATGGCAAGTTACCCTCATTGCCTAACGCTGTTATTTATCTTGAAAAAGCCATGCAGGATGACTCCATCAGTCTGCATAGGCTGGCCGAGCTTCTGAGTAACGACCCGGTGCTAGCCGCCAGGTTGGTGCGCGTGGCTAACAGCGCCTATTATCGTGGGGTTTCTCCCGTTGAGAACGTACCCGAAGCGGTCAGTCGAATCGGCTTTTCAGCGACCCGGAATCTGGCACTGGTTCTACTTCAGAACTCCTTCAAGGCACGCCACGAAGTCGTTGCCAGCATGATTGGTGATTTGTGGATGCAGTCGGTCAGAACGGCAGCGGTAGCCAGTGCGTTTTCACGTCATTACCAACTTGTGGATGCAAACAGGGCCATGCTGGGTGGCTTGATGTACAACGTAGGCGCCATGTTGCTGCTCACTCGGATCGATGAAAAAGTGGACAATATTTCTCAGGAAATCGTTGAACTACTGTTGGCGAAACACAGTTGTCAATTTGGTGTTAACTTGCTGAAGCACTGGGAGATGGATCCAGAGCTTGTACAAGTAGTTGCAAATCGCGACAACTGGCAACGCAGTCATGCTGAGTCGCCCGATCTGGCCGATCTTATTCTGGTTGCACGCTGTTGCACTACAGGTGCGGACGGCACACCGCCCGATCTGGAATACTGTGAAGCCCTGCCAGCGTATGCCTGTATTCAACAGTTTCTGAATTTGTCCGAACCTTTGAGTAGCGTTGTAGAGGCTGCTGAAGAATCGATTGCACGCACGTTGGAAATGCTGGCTTGAGATCGTGGCTGGTCCGGATTAACCGCGTGACCCACTAGAGTTCAGCAGCCCATTCACGCAATTTGAATTTCTGTATTTTCCCCGTTGATGTTTTGGGCAATTCGCGAAATACAATTGTTTTCGGGCATTTGAAGTGAGCAATTGTGTCTCGACACCACTCTATGAGTTGATGCTCAGTGACGGACTCACCGAATTTTAATGTAACAAAAGCGCAGGGTGTTTCTCCCCATTTTTCGTCGGGGCGAGCTGCCACCGCGGCTTCGAGTACCGCCGGGTGTGCGTAGAGGGCATCTTCTATTTCAATAGAGGAAATATTTTCACCACCTGAAATGATGATGTCCTTCGAGCGATCCAGAATGCGTAGATAGCCGTCAGGATCCATGATGGCCAGGTCCCCGCTATGAAACCAGCCACCTCTGAATGCCTCGGTATTGGCAGCGGCATTGCGAAAGTAACCCCGCATGACTATATTCCCGCGGAACATGACCTCACCGATCGTTTTTCCATCTCGGGGCACTGCTTGCATTGTTTCCGGATTCAGAACATCCAGCTGATCAAGCACCTGATACCGGACACCCTGACGAGATTTCAATCTGGCCCGCTCGGTTGCCGGCAATAAATCCCAATCCGGATTCCAGGCGCACATGACTGCGGGGCCGTAGGTTTCGGTTAGCCCGTATGTGTGCGTGATATGGAAACCCAGCGACTCTATGCGCGACAGTACGCTGGCAGGTGGAGGTGCAGCAGCCGTCATGATGTTCACGACATGGGGTAATGGATGTACCACCGCAGGATCAGCGTTGATAATGAAGTTGAGAATAATAGGTGCACCGCAAAAGTGGGTGACACCGTGTGTCTTGACACTGTCGTAGATGGTTTTGGCCGTTATGCTTCTTGTACAGATGCTGGTTCCTGCATTGGCTGCGAGAGACCATGGGAAGCACCAGCCATTGCAATGAAACATGGGTAGAGTCCACAGGTATACAGGATGCGGACCCATGTGCCAGCCGGTGATGTTGGACAAGGCGTTCATCGTGGCGCCCCGATGGTGATACACCACCCCCTTGGGTTTGCCGGTGGTGCCCGACGTGTAATTCAGTGAGATCGATTGCCATTCATCTGCTGGCAATTGCCAGCGCCATTCAGGATCGATGGCGGGCAGCGATTCGGCTGTCGGCGCGTTAGCTTGAGCAAATTGCTCGTAGTATATGTCGCCGATGGGCTCGCCAGTGGCCTGATCATCGTCGATGGTAACTAGAATGGGTCTGTGTTCAAGACCGTCCAGTGCCTCGGTTACCACGGCTGTTGAATCGCGATCGACAAACAACAGCTTCGCCCCTCCATGCTCAAGGATGTAACGGATGGTTGCAGCTTCCAGACGCGTATTGATGGCGTTGAGAATGGCACCGCACATGGGGACACTGAAATGCAGTTCGAACAGTGCCGGGATATTGGGCGCGATTACCGCCACTACGTCGCCAGTCTGAATATTCAGAGCGGCCATCGTTGCAGCGCTGTGGCAACAACGCTGATAGGTCTGCGCCCAGGTATAACGATGCTGCCCGTGAACGACTGAAGTCTTGTCGGGGTAAACCTCGGCGCTACGCGGTAAAAAGCTCAGTGGGCTCAACGGGGTGTAGTTGGCTGTGTGCGCTGGTAACGGCGTATCGCCATCGCCGGGTTGAGATGACACCGGGGTAGCGGGAGGGCTGACACTCATTGGCTCGGGTCTCGCAAAATAGGAGGGTACCCCTACAGCCTACCGCAGATGCAATTCAGGAAGCTGGATCGGCTGATAAATCCCATTTTGGAGTCGAAAGACGCTTCTGGTTGAGCGTCGCCTGCACGAATTACCCGGTTACTTTCATCAAGTTGTCGGCAAGTGCGTCGATACGAGTCACATAGGATGTTTGTGAGAGAGCTAAAGTTGAAGAGTTGTTCACCCATTGTGCGCCTGGGAGTGGCAGCAGGACTGTACCTGCTGCTGATGTGGGGCTATCTGGCATTGCCGTCAGGGCAGTGGTTTGCCGCGTTTCTGGCCCTGATCATGAGCGCCATGTTGATTTTCTGGGTTAGTGAATCTACCGCCGATGCGCAAGCGCAGGTGGAGCCTGCTCCGCCTGCCGAGAAACAATCCCAACCACCAGCCACTGCGACCTCGGCTGACCAGAGTCTGGAAGCAGCTGTGTTGAGACTTGATTCGTTAAAAGCCGAGCTGACGGCACAGTACGCTCAGTTCGGCAGGGATCAGTCGTTGATCAATAGTAACGGGCTGGGTTCATGGCACCGACTGCGCAATCCTCGTTCGCGCTGACATGGGAACGGTCATCGATATTCATGCGCTAAAGGCAATCGCCGCATTGCAGCGACCCGGCAAACCTGATTTGTTGAAACGCGTCGTGGAGTTATTTACCTCAGAGTCTCCCAAGTCAATTGAGCTGATGCAGCAAGGACTAGCTGAGGGCGATTTGAACGCCGTTCGCACCGCCGCTCACACCATGAAGTCTTCTAGCGCTTACGTGGGTGCACATGCTCTCTCAGAGCGCTGTCGTGATATCGAGCGCGCTGCTCGTGACGAGAATTTCCCGGCTTGTATGGCATTGGGCGACGGAATAGAAGATCTGTTCAATGACAGTCGCGCAGCACTACTTAACCACATGTCGAAAGCTGCCTGATGCCTGAAGCAGTATCACAATCAATGGAAATGGTGATACCGAATTTGCAGCGGGATCGACCCATCGTCCTGCATGTGGACGATGACGCCGCCAGTCTGATGATGGCCGAAGGCGCTCTGGAAGATGCAGGCTTTGATGTCGTGCAGGCAGTGGATGGTATTCAGGCCATAGAGTGCTTCCTGAAATATGAGCCGGATCTGATCATCATGGATGCGGTGATGCCGGTCATGGATGGCTTTGAAGCCATTAACGGTATTCGCCAGATAGCTTCGGGCGCTCACGTTCCCATCCTGATGATAACTGGGCTGGACGATCTCGATTCCATAACGCGTGCCTATGATGAAGGTGCAACAGACTTTCTGACCAAGCCGATCAACTTTTTCATACTGCCGCATCGTGTCCAGTACATGATGAGATCCAAGCTTACTGCAGATGAACTGCGTGCCAGTCAGGCTAAGCTGGACAACGCACAACGTATCGCACGCCTGGGTAATTGGGAATGGTGTCTGTCAACCGGCGCCTTTTCATCATCGCGTGAGTTTGGTCGGGTGCTGGGCCTGCCGGCACAATTGCATGTGAATACCTGGGGGGAATTCCTGGATCAGATTGAAGAGTCGGATCGGCACAATGTACGCTTGACTGCAGAGCAATCCGTGCATGATTGCCTACCGTTCAATATCGAATTCTCTACATCGGCCTTTGGTGAAAACACCGTGCGTCGCATCAGGCTCGAAGCTGAGCCCCATTGCCAGGACGATGGACTTTGCACCCACATGCTGGGCACAGTGCAGGACATCACAGAGCGCATTGATGCGCAACGTCAGATACACAATCTGGCGTACTACGATTTGGTTACCGGCTTGCCTAATCGTGCTCAGTTAAATGAACAACTTCGTTATACCTTGAAGCTGGCACGCCGCAATGAAGCCAAGTTTGCGTTGCTGTTTCTTGATCTGGATCATTTCAAGCAGGTCAACGATACACTGGGTCACGATGCGGGTGATGATCTACTCAAGCAAGTGTCAACGCGACTCACAGGAGTGATACGCGACAGTGATACGGTGAGTCCGGTTGACAACGACGACGCTGACTCACAACATACGGTGGCACGTCTGGGCGGCGATGAATTTGTTGTGCTGCTGGGCCAGATCAATCGCGCTGAAGACGCTGCCAGAGTAGCGGAACGCATCGCTCAGTCGATTAGCCTGCCTTATGAGATTGGCATCAATACCGTGTCAGTCACAACGACCATTGGCATCAGTGTTTTTCCTTCTGATGGCGTGACACCTGAGGCGTTGATGAAAAACGCAGATGTGGCGATGTACCACGCTAAGGAATCCGGCCGTAACGGCTACCAGTTCTACTCTCGCGACATTCACGAGCAGGCGCTTGAGCGATTCTCACTCGAAGTGGATTTGCGCACGGCCATTGAAAATGAACATCTGACCGTGGTCTATCAGCCAAAGCTGAATATGCAAACTGGCGAACTCAGTGGCATGGAAGCTCTGGTTCGCTGGCATCATCCTGAGAAGGGGAACGTCAGTCCCGCAGAGTTCATTCCTCTGGCAGAGGAAACGCGACTGATTCTGCCATTGGGTCGTTGGGTTCTCCGGCAAGCCTGTGAGCAGATGCAACGCTGGATAGATGCAGGCATGGCGCCGGTATCCATAGCGGTTAACTGCTCATCAGTACAGTTTACGCAGAGCGATATGATTGAAGATATCAATCATGCGATTGCGTATAGCGGTCTAGATCCTCGTCTGCTGGAAATCGAATTGACTGAAAGTCTGTTGCTACAGGACATCGAAAAGGGTATCAAGATTCTCCGCAGTATGAAATCACTAGGTATACAGGTAGCGATTGACGATTTCGGTACCGGTTTTTCTTCGCTGAGTTACCTGAAGCGATTGCCGGTAGACAAACTGAAAATCGATCAGTCTTTCGTCAAGGATCTCTGTGTAGATCCAGGTGACGTGGCAATCGTTTCTGCCATCATAACCTTGAGCCACAACCTGAGCCTGACCGTCGTTGCCGAAGGCGTTGAAACGCAGCAGCAGTTTGATATTCTGCGCGACTTCCAGTGCAACGAAGTGCAAGGGTACCTGATCGGACATCCTATGCAGGTTGACGACCTGGAACAGTGGCTACGCGATAGTGCTGTCACACCCGAAAAAAAAGCGTCAGGCTGATCAGTGTAGTGTGACCTGCTAAACGTGCTGGGTTACTGGCGCAGAAGGCGGTGTCAGCTGTTTTTCCACTCAGGTGAGCGTTTTTCAAAAAACGCATCAATGCCTTCCTTTGCATCATCAGACATCATATTGCACGCCATGGCAGCTCCTGCCAGATCGTATGCCTCATTCATGGGTTTCTCTATCTGCTGATAGAAAAGGTTCTTGCCTGTGGCTACAGCCACTTGCGACTTGGAACAGATCTCATGACACAGCCTGTCAACCGCCTCATCCAGTTCAGCGGCGGGAACACATCGATTGAGAAGACCCCATTCCACAGCCTGTTGGGCATTAATGAATTCGCCTGTCATGAGCATTTGAAAAGCGCGCTTGCGTGACAGGTTGCGAGATAACGCAACGGACGGCGTGCTACAGAACAAGCCAAGGTTAATACCGGAGACGCCAAATTTGCAGTCGTCTGCAGCTATTGCCAGATCGCAGTTGGCAACCAGTTGGCAGCCGGCGGCCGTCGCCAGACCTTGCACACGGGCAATCACGGGTTGTGGAATATTGACTAGTGTTTGCATGAAGCGGCTGCACTTTTCGAACAAGGCGCGTTGCCAGGCTTCACCACCGGTATGGGTGTCTGCATGAGCGCGCATCTCCTTCAAGTCATGGCCTGCGCAGAAGGCTCGCCCGGTGGCTGCGATGACCACGACACGAGTTTGTGGTTGTATAGTGTCCAGTGCATGTTGTAGCGCAGCGAGCATGCTTTCACTCAGCGGATTGAACTGGTCGGGGCGGTTAAGCGTCAGCGTCAGAACGCCCTGGTTATCGAGCACCTCCAGCAGTAATGGTGCAACACTGGCGTCCATCGGTTGTTCTTGATCCATCGCTGAGCTCACTGTGTGTTGAAGAGTGCCTTTCGCATCAGTGTACCGCGCCAGCACCGATGGTAGAGTAGCTCATCACGCTGTGTGTCAGCGCATTTCAATGATGACTTCATGACAGACTCCGCCAACAGCGATACGTGTGTGCCGGAAGGGCTGGCCCTGAGTGTTGCCCAGTTCCAGACCATCATGGATGAGCGGTTACCGTTTGCGCAGATGATGGGCATGCAGGTGGACTATTTCCGTGCGGATCATGTCCGACTCAGAGCGATTTACAGTGACCGCTTTTTACGCCCGGGAGGCACTATTGCGGGTCCGGTCATGATGGGGCTGGCTGATGCCGCCTTGTACGCACTGGTGTTGTCCAGAATCGGGCCAGTGGAGCTGGCTGTCACCACCCACTTGTCTGTTAATTTTTTGCGTCGTCCCGGTCCGTGTGATGTTATCGCCGATGCACGCATGCTCAAGCTTGGCAAGCGGTTGGCGGTTGGGGAGGTTTCGCTGTACAGCGACGATGCCGTGCTGGGCGATCCGGTTGCGCACGTCACAGGTACTTACTCCATCCCACCACCTGACAAACGAGATAGTTCGATATGAGTAAAACTGGATCATTCGACAATATCAAGGCCTGTGTCTTTGATGCGTACGGTACGTTGTTTGATGTGAATTCCGCTGTCGGCAGTCTGCGTGAAAGAGTCGGGCCGGAATACGCGCAACTCTCGGCTGCCTGGCGTACCCGACAGCTTGAATACACCTGGCTTCGCAGTCTCATGAAGTGCCACGTGGATTTCTGGCAGGTCACGGCTGATGCGTTAAGTGTATCGCTTCGAGAATGCGCCCTGGATGATCCTCATCTGCACGAGGCCCTGATGCAGGCTTATCTCAGCTTGACGCCTTTTAAAGAGGTTTCTGGCGTCTTGAAGGTGCTGAAATCAGCGGGCATGCGTACAGCGATACTGACCAATGGCAGTCCGGCGATGATCGACTCCGCTGTCAGCAATGCGCACATTCAGAGTCTGATTGATCATCAGTTGTCCGTAGAGTCTGTGGGTGTGTTCAAGCCGGATGCTCGCGTATACCAACTGGCCGTTGATTCGCTGGGTGTTCCGCCTGATCAAATAGCGTTCTTTTCGTCAAATGCCTGGGATGCTGCGGGTGCTGCTCACTTCGGCTTCAACGTGGCATGGGTGAATCGTTACTTGCAGCCATCCGAGGCGTTACCCGGAGTTCCTTCCGCCATGCTATCGGATTTATCCGAAGCGCCTGCTTTGTTCGGAATTTGCTGACGATCAAGGCAGGCTGACAATACGGCCAGTTTCTGGTCACAGTCCATCTTTGACCAGCGCGTGATCTCATCGATAGTGCGGTTGCAGCCTTCGCACAACTGCGTAGGTTCATCAATGCGGCAGATGCCACGGCACGGCGAATTGATATCGAGTTTTGTCAACATGTGAAGTGTATAGAGCCAGTACGAGAGCGGAGGCAGAGTCGCTGGCGTGATAAGGAGCTGTTCCTGGAATACGACGTTGGCCAACCGATAGGGCTGTGATATTACCCATTTTCTCTGCCCGCGGGGCGAGATTCGATCACGCTGGTACACTCTCGCTCAGGCAACGTCCGAGTGAACAGGCAGTGACGGTATACAACTTCGGCTCAATTAATATTGACATTATTTACCGAGTACCTCATCTGGTCAAACCCGGTGAGACTCTGGCCAGCCTGTCGATGGATACCGTGCTGGGTGGCAAGGGTGCGAACCAGTCTGTTGCTTTGGCTCGAGCGGGTGTTCATACCCGGCACATCGGTAGGATTGGCGATGGCGATCAATGGGCCAGTAAGCAGCTGAGTGATGGCGGGGTCGACATCAGTAGCGTCGAATCCATCGCAGGACCCAGCGGGCACGCCATTATTCAGGTTGATGATCAGGGTGAAAATTCGATTGTGTTGCACGGTGGTGCCAATCAGTCGTTCAGTCGGGAGGATATGGAAAAGCATTTGGCAGACGCCACAGCCGATGACTGGTTGCTGATACAGAACGAATGTAATGATTGCGCCTCAGCGATCGATGTAGCTCTCCAGAAGGGCATGAGCGTGGCTTTCAATCCTGCCCCCATGACGCCAGAGGTAACTGCGTTGCCGTTGGAGCGTTGCGCAGTGCTGATAGTGAACGAGACTGAGGCGGCGCAGCTTGCCAGCGCTACTGATCCGGACGAGGTGCTGAATCTGCTGGAAGTGAAATACCCGGATACCCGCCTGGTTCTGACGTTAGGTTCCAAAGGCGCACTGCTGCGATTCAAGGGAGAGCAGATACGTCAGGATGCCAGTCGTGTCGACGTCGTTGATACCACGGGCGCTGGAGACACTTTCGTCGGTTTTTTCCTGTCGGCTCTTATACAGGGGCTTGATGATCAGCTTTGCCTGCGTCGTGGCTGTGCTGCGGCAGCGTTGTCAGTGGGTGTGGCGGGTGCCACGCCCAGTATTCCTGATGCTGCTGCCGTGGATGAATTCCTGGCGTAGCTCTGTTCTTACTCACGATCAACCAACGAAACCACTATGCACAAGGTAATTCTGGATACAGATCCCGGCGTGGATGACGCCATGGCAATTGCGTATGCTCTGGCACATCCGGATATAGAGCTACTCGGTCTGACCACGGTGTTTGGCAATATCAACATCGAATTTGCCACCCGCAATGCACAGTACATACTCGAGTCTCTGGGGGCTACGAAAGTGGCCGTTGCACAGGGCGCTGCCGTGCCTGGTGGTCAGGCACCACGACCTTGCGCAGATTTTGTTCACGGTGCCGATGGCCTGGGAAACGTCTATCCAGGCAGTCAACCGGGTGTGGCAGCAACGCAGTCTGCAGCACTGGCAGCCTCAGCCCGCCATGCAGACATAGAACCTCTGGATGCAGCGGATTACATCATCGATACGGTGCGTGCTCATCCCGGTGAGATAACACTGGTTGCTGTCGGGCCGATGACCAACATCGCCGAAGCATTTCGGCGAGAGCCCGAATTGCCGTCCATGGTGGCTGGCCTGGTCATCATGGGAGGTACGGTCGATGAGCCTGGCAACGTCTCACCGGTGGCTGAAGCTAATTTTCTGAATGACCCACATGCCGCTGATGCGGTTTTCGCAGCCGACTGGCCAGCCACGGTTGTGGGTCTGGACGTGACGCACTGCATCATGCTGGGTGATAGCCATCTGGCGAGTCTGCGCGATAATGCACGTCATACCGGTGAGCTGATCTGGTCGAGCAGCCGATTCTATGTCGATTTCTACACTCGGAGCGGAGCCGCCCGGGAAGCGGCCGATCAGGGTCATGAACCGCAATGTGCCATGCACGATGCGGCGGCAATAGCTTATGTCGTTATGCCGGAGGCATTCACTGTTTCATCGGGTCCGGCGAGGGTGGTTCATGAGGGAATTGCAATTGGACAGCTCGCTTTGGATCGTAAGGGCTATGCTTATCCTGTACCGCATTGGCAAGATCGGCCTGCAACGCACGTATGCATGGCTGTTGAGGCTGAGCGCGTGCGTCAGGATTTCCTGCAGACCATCATCGATCATCACTTAAGGTAACGAATGTGAATACACGATATCGAGTCCCGTCATTGGTTGCATCGTTGTGTTTTCTGCTCGTCGGTTGTGACTGGGTAGATTCCACAGGCAATCAGGGCGTGGTACCACAGACTGAGGTTTTTCTGGACGATGCCCCCGTTGACGGGGTGATCGCGCTCATGGAAACCACGCAGGCTCGTATCGTGGCCAGTCGCGATTCCAGCGCACTGGATGAACAGACCTATGTCTGGAGTGAGGCACTGGCTGAAGGCAACTTGCCGGTCTGCGCCGCACAGGATGGCTTTAATCCGGATCTTGCGGCGGCCTCTCTGGCAGAGGCCTGTACCGACCCGGTAAATTGCAACGTGGATTTCAAGCCGGTGGAAACAACGGATGGTGTTGCTCAATTCGAGCTCGTAGCGCCCCAGCTGAAAGCATCGGTTGGCATGCGTTACGACCTGACCGTAACGGATCTTGCCGGGCTCGCTTACACTGACGGATATACCCTGTGTTTGATTGCAGTCAACGAGGCTCCTTCGGCCACCGACGATACGTTTGTGGTCCGCGAAGGGATGCGAGAGGTGTTTGCCGGTGCGACCGGCAATCTGCTGAGTAATGATGAAGATGATGTTGATGTCAGCAACAACCCGTTGATTGTTTTACCAGAGCCTGCCTTGGCACCGGCGTTTGCTGCATTTTTCGACTTGCGCGAAGATGGCTCATTTACTTACGAATCTAACCTTGACGGTATTTCAACAGACCAGTTCGACAGTTTTGAATACACACTGACCGACGGTGAATTCACGTCTACGGCCAAGGTCAGCTTGCGTATAGTGACCAGCAATCAAGCGCCGGAACAGCTGGCTGCGATTCCGTTGCTGGAGGCAGAGGAAGGTGAACGATTCGCCGAAAACCTGTCGTTGTATTTTGACGACCCTGAAGCGGGGGACCTCACATTTTCTCTGGACGACGCCGACGAGTTGCCATCAAACGGTTCACTCAGCTTGCGCTCCAACGGCCTGCTGTCGGGAATACCGGACGAGGATGATGTAGGTTCGCATGTTTTTACTCTGATCATCAGCGATGGTGGTCGAGAGATTGAGGCACTGGTGGCGCTGGAAATTGCGCCAGCGCCTCCGGTTGTGGAAAATTCTGCACCGGTTTTTGTCGAAGGATCTGTCTTTAACCAGATCATTGTTCTCGGACGGGAAATCCGCCCGGTTGTACCCGAATTTGAAGATGCAGACCTGGATGAACTGACTTACGCCATTGCCATCCCTGGGCGTCTTCCAACGGGAGTCACGATTGATGAGGACACCGGTATAGTGTCAGGCGAGCCGGCGGCGGAAACCTGGGTGCGAGACTTGCGTATAGAAGCTACGGACCCCTTCGGTGAATCTGCGTTGTCCGACCCCTTTTACATACGAGTGCGATAAGTTCTGATGAGTGGCAGTACCCCGCGTTATCTATTTGTAAAACACTCCGAACACTGGAATATGGATCGGTGTACCCGCTGGATGGAGGCACACAATCAGTCGGTAGACTGGTGTTACCCGGTGGCCGATCAGGAATTTCCTGACCCGGCTGCTTATGCGGGAATCGTGGTATTCGGGGGGGCCAATAGCGCCAACGACTGTAGCGACCATGACTGGGTGAAGCGAGAGCTGGTTTTTGCCGAGCAGTGCCTGAAGCAGGAAATACCGTATTTTGGTATTTGCCTTGGCGCCCAGATACTGGCGCGCGTGCTGGGTGCCAGCGTGCAACCTCACGACAAGGAGATCAAGGAGGTGGGTTTTCATCGGGTCGACCCGGTGGATGGGCATCATGATTTTCTGGACAGGCCTCTTACCGTAATGCAGTGGCATTCGGAAGGCTTCGAATTGCCTCCAGGCACACGATGCATCGCTACGGGTGATGAATTCCCCAATCAGGCCTATGCGCTGAATTCTCGCGTGCTCGGCGTACAGTTTCACCCGGAAGTGAATGCTGAGGTGCTGGCAATCTGGCATGCGCGTAACCGAGAGCGTAAACCCGGTGATCTGAGTGATGACGACCGGGCGCGCATGATGGCTGATGCACATGAACATGACGCGGCTATCACGCAATGGCTGGATGGTTTCCTGACACGCTGGACGGGTATTTGAAGCAGGCTGTTTTCATGAAGCTCGCATGACTGACATGTCCTGCATACGGCTGGAATGTTGCGTCGCCAGGCCCGGTTAGATGCTGGATGAACTGAAAATCCGGAGAACTGAGGGTGAATGAGTCCGACAGTCTGCTACTTAACATCTTCATCTATCTACTAGCCGGCCTGCTGGCGGTTCCCAGCGCCAAGAGGCTGGGCCTGGGCCCGGTATTCGGTTATCTGTTTGCCGGTATTCTTATTGGTCCGTGGGGCCTTGCACTGATTCGTGACGCCCAGCATATCGATCTCTTTTCCCGTGTTGCGACGGTATTGCTGCTGCTGCTGGTTGCCATGCAGGCAACACCAGCTCGGGTGCACCGCTTACTGGGTGAGCTGATCTCTCTGGGAGTATTGCAGTTCTGTCTGACCGCCATGGTTATCACGCTGGTGGGTATGCTTATCGGCCACCCCTGGCATCATGCACTGGTAGCCGGACTTGCCTTATCCATATCGTCGGAAGCCGTGGCCAGTCATGCATTCAATGAACGCTACCCGACCGGTTCTCCACTGACAGAAACAGGGCACCAGCTGTTGCTGACCCAATCCATGGCTATGGTGCCAGTTATTGTGTTTCTTCCCCTGTTGAGTTTTGATGCGGCCGTCACGCAGGGCAGTCCATGGCCTAAAGTGATCATAGGGTTACTGGTTCTGGGTAGCTTTGGTATCTTTGGCCATCTCGCGCTGAAGCGTGTTTTTCGCTACGTGGTAAGTGTGGGGCTTGATGAAGTATTCGCCGCCTTTGCGCTGCTACTCATCATTGGTTTGCTGTTGATTGTGCAGGCTTTGGGTTTGCCACTGGAACTGGGTGCATTGCTGGGAGGGCTGTTGCTAATCCGTTCTGAGTATGGCTCGGCCATACGAATTGCCGTGCATCCTTTTAGTGGCTTACTGGTGGGTATGTTTTTTATCTCAACCGGTATGCAGATAGACTTTGGCACGTTTATCCGGAAGCCTTTGGAAACCTTTGCACTGGTTGCGTTGCTGGTATTCGTCAAGGCCTGGATTATCCGTAACATCCTGCGCTATTCGGCGGTACCTCGCAGGCAGCGCATCTGGCTAGCCACGGTGCTGGCGCAGAGCGGTGAGTTAGCGTTTGTTGTCATTGCCATGGCCATTACCTACAACGCCATACCTGACAAACTGGCTGCGCAACTGGTACTGGTGGTGGCGTTGTCCATGCTGACCACTCCCATGCTGTTGTTCTTCGCAGCAAGGCGAGACAACCTGCCTGCCCGACAGCAAACCGATACCGGTATTGAGGAAGGTACCAAGGCTGATTCTCAGGTTATCGTTGCGGGTTTTGGCCGTGTTGGGCGTGTGGTTGCCCGGATGTTGAAAGAGAATGGTTTCAGAGCCGTTGTAATTGATCACAACCCCGATCGTTTCGCCGAACTGCGTACGGATGGCTTCGTGGGTTTTTATGGTGATGCATTGCGCCCCGACCTTCTGGAAGCGGCTGGCGCATCTCAAGCTGCCGTCATGATCATCGCCATTGATGATCCTGAAGCTGCCGCTGATCTGTTGAAGCGTGTGCGACGTGAGTACCCGCACATGATCTTGCTTGCACGAGCGCTCGATGGCGCAGATGAGCATCGTTTGTTGAGAGTGGGTGCAGACCGTGCCTATAGCGAAACGTTTGAAACAGCGCTTCTCATGGGAGAGGACGTGCTTGAACTGGTTGGCGTCAGCCCGCTGGATGCTCAGGCACTGGCGGAGCAGTTTCGTGATGCGGCGCTGGAGTCACAACCGGTGCAGACACCACGCGGCTAAGTTTGCGCCGGTTTTATTACTACGCCGTGTCGTGGTACTTTTCGTACTATCAAGGCGCGATCATGTTTCACCCCAGTGTTGCTGTGCGCCCGACAAAAGACGATGAGGAATCCATGAAAGGCAAAGATGTTGAATCAATAACGAAACTTCTGAAAGAGCATGAAGTGGCGCTGTCTGCCGTCAAAGCCAACAAGCTGATGCTGCAGATAGGGTTGCTTGAAGAGGCTACTCGTGAAAGCTCCACGCGACCAGGTGTTATCAAGAAGTACAAAGTGCTGAGTGAAAAGGGGCTTGACTACGGCGTCAACGAGGAAAATCCACAAAGCCCTGACCAGACTTCACCGTACTACTATAAAGACAGCTTCCCTGAGTTGGCGCGCATGCTACTCGAGGCAGATCAAGCTGCTGGATAAGGCACTGATGCCTCGTTGGTGTGTACAAAACGGTTCGTGATACACTCGAAAGAGGCGGCCGAGGATGTGCCTGAGCAGGTACGATCTGGTCGAGCCGTAACCATTTTTTGAGGACCAACACTATGACTATCTCACGCTTGGGTGTCGTTGCCGGATTGCTGCTTGCCGCATCCGCAGTCTCCGCAGCCGAAATTTCCCCCGCCGTTGTTTTCGATATGGGCGGCAAGTTCGACAAGTCGTTCAATCAGGGCGTATACGATGGCGTCGAACGCTTCAAGACTGAATCCGGTATCGAGTACCGCGAGTTCGAAGTCACTAACGAAACTCAGCGCGAGCAGGCAATCCGTCGTATGGCTCAGCGTGGCGCTAATCCTATATTGGGTGTCGGATTTGCTCAGGCAGGTCCGATGGAAACGGTTGCCAAGGAATTTCCTGACACAAAATTTACGCTTATAGATGGCGTGGTAGATCTGCCTAATGTGCAGTCAGTCGTGTTCAAGGAACAGGAAGGTTCATTCCTGGTCGGTTTGCTGGCAGCTATGGCATCTGAAAATAATGCAGTTGGTTTCGTCGGTGGTATGGACATCCCGCTGATTCGTCGCTTCGCTTGTGGTTTCGAGCAGGGTGCAAAGCATGCCGATGCATCCGTTGACGTCATCCAGAACATGACCGGAACTACACCGTCAGCCTGGAATGATCCGGGTCGTGGCAGTGAGCTGGCCAAAGGCCAATTCGACCGTGGTGTTGATGTAATCTACGCAGCTGCCGGTGGCACGGGCGTTGGTGTGTACCAGGCGGCCAAAGATGGTGGCAAGCTGGCCATCGGCGTTGACTCCAACCAGAACTACCTGCATCCGGGCACCATGCTCACATCCATGCTCAAGCGAGTCGATGTTGCTGCCTACAATGCGTTCAACGAAGCCATGAACGGTACTTGGGAGCCTGGCATGAAAGTACTCGGGCTTGCTGAAGAAGGTGTGGGCTGGGCGCTGGATGAGAACAACGAGAGCCTGATCAGTGCTGACATGAAGACAGCGGTTGAGGCTGCCTCTGCTGCTATCGTATCCGGAGAGATTTCGGTACACGATTACATGAGTGACAACGCCTGCACGTATTGAGTGTTGATACGACACTGTCGGCTGTAACTGGTCATCGTGCATAGTGCTGCAAGGCCATGCGATTTAAAGAGACTTCATGAGCAGTCGTGATACCAACGCCGTTGAGGGTTCAAACGAACCCTCAACGGTATCAGATCTGACGGACGCCGAGTCCAACCCTGCCTCCGAGTCGTCGGGCGAGTATGCCATTGAGTTGCGTGGCATCTCCAAACGCTTTGGCGCAGTTCGCGCGAACAACGACATAAACCTTCGAGTCAAACGCGGCACCATCCACGGCATAGTGGGCGAAAACGGTGCTGGCAAGTCCACCCTGATGAGCATTCTCTACGGCTTCTATCAGGCAGACTCGGGGGACATACTGATCAACGGTCAGCCAGTCTCCATTCAGAGTTCACGCGATGCTATCGATGCCGGTATCGGTATGGTGCATCAGCATTTCATGCTCGTGGACACCTTCAGCGTGCTTGAAAATGTCATGCTCGGTGCCGAAGATCATGCACTTCTGTCTCGCAGTGCCAAGGATGCCCGAACCGAACTACAGCATCTCGCCGACGAGTATCATCTGTCTGTGCATGTTGACACGCTGGTGTCAGAACTACCCGTCGGTGAGCAGCAGCGTACTGAAATTCTCAAGGCACTTTACCGGCATGCCGACATCCTGATTCTCGATGAGCCCACCGGTGTTCTCACGCCTCAGGAAGCTGATCAACTCTTTGTCGTGTTGAACGCGTTGAAAGAGCGCGGCGTTACGGTCATCCTCATCACGCACAAGCTGCGCGAGATCATGGACGTTACCGATACGGTTTCTGTACTTCGTCTGGGGGAGATGGTGTCCCATCTGAATACGGCAGAGACCAGCATGAACGAGCTCGCCGAACTCATGGTCGGGCGTAAACTGGAATCACGCAGCTATCATCGTCTAGAGCCTTTACCTGCTGATACAGCGCTGGGCATTGAGGTTGTCGATCTGGGCGTTGTCGACAGCACAGGCAAGACGCGGCTGAAAAATGTATCGTTCTCAGTCAGAGAAGGCGAAATTCTGGGAGTTGCCGGAGTTGCCGGTAATGGTCAGAGCATGTTGCTGGAAGTATTGTCGGGTATTACGGAGCCGAGCTCAGGGCATTTCGTCATCAATGGCCAGAAGACCACACCTGACAGTCCCACTAACCCTTCACAGATGCGTGCTAACAAAGTGCACCATGTGCCTGAGGATCGTTTGAAGCTCGGGCTTGTAAAGGCTTTTACAGCGGCGGAGAGTTCAGTGCTGGGCTACCATCGCTCCAGCCAGTTCAATCTTCGTGGCATGTTGCGTCTGGACACCATACGTCACGCCTGTCGAAAGCTGATGAGCGGATTCGACGTTCGTCCTGGCGACCCGAAACTCAAATCGGCTTCATTCTCCGGTGGCAATCAGCAGAAGCTGATACTGGCCCGTGAGCTGGAAAAATCACCGGATGTATTGCTGGTGGGACAACCGACCAGAGGTGTGGATATAGGCGCGATAGAGCTCATTCACGAAAAAATCACAGAAATGCGTGATGCCGGCTGTGCAGTCTTGCTGGTCTCTGTGGAACTCGATGAGATCATGGCGCTGGCTGATCGCATCATTGTCATGTACGAGGGGCAGATTGTGGCCGAGATCAATGGCCGCGATGCCAATAAGACACAACTGGGACTCATGATGGCCAATGCTCATCGTGATACACACAGCGATACCATTCAGGATACCGGCAGGGACTCCGCAGCATGAGCGTGAACACCAGCAGCATTCCTTTGCCCGCCTGGCTCGAAGTGGGCGTCATTCCATTATTGAACATACTGGTTGCTCTGTTTTTTTCCGGCCTGATCATGCTCGCCATTGGTGTCAACCCGTTAGAGGCGGTAGGCATCATGATCAACGGCGCGTTCGGATATGACGAGGCCATTGGCTACACGCTGTATTACACCACCAACTTTATTTTTACGGGTCTGGCAGTGGCGGTAGCGTTTCACGCCAGTCTGTTCAATATCGGTGGAGAAGGACAGGCCTATATCGGCGGGCTAGGCGTGGGGCTTGTGTTCCTGTTACTCGATAAATATTTGCCAACCATCCTCTTGATACCTATCGGGATTATCGCTGCAGGTCTATTTGGTGCTGCCTGGGCCTTCATACCGGCCTGGTTGCAGGCTCACCGTGGTAGCCACATTGTTATCACCACCATCATGTTCAACTTTATCGCGGCATCCGTCATGGTGTACCTGCTGGTGAACGTACTGATCAAGCCAGGACAGATGTCGCCTGAATCACGTGCGTTTGATGAAGCAGCGTGGCTACCATTCATGCATGAGTTCCTTGCCGGGTTCGGTATCGAAGTGACTCGCTCACCGTTGAACCTGTCGCTGTTCTTTGCATTGGCGTGCTGTTTTTTTGTCTGGATCTATATCTGGCGAACACGCTGGGGATATGAACTGAGAACGGCAGGCCACAGTGAGGATGCTGCCCGCTATGCCGGGATCAAACCCAAAACGGTTGTCATCAGCGCCATGTGTTTATCGGGTGCTCTGGCAGGTTTTGTTGCGGTCAACGAGATCATGGGTGTACATCACCGTTTGCTGCTTAACTTCACAGCAGGCTATGGATTCACGGGTATTGCCGTGTCGCTCATGGGGCGAAATCACCCGGTTGGGATCATCATGGCCAGTCTGCTGTTTGGCGTTCTTTATCAGGGAGGGGCAGAACTGGCCTTCGAGATTCCCAAGATCACTCGCGAAATGGTGGTAGCTATTCAAGGACTGATCATTCTGTTTTCCGGAGCCCTTGCCTTGATGCTGCGACCGTGGGTAGTACGTCTGTATCTCAAAGTCAAGCCCGTTGACGAAGTGGTACCGGCCTGATGGATACGCTGAGCGGATTCTTCGCCATTCTGGATGCCACGTTGAGAGTGTCTACCCCTTTGGTACTGGCGGCTATGGCGGGGCTGTTTTCAGAACGCTCTGGTATTGTGGATATCAGTCTGGAAGGTAAGATGCTGGCAGCAGCTTTTGCTGCCGCAGCGGTTGCCGCCGTAACCGGAAGTGCGTGGCTTGCTCTGTTGATGGGTATTGTCGTGGGCATAGCATTAGCGTTGGTACACGGGTTCGCCTGTATCACCCATCGTGGCAATCAGGTTGTCAGTGGTCTGGCCATCAATATTCTGGCCTCTGGTCTGACCGTCGTACTCGGCATCGCCTGGTTTTCGCAAGGTGGTCAGACACCGGCACTGGGTAATGAAGCTCGCTTTATGCCGCTGGAGCTGCCCTTTGCGGAGGCGGCAAAATCGGTTCCGGTACTCGGGCAGTTTTATAGCGATGTAGTGAGTGGCCATAACATTCTGGTCTACGTGGCGTGGCTGGCCGTGTTCGGCACCTGGTGGGTTGTCTATCGAACACGCTTTGGATTGCGTCTGCGAGCAGTAGGCGAGAACCCACTTGCAGTGGACACCGCCGGGCTGTCGGTCAGTGGTTTGCGTTATGCAGCTGTTGCCATCTGTGGCGGGTTGTCAGGCATCGCCGGTGCGTATTTATCCACTGCGCAAAATGCCTCGTTTGTTCGTGAGATGACAGCTGGACAAGGCTACATCGCGTTGGCTGCTCTGATTTTCGGCAAGTGGCGCCCCGTACCCGCCTTGCTGGCCTGCCTCATGTTCGGCTTCCTTGATGCCGTAGCCATCAGACTGCAAGGCGTTGTCCTACCCGTTATCGGCGAAGTGCCCGTACAAGCCATACAGGCACTACCCTACGTGCTTACCGTCATCCTGCTAGCCGGCTTCATCGGTCGCGCCACCGCCCCCAAAGCCGTCGGCACCCCCTTCCTAAAAGAACGCTAACGCGTGGGTCAGGCCATCATAAGACATTGATAAATATATCAAAAACGTTGATTTTGGTTCATTAAACACGCTTAAAAAGCTCTTTTGGGGCTTAAAAATAGCGATTTAGTGTGTTGATGGTCGCGCACGTGCTCACATACGCACGCGTGGGGATTGCACGGGATTAGTTGCATCACGACTTCTGGCGTAAAGCCATCGCAGGGTTTTCCAGAGTCACACGCGTTAGTCTCAGCCTTAAACAAGCCGTCTTACGCTTGATTTCGTACGTTTAAGTAATAAATGGGGCCCATTTTTTACGAAATTTTCAATCGAATCAATAAGCTCTCATGGTCCGACCCGTGGGGGATGTTTGTTAGACTGTGGGGCCGTATGGCTCGTGTGTGCAAGTGGTTGATTGATGAATAAAATTCTGTTGTCTTTGCCGGTGGATAAAAAGGTCGGTATCGCTTTTTCTGGTGGCCTCGACACGTCCGCGGCGATTGCCTGGATGCGGCAAAAAGGGGCAGTCCCCTACGCGTACACGGCTGATCTGGGCCAGCCTGATGAGGACGATTTTGAAGACATTGCCGCGCGTGCCAAGGCCTACGGTGCGGAAGAGGCTCGCACTGTCGATTGTGTAGACGTGCTAGTCAATGAAGGTCTGGTGGCTATCATGTGTGGTGCCTTTCATATCGAAAGCGCTGGCAAGAAATACTACAATACGACACCGCTGGGACGTGCAGTCACCGGAACCATTCTGGTGCGTGCCATGCAAGCTGATGACGTCAATATCTGGGGCGATGGCTCAACGTACAAAGGTAATGATATCGAGCGTTTCTATCGCTACGGCCTGATGACCAACCCTGATCTGCGTATCTATAAGCCGTGGCTTGACCGAGACTTCGTCGCTGAGCTCGGTGGCCGTGCTGAAATGAGTGAATACCTCATCGCCAACGGTTTCGAATATCGCTCAAGCAAGGAAAAAGCCTACTCGACGGATGCCAACATTCTAGGTGCCACGCACGAAGCCAAAGATCTGGAGTTTCTTGATCGTGGCATGCATATCGTAGAACCGATCATGGGAGTGAAGTTCTGGGATGGCAGCGTGAAAATCGATGCAGAGCAAATCAGCATTACCTATGCTGACGGCATGCCCGTGGCGATCAACGGTAAAACGTTTGATTCTCCGGTAGCGCTGTTCAAAGAAGCCAATACCATCGGTGGCCGGCACGGTCTGGGTATGTGCGATCAGATAGAAAACCGCATCATTGAAGCCAAGAGCCGTGGCATTTACGAAGCACCCGGTATGGCTCTACTACACATTGCCTATGAGCGACTGCTCAACGGCATACATAACGAAGACACACTAGACAACTACCACATGCTGGGCAGGCGTCTGGGCAAACTTCTTTATCAGGGACGATGGTTTGATCCGCAAGCGTTAATGCTGCGCGACACGCTGCAAAAGTGGATTGGCCAGAGTGTCAGTGGTACCGTCACGCTGGAACTTCGTCGAGGAGATGACTACTCACTGCTGAATACAGAAAGTGACGTGCTCACCTACGCACCTGAAAATCTGTCGATGGAAGTGGTGGAAGATGAGGCCTTCAGTCCGTTAGATCGAATCGGCCAGCTCTCACTGCGTAATCTGGACATCGATGATTCCAGAACCAAGCTACAGGCTTACGCCAAAAAAGGCGTGCTGCCATCCAGCGACACTATGAAGCAACTCATTAGCGATAAGAACCCGTAGCTGTCGGGTGCAACACGATGACACCAGCGAAATAGCAACGGATCAGGCAGGGGCTATTGATGTCCCGCATGCTCCCGGCCCAACGCGTGCAGATTTCAAGCGTCTATTTCTCGATGACACAGCGATGCTGGATGTTCGAGCGCCGGTAGAATTCGAAAAGGGTGCATTCCCGCGTTCCCAAAACCTGCCCTTGATGACTGACGAAGAACGGCATCTGGTTGGTATCAGGTATAAAGAAGCTGGTCAGCAGAAAGCGATTGCACTTGGCGCCGAACTGGTCACACCTGCTCTGCGTCAGCAACGCGTTGAGCAATGGAAGGCTTTTGCAGCAACGCATCCTGACGGTGTTCTGTATTGTTTTCGGGGCGGGCTCCGCTCGCGCATCTCTCAGCAATGGCTGAGTGAAGCCGGTCTTGAAATCCCTCTGATAGAAGGTGGCTACAAAGCGTTAAGATCGTTTCTCATAGAATCCCTGGAGCAGCTGTGCGAAGCAATGCCGATCTTGCTGGTGGGAGGCAGAACGGGGAACGGTAAAACGTTGCTGATTAACAAGCTGGGCGATACGATTGATCTTGAAGCACTGGCCAATCATCGTGGCTCAAGTTTTGGTGGTATGGCATCGATACAGCCCAGCAATATAGATTTTGAAAACGCGGTGAGTGTCGAGATGCTAAAACTCGACGATAGAGGTGCAAAACGCGTGTTTCTGGAAGATGAAGCCCGATTGATAGGTCGTGTATGTTTGCCGGAATCGTTACGTCTGGCAATGCAACGTTCGCCTATCATTATCCTTGAGTGCGACATGCCAAGCCGGATTCGCAACTGCTACGACGATTATGTGCCTGACTTACTTAGTCGCTATGCGAACGCCACAAACGAGCAGGATGGTTTTACCGCATTTGCAGATCATCACAAAGGTAGTCTTGCGAGAATACAGAAACGTTTTGGTGGTGATAATTACAAGCAAGCCCTTGAGTTGCTTGATCAGGCGTTGCACTTGCACAAAGAACACGACGATACCAGTCGGTATGCACCCTTTATCGAAATGCTGTTAAGGGATTACTACGATCCCATGTATGACTACCAGCTGAGCAAGAAAGAACAGCGCGTGTTGTTTAAAGGCACATCAACCGACCTGATGGACTGGGTAGCAAGCTCTTGAACAAAACGCCTCTGGTGCGTGACGTCTGTCTGGTCGGTGGCGGTCACAGTCACGTGCTTCTGATAAGGCGATGGGCAATGAAACCCTTGCCAGGAGTTCGCTTAACTCTTGTGTCAAGTGATTCCCACACGCCATATTCAGGCATGTTGCCGGGTCTGATAGCCGGTCACTACAGGGAAGAAGACATACACATAGATTTAAGGCAGCTGTGCGTCTGGGCCGGTGTGCGGTTCATAGAGCAGACAATGACAAGGCTGGACCTTCAGGCTCGTCGAGTACATGTAGCCGATCAACCTCCAATCGGTTTTGATGTGCTCTCCCTCGACACAGGTTCCACACCTGATCTGTCGATACCCGGTGCTGCTGAATTCACTACGCCTGTAAAGCCGGTATTTCATTTTCATGAGCGCTGGCAGAAACTGTTGTCCCGGCTGGCTGACGCTGATGCTTCAACGATGACCATCGGGGTAGTGGGATCGGGAGCCGGTGGTTTTGAACTGATTACAGCCATGCGCCACGCATTGCCAGACGACAAGGCAGCTTGTCAGTGGTTTGTACGCGGTGAGCTACCGCTCAGTGGCAGGCCTGAGAGAGTAGGTCGCCTTGCCCTGGATGCTGCAAGAAAACAAGGTGTAGAAGTGTTCACCGGAGTTGATGTGAAGCAGGTAGAGAGCAATCGTCTGATCGCCAACGATGGACGTTGTTTTGAACTCGATGAAATACTGTGGTGCACGGCAGCTACAGGTCCGGATTGGCCCGCATTGGCGGGTTTGAATATAGACACACGAGGTTTTGTGGCAACCAATCAATACCTGCAAAGTACGTCACACCCTTTTGTATTTGCAACAGGCGACATCGGTACTCAGCAGCAAACGCCCAGTGCAAAAGCTGGCGTGTTTGCTGTAAGGCAAGCACCGGTATTGTTCGAAAACATTCGCCGTTTCTTACTGCATACCCCGTTAAAAATCTACAAGCCTCAGAAAGATTTTTTGAGCCTTATGGCGACCGGCGATAAACGCGCCATAGCCAGTAGAGGCCGCATTGCCCTGGAAGCAAACTGGATCTGGCAGTGGAAAGATTCGATTGACCGGCGGTTCATGCAACGTTTTAAAGCGTTGCCACCCATGACAATGAATGAAAGCCTGAATCGATTACCCGATGCGTTGCTCGATGAGCGCAATGCGTTGCACAAGCCTAACGCCATGCGTTGTAAGGGGTGTGGTTCAAAGGTGTCCAGTCATGTGCTGGACAGGGTTCTCGAGCGTATGCAAAGCACAACATCATCTACCATAGGGCAAAACCTGTCACCTGCCGCAGATGCTGCTGCTATACCGATAGAGGCTGGTACGCTGGTGCAGTCTGTAGATCAGATTGATTCGATTGTTGATGATCCCTACCTGCTGGGTCGCATAGCTGTACTGCATGCCATGAGTGATGTTGTCACTCTCAATGCGACGCCACATTCAGCGCAAGTCATGGTGACTCTACCGGCAGCTTCTGAAGCATTGACCGAGAGAGATCTTGAGATATTAATGGCGGGTATCGTTGACGCGCTGGATGAGGAACATTGCACACTATTGGGCGGGCATACCAATCAGGGGGCAGATCTGGCAGTCGGAATAGTGGTTAATGCGATGTTGCCGGAGTTGTCGAGCTTGATACCAGCACAGCCTGTCAGAGATGGTGACGCATTGGTGTTAAGCCAAGGTCTTGGTATCGGTACGTTGTTCGCTGGCCTCATGCAGGGCATCACGCGTGGCGACGATATACAGTCTGCGATGCAAGCCATGCTGACGAGCAACCGTGTAGCCGCCAGTATTCTGCAGCAACATGATGCCCGCGCTGTTACTGACGTTACAGGGTTTGGCTTGCTGGGACATACGGAGCGGTTACTGAACGGGTTGGGTTTGGGAAACGGTGCGATGTTGGTTCTGAATAGTGTTCCCTTTTTACCCGGTGCGGTGCAGACAGCCATGTCGGGTGTGCGCAGTAGCCTGTGGCCATCCAACAGTGTCATTTTGCAAAGGATAGAGTCAACATCGGTAGATGATGCTGATCGACTATCCTTATTGTGTGACCCTCAGACCAGTGGTGGTCTGCTGGCGATAGTACCCGCGGCTCAGCAAACAGATTGCATCAGGGCCCTGCACGCAGCAGGCTATCCAGATGCTGCTGTCATTGGTTCTGCTGATAGCAGTGGCAGAGTCAGCGTAAAGTAGAGCGGTGCATGAGCTTGTTACTCTCCCTGTCAACACTCGTTCATAAAGCCTTGTAACAACCATTAAAAGCGTTTAAATCGATGAAAATTCAGAATAGCGTTGACGGTGCCGCGCTGGACAACATGGACAAAGTGCATCGCACCAATCTGGTGAATAGCTTGTCTGGCTATAAGAGTGTCAATTTGCTGGGCACTATGGATGCACAACGCAATACCAACCTGTCCCTGGTCAGTTCAGCATTCCATGTGGGGGCTAACCCGCCTTTGATGGGTATGCTGATGCGCCCGCATTCGGTTCCGCGTCACTCTCTGGAAAACCTGTTGGAGCAAGGCTGGTATACGTTGAATGCCGTGACAAAAATCCTGTTCAAGCAGGCACATCAAACCAGCGCACGGTATCCGCGTGATGTTTCTGAATTTGATGCAACCGGATTGACTGCTGTTTTCTCACCAGAGGTATCAGCCCCGTATGTGGAGCAAAGTCCGATTCAAATCGGCCTGAAACTGCTGGAAACACAAACCCTGAAGGTTAACGATACGGTTCTGGTCATTGGAGAGGTAAAACAGATCAGGCTGGGCGAAGGCATACTGGGTGTGGACGGCCAGCTTGATCTGAACCTTGCATCTGCTGTGGCCGTGTCAGGCCTGGACGAGTATCACTTGCCACAAGCGCTAGAACGTTTGTCCTATCCTAAGCCTTGACACACATTCGCAACTGTTGCTGGATCACCGCTAAAAACTGCTTACAATAAACCATCATCGAAGCGCCACCGAAAGCATGGCACCCAGCAATGAAAGAATAGCGCCTGATGTCAGTATCAATCGCAACTTACCAAACCATACGGGTAACTCTTTGCGACGCAATGCCTCAACATCCAGCGCATATTGAAGAACAAGACCTGCCGCTAGCAGAGATAGCATCCAGAGCGGGGGCAAGAGCAGGGCAGGCCATGCAATAAGGCTCGGCACAACGCTCAGAGTCAGTGGTGCCCACTCTCGTAGGCGTGCGTTGTTGTCCAGCAGGTTCCCCCAGCGAACACCACCGAGAAAACTGAGAATAATAGCCGCGTAAGCACCCAGTGAGAATACAGCTCGCTGAGCAAGCCACAGCGGATCGACAGCATTGTCGGAAGCAGTAGCAAATGGCCAGAGTGAATTGATCAGTGCGCTGCTCCAATGTGGCAGACATAGAACAATGGCAGGCAAAATAAAGGGGATCAAACCTCCCAGTCCCAGAACCAGTGCAGGAACTGGAATGGATTGATTACGAGCGGCCATATTGGCAGGGCCCCAGGCTAAGTAGACTGCTAAGTGTAGGGTATTCCTCGTTAGCCATGGTGGTATCTGTCAGGTGTTGCCAGCCCGAATAACAAAGGACTGCTTAGCCTGCACAGGATTCTGTATACCACCGCTCCGCTTGCCACGCCATCCTACAATAGCTTCTCGATCGCAGCGACGATCTGATCGCCCAGCGGTTGTACACTGGAGCCGTAGTACTCAACTGGCGTACCCTGGCGATCAACCAGGTATTTATTGAAATTCCAGCGCGGGTAGCTGCCGGTTGCCGCAGCGAGGTCCTTGTACAACGGATGCGCATCGGCAGCTGTCACGTTTATTTTCTGGAACATGGGAAAGCTCACGCCGTAATTCAGTTCGCAGAATTCTGCCACTTCCTTCTCTGTAGACAGCTCTTGCCTGAAATTGTCTGAGGGGAATCCCAGTACGGTAAAACCTTGGTCAGCGTAGCGTTGGTTCAACGTTTCGAGCGCCTCGAATTGAGGCGTAAACCCACATTTGCTGGCAGTGTTGACAATGAGGAGCACCTTGCCTGCATATTCATCGCACAGCGTGAGCTTCTCCGGGGACATGAGCGGACGCAAACTATGACTGAGTAATGGATTACAGGCATTATTACCAGTAGACTGTTCACTAGCTGCCGAGGGCTCTGCTGCCACGGCGTCAGGCAAGACTCGAAGCACCCCTGGCAAGGCCAGGATTAGTGAGCTCTGGAGTAATTTACGGCGATTCGATCGATTCATGGACACACCTATAACTATGCAGGCTGGGAACCCGGATACGCTACCCAGCGATTACTATCTCTCGAATTTTCATTCGCTGGCCGGTTTCGTTCAGGAAAATTATCGGGACATACTCACAGACGCTGAGAACAACTGGTACGCACAGCTGTGCGCAAGCCCGATTGCCGCTCAACAACTCTATATTCGTCTGTTAACACGTAAAAGATCAAGTTTCCGGCTCAGTAAACTGAATTATCCGGAAATACCGGTCCTGACCGAGGCCAGCGGTGCCCTGAGCGATGCGAATCTGGCAGATTGCAAGCCTTTAGCGTGTTTGCAGGATCTGCTTGCAGCCTATACCAAACCAGAGATCATCCGACTGTTGGCACTGGATGTATCGGCCGGTACCTCGCGGGTTGATCTGGTGGAGTCTGTTCTTGGTTCGGAACCGTGTATTTGTGAAGAGTATGTGCGCAAACTTCAGCAAGCTGACGACTGGGTCACTATCTGTGACCATCAGCACTGGACGGTTTTTACCTTGTGTTTTTTTGGCAACCTGTACCAAAGCAGCACAGAGTTTGTATTGCGTGATATCGGCAATGTCAGGTACGAAGCTTACCCGATCAGCCCGGCTACTCGTGCTTTCTCTTGTCGAGAGCAAGTGGATGCTCATCTTCGCTATTTCGAATGTGAAGCTCTGTTTGACACGATAGATGTCCGACAGCAGGATCAACTGATCTGGTTGGTTGGGCAGCTTCCAGAGCTGGTATCCGGTGACCTACACCTTAAGCGAAGACTGGACAGGTTGCGTAATCGGGTAGCGAGACAACTCGAAAGGATTGGCTGTGGTGACAAGGCTCTCGAGCTTTTTGCAGCGTCCAGTCATCCACCTGCGCGTGAGCGCCAGGTACGCATCCACATGAAGCTTGGTAGACTGGAACGTGCCCAAGCGATAGCGAGCGCCATGACTCATGAGCCGTTCAACGATGCAGAGGGTGTCGTCGCCAGGCGTTTGATGCGTAAACTCAACAAGGAGCAAGGGCTCAAAGCACCGCCTCGAAAACAGTTTCGGCCGGATACCACGACGCTGGTACTACAGCCATCGACATCCAGAGTAGAGCTGGCAGCACGCTCTTTTTACTCGCGGCAAGGTTGCTGTTTTTATACAGAGAATGCGTTAGTAAGCAGTGTGCTGGGCCTGTTTATCTGGGACATCATTTTCTATCCTGTCAAAGGGGTCTTCTTCAATGCTTTTCAATCAGCTCCTGCCGATTTTTATGAGGCCGACTTTATCGTGCAACGCAGCAAGCTTCTCAAGTCGCGGTTTGCTGATTTAAGTGATCCGTGCAGCTTTCACGATAGGGTTCTGCTGGCGTACTCTGAGCATCGCGGTAAGTCCAATCCTCTGGTTCGTTGGGGGCGTATCTCTGAAGAGTTGCTATCGTTAGCGCTTGCTCATATTCCGGCAGATCATTGGCAAGTCATGTTCAATCGTCTGCTTCAAGACCCAAGAGATAACACAGCCGGATTTCCAGATCTGATTCTATTTCGTGATTACAGCTACGAATTTATCGAGATCAAGGGGCCGGGAGATACGCTGCAACAGAATCAACGACGCTGGATGCAATGCTTTGCTGATCATGGCATTCCCTGTCGTGTGGTTAATATACGTTGGGGTTCTCACCTATCAGCGTCAACGGCTTGATTGTGCAAAAGCCTGTCCGGATATCGGTGACGCAGCTTGCTGACTTCGCTTGTCGCAGTGGCGATTTGATGCCTGTGGGTGTAAATGGCCCAACGGCACGTGATGGGATTCGAACTCATCGAAAGATTCAGCGGCAAGCGATTGAGGCTGCTGAGCTTGAGTATTCAGCACGACGCGTTGATGACAGTAATCTGGCAAGTACTCAGGCTAAGGCGCAAGTCATTGACACGGGTGTCAAGGCTGAGGTCACTTTGTCTTGCAGCTGTGTCGTGGATTCCATGCCAGTCAAGTTGGTTGGCAGAATTGATATTCTGGACAAGCTCAAGGCGCGGTTGACAGAAATCAAGACAACGCTGGTACCCGCTGAGAAATTACCGGCAAGCCAGGTTGCACAACAGTGGGCTCAGCTGTACCTCTATGGTTTTATCTATCTGAATAGTGCGGATAGTGCAGAGGTGTCAGAGCCACAGAACAATAGTGAGTTTTCTGTTGTCAGCCAATTCCAGAAATCCAGTCTGGGTGAAATCGAGCTGGAGCTTCTCCACGTCAATATCAGAGCTGAAACTACGACATCTGATATACGATCTGTCAGCAGTGAAACTCTTTTATCGCATGCAACCACAGCATTGAATCTCTATGTTCAATGGCTTCAGCAGGTAACACTCAGGCGAGAAAAGCTTACGACAAGCGCTGAAGGTTTGTCGTTTCCCCATCGAGATTTCAGGCAAGGTCAGCGCGATATGGCCGCTGCCGTTTTTCGGGCAGCGCGAGATGGTCAGTCACTTTTGTGCGAAGCGCCGACAGGTATTGGCAAGACCATCAGTGCCTTGTTCCCTGCCAGCAAAATATTGGGTGGGGAGGATGTTTTACAGGTTGTGTATCTCACGGCGAAAGTAGCAGGCAGACTCAGTGCGATCAAATCGATTGGTCATCTGGAAGATGCGGGATTACAGCTCAATGCAATACAGATAAGGGCAAAGCAGGCCACATGTTTTTGTTCTAATGGTCGGTGTGAACGCGATGATCATGGTCGTTGTCCAATGACGTTGGGGTTCTTTGATCGACTACCTGATGCCAGGCAAGAGCTGTTATCGATGGGTGTCATCCACGGCGCTCAACTGGATGAGATTGCCTGGCAACATCAGTTATGTCCTTTCGAGTTAGCCTTGCAGATGCTCCCCTGGATGCACGTTGTTATCGCAGACTTCAATTACGTGTTTGATCCGTTGGTTCGCCTGCCACATTTCTCGGAAAGTCGTATCGATACTGTGCTGCTTGTGGACGAGGCTCATAATCTTGTTGATCGTTCCAGATCGATGTTTTCTGCAGAGCTATCCAAACTTCAGTGTCAGAACGAGGCAAATGCCTGTCGGCGAGCACATCCACTGGTAGCCAAATCATTGGAGCGTCTGGTACGCGCGCTGTCCACACATGTAAAAGAATTTAAAACGGACGAAACAGTTTGTGAAACTGCGAACGTCAGTCTTGGACGATCTGTAAGCAAAGCTGTTGAAGCTATGGTCGCCACAATGGGAGATACGCCTGCACTGAGCGAAAGCTGCTCCGAGTTATTTCGTGTGTTGTGTCGTTATGTCGTGATAACAGAGTTATTTGCTGAAAACCATCGCTGTATCACGACTACGTCCAGTATTGGCAGGCGTAGAGAAATTAATGTGTCGCTGTATTGTCTGGATGCCTCTGAAGCACTGGCAAAGCAATACAGGAATTTTAAATCAGCCGTTGTTTTTTCAGCGACGCTACGCCCGGTTCTATTTTACAGAGACACTCTGGGTTTGCCCGATGAAACATCAAAGCTGATGTTGTCTTCGCCGTTTGATCCAGAGCGTTCTTTTCATGCGGTTGTTGATTGGATTGATACGCGATACAAACAACGCGCCCATTCAATGTCCGCGTTGATATCAATGATCAAGGTGGTGAGTGATCGAAAGTCCGGTAACTATCTGGTATTTCTTCCTTCTTATGCTTATTTGAGTATGGCTTTCGAGGCGTTCACGAGCGAGTATCCAGACAGTGAGGTGTGGAGACAAACTGCTGAGCAGACCAAGACAGAGCAGCATGAGCTACTTGAGGTGCTCGATGTTCCGGGTCACCGCATCGGTTTTGCCATACTCGGAGGGGTATTTGGGGAGGGCATTGACTACGTCGGTGACAAGCTGATCGGGGTTGTCGTTGTCAGTACAGGACTGCCTGGGTTGGGCACACAGACTCAGTTGTTAGCCGAGCACTACCGCAATCAAGGTCACGATGGATATGATTTTTCTTATCGATACCCGGGATTTACCCGTGTGCTACAAACCATTGGACGGCTGATTCGGAGCGAATCGGATGCCGGTGTGGCTGTGTTTGTCGATGACCGGTTCAAGCAGCCGTTCTATCATTCGTTGTATCCGAGTGAGTGGCAAATCAGAAACCCGGAATCCGAGCTGGAACTTTCCAGTGATGTTGGCCACTTCTGGGAAACACTGCCAGAGTGTGAGCAGTCAAACTGACTGGCCGGAACTGTTCAGATATGCGCCGGTCGCTGAGATGATGGTGCTTGTCAGTTATCTCAGTTGACGGAAGACTAAGGATATCCATTGAACAATTCAGGCCAGTAGTGGTACTCAAGTTCGCTTGGTAACCTTACGTTTTGCTCTGGTCACAGGCTTCTTGGCTACAGGCTTCTTCGCCACAGCCGCTTTACGCACAGGCTTTTTGGCTACAGGCTTCTTCGCCACAGCCGCTTTACGCACAGGCTTCTTGGCTACAGGCTTCTTCGCCACAGCTGCTTTACGCACAGGCTTTTTGGCTACAGACTTCTTCGCCACAGCTGCTTTCCGCACAGGCTTCTTGGCAACAGGCTTTTTAGCCACAGCCGCTTTCCGCACAGGCTTCTTGGCCGCAGCTTTCTTGACTACAGGCTTTTTGGCTGTTGGTTTTGCGGCTGTGCTTTTACGCGTCGCTGGTTTGGCAGTACTTTTGCGGGCAACGGTTGCCTTTCCAGCTGAAGACTTTTTTCCCAACGTTTTGCCTGTTGTGGAAGAAGTACGCTTTCGGGTTACCGATTTTTTAACAGTTTTCGTTTTCATCTAATGTGACTCAAATATGTGACTTAAGTGTCAGGTCGCTCAGCAAATAGCGTACACATCGAGCAAAACTTGAGACGAAACTGTAAAAAACATTGATTAACTAAGGGTTTTTCGCTTTTAAGATCACAAAATGACCGATTTGTAAACTTTCATATCGTACCGACTAACTAATTTTCGTACTGACTAGCAAATTTGTAGCGGAACTTAAAGGTGAGTGCATGTGTCTTGAAGAGCTGGATGAGTCATAATAGGTGAGTTCAAGTAGTAAATTTTGTTCGGTGATTTGTACCAGTGTTTCGTAACCGAAGACTTGGCTCACCAAGGCAACCGGCATGTGTGGATAGTGGTGTCGTAGTTGGCTTTTTTGTTAATGATTTTAGGTATCAGGGGGTGACTCGGATGTTGATTCTGAGCAGACGTACGGATGAATCGATAGTAATAGGGGATGAAGTTACAATCACTATCCTCAGTGTTAAAGGTAAACAGGTACGGATAGGTATAACGGCGCCACCTGATGTGAGTGTGCACCGGGAAGAGATCTACCAGCGAATTCAGGCCGGTGATCCCGAGGCTGACGCTGTTGTCAACGACGATGCTACTACAGAAGAAAAGTAGGTCTTTTCTGGTCAGTCGACTCTTGCAGCTGGCGCGCATCTGAAATATGCGACTTCATGTCTAATCTGGATCTCAAACATCATAGATTGAGCTACTAACGAAAAAACCCGACACGTATCGGGTTTTTTTGTATCTGAGAATAAGACTTTCTCGTTAACCGACCGCGACGTCAACTCAGAATCGTGACGTCGCGGAAGTACAGCACGATGATTACGAAATCATAGCGAGTGCTGGTCAAGCCCCAGTTTAGTGACGTCGGCTGTGGCAGCAGTCGATTCGTTGGTTACGACTCCAGTACTGGCTTTAGCGGGATCAAAGTAGGATTGTCCAACTCGTTTCAGATCATCGAGGCTGACTTCGAGGATACGTTGTCGGAACAGGCGGCGACGCTCAGCAGTGCGTTCAAACAATTCGGCCTGGAAGGTGCTCCTGGCTTCGCCAGCCGGTGAGCCGGGCTTGTCGATGCCACTGACTACATTCAGAATAGCTTCTTCAAGCTCCCGTTCTTCAATGGCGTGGTTGTTCAGCCAGTCTATTGAGGCGTCGAAGTCGGCGAGTGTTTCAGCTAACCGGGGATCCCGATAGCTGTAAAAGCGAAACGATGCCGTGTCGGAATCGTAAGACGCGCCGCCACCGTAGGCCCCACCGGTTTCTCTGATTGCTCTGTGCAGGAAGCCGTTACGTAGCACAGGACCCAGCACCGCCAGGGCTGCGGAGTCTTCATGGCTGGCAGGCACCGCTGGATAAGCCTTGGCGCTGAAGTTCACTTCGGTGCTGGTTGTCCAGATCTGACTGCTTTTCTCCCTGACAGGAGACGGTGAGAAAGCCTGAAAAGAATCAGCAGCGGGTGATTTGCCAAACGCGTTACCCATACTGCTGGTAACGGATGCCAGATTTTCTTCCTCAGATACCACCATGAACCGTCTGGGTGCGTTGCGCATGATGGTGTGAATAGCGCCAAGGCGTGCACATAATTCGTTGAGTGACTTGCTGTCGTCCAGTGAATCGTCAAGAGACTTCAGCGCTTTGATACCGGCTAGTCCATTCAGCTCGTGCGCAAGGCGGATAGTTGGACTCATTCCGCTGGCAGCTGCCATCATGGCCAGCATGTGGCCGCTACCGGTAACACTTTGCTCGCGGCCTGCACGTGTTTGTGCAATCAACTCACGAATTCTGGCGGTTTCATCAAATCTGACATCGGTGAGTGTGTCCAGCATCAATCCGGATAGCATGTCTGTGTTGCGTAAAAGTGCCTTGCCACGCAAGACCATAAAGCCTTTAACAGCTTGTTCGTCATCTACTGCTCCTCGTTGCAACGTATAGGCTCCGATACCGCCGGTTACAGCTGCCTGTCGGGACTGAGTTTCCAGGTAGTCGCGACCACCCGATCCCAGTTCTGCCAGAACACTGGTGTAGAGAGGTAGTAGCCTTTGTAATTCAGCTTCAAGTTGCGGCAGTTCCATGACAACGTGCTGATAAACCAGGCCGTTGGTGCCTTGCGCAAACAGTGTTGCTGGCGCACCTTCTATAGTAGTGCTGCTGGACTCTGGTATGTGCAGGTCAAGCGGCACATCGGCCAACGTTACCTTAGGCAGGATTTCAGGATCATCGTGTTGCGCCTGCCGCTCGGCCAGCGCTTTCGCCAGATCTACTATTCGAGTTGCTTCGCCCTGTGCAAGCTCCGACTTCATTTTGGCCAGTCGAGCGCGCTCGGCAAAGTTGCGTCGCTCACTGATGCCTGCATCCGGGGAGAGAGTCAACGTAACGCGGTGAGAATTATCCAGCAACAGCTCCTTAACCAGTTCGGGAATAAATTGAGGGTTCTCGGTGGCTTTTCGAAGCCTCTCCAGTGCAGGATCAAGATCTATGGCAGCCAGTGTGTCGCCACGCTGCATGGCAGACGGTAGTCCGCTTAGTACGAGCTGCAGTCCAAACGGCATACCATCGCCCCGAATCTCACGCTGGCTCATTTCCAGCTGATGCAATACAGCTTCCACCTGATCTTGTGGCACACCATCCTGAGCTACTTTTTCAAGTACATCCAGTATCATCTTCTCGACGGCCAGAGACTGATCAGAATTCGAGCCCTCCAATCCACAAGCGAACACCATTTCTCGATTGCTGTCTTCCAGACCACATAGAGGAGAAGGAGAATTACCCAGATCGCTTTGCTCTAGTGCGCGCATAAGCGGTGATGCACTGTTGTCCAGCAGCACGCTGGATAGCAGATGAGATTTAAGTCGGTCGTCCAGATTAACACTTTCGCCCAGCAACCAGCCGACAACGACATGGGTTTTATCCGCTGTCTCTTCCTCTTGTGTGGCATAGGATTCCTGCACGCGAACCGGTGAGTGATAGCGCTTGGCCGGTTCAACCTGAATGGTGCGATCCAGCTCTTCGAAGCGGCTCAGCACCTGATCCTGAAATCGTGCCTGGAGTTCTTCTGGTGCAATATCACCGTAAGTCATGAAGACAGCGTTTGAAGGGTGATAGTGAGTGTCGTAGAAAGACTTAAGCTGTGAGTAGCTGAGATCAGGAATATGTTCCGGATCGCCACCGCTGTTGTAGTGGTAGGTATTGTTAGGGAAGAGATGCTTGCTCAGTGTTTGCCATAACATGCTGGTTGGTGCGCTCATAGCGCCTTTCATTTCGTTGAAGACAACACCCTTGAAAACCAGATCACTGTCCGGATTGTCTGCTTCTTCGAACTCAACCCTGTGTCCTTCCTGAGCAAAGTCCAGTTCGTGTAGTCTCGAGAAGAACACCGCATCGAGATACACGTCCAGCAGGTTGAAGTAATCCTTGCGATTCTGGCTGGCGAAAGGATATGCCGTCCAGTCGCTCGAGGTAAACGCGTTCATGAATGTGTTGAGTGAGCGCCGAATCATCATGAAGAAGGGATCACGAACCGGGTACTTCTCACTGCCGCAGAGCACGGTGTGCTCCAGAATATGGGCAACCCCCGTGGAATCTGTTGGCACAGTTCTGAGACCCACCAGAAACACATTTTCTGGATTTTTCGTGGCCAGATGAACATGGGGAGTGCCAGTGGCTGAGTGTTTGAATTCGTGAACGTCTATGTCCAGAGACTGGATGTGCTCGCTGCGCACGTGAACAAAAGCGGGATGGCTAACCGGCATATTCATGGATGAAGCGGACTCCTGTTTAGAAATTAATAAGTGTGATCAGGTTCAGACGCAAGCTTCGGGGCCGTGGCGTCATGGCGAATGGTTTTGCCAACCCATCCGTCAAGGGTGGGGTGTTTTCTGTCGATACGCAAGAGGTAGGGCAAGGGATCGTGCTTTACAGCTGCCGTTTTTTATTCATGAGTCGTCAAGAATCACGTGAAACTGCTGATTATAGTGCTGGCCATTGCCGCCGCAGGGGCTGGAGCGCTCCAAAGCTGGCATTCCAGGGGGCTTTATGTGCGTGCAGCGTTGCTGTCAGAGGCCTTCAATCTAACCTCCCACGTCAAGCTGCGGGTTTCTGATCACTACGTTAAACACGGCGTCATGCCTCACGATAATGCGGATGCCGAACTTCCACCAGCGAAGAGCATCTTCGGCACGAGCGTAAAGCGGGTCGCTGTCAGCCGTGGTGGTGTTCTGCTGGTTGATTTTGAAGAGAAAATTGGCGAGAAGGCAATGACATTCACGCCTACGATTAGCCCGGTGAGTGGTTTGCTGAGTTGGCGTTGCTCCAGCGATTCCATCAATCAGGCTGTACTCGAACGGCTTAAACCCGCTTGCAACTACCTTCCCGCTAGTCTGGAGAGCAAGTTGATGAGCGCGATCGCCAATCGTGATCTGCCACAAGTTGATGTGCTCTTGAACGACAACGCGCGGCCGGACGCTGTTGTGAACGGCAATACGCCGTTGATGCTGGCCGCCAAAATGGGCAACCTGTCCGTCGTCGAAAGGCTTCTCGAAGGCGGTGCTCACGTTGACAATGCGGCGTTGAATTCAGAGCGTCGTACACCACTGATGGTGGCCATCACCAGCAACCATAGTGAAGTGGTTGCGTTTCTGCTGAGTCAGGGAGCATCGATTACGCGCAAAGATTACCGTGGACTCACCGCCATGGACCATGCAATGGCGACAGACAGGCGTCTGGGTGGAGAGCGGTTTGTCCTGATGGTAGCGGCTCGATTCAATCCCGGATTTGCCGGAATACCTGATTCAGTACTTGCAGAGACGATGACTGACGAGCAGCGGGATGCTCAGCTACAGACTCTGTACGGTGAGTATAGGCGGGCGATACGTGCTTGCCATGTACAACGGCTAACCTCGCTGCTCAATGCCGAAGGTGATCTGCTGACACCAGAGCTGGTGCAAGGTAGGCCCATCGCCAAGCACATCAGAAAGCCAGAATGCATCGGTCTGTTATCTGAGCATCTGCGAGAAAAAAGCAGCTATAAGGCTGCTTTGCACGCGCATTTTGCCGCTCAGGTACAGCAGTGTGATCGCGTCCCGGTAGAAACCGCGCTCAAGGAACACCCTGACATTATTGTTGACCATATCTACCAGGGACAGTCGCACCTGAACAGAGCGGTAAGTTCAGGCTGTGCGGCCGTAGTGACACTGATGGTCCGCAACAAGGGTCTGGTGGGCCAGCTATCGGGTGACATCCTGGTGATGGCAATCAAGCAAGCGCCCCCGTCATCGCTTATAAAACTGGTGGGTAGTCTGATTGCCGCCGGGGCGAACGTGAATGGTCGATCGAATGACGGGCAGTCTCCACTGGCCGCAGCGATAGCATTGGAGCAGCCTGTGATAGCCAAGTATCTGGTCGACGCAGGTGCTGATGTCAACGCGCCGACCTTGCACAGTTCCTATCCGGTTATAGAAGCCACTAAAAAAGGGTACGAGCACTTAGTCCTGCAAATGGTCGCGGCCGGTGCAAATCTGGATACGTCAGATGCACTGGGACGAACTGCATTGATCGCCGCAGTGGGACGAGACCGAGAGCGACTGGTGGGTTCCTTGATACGGGCTGGTGCAAACACACGGGTTCGTGATGCCAACGGCATTGATGCGGTATTGCTGGCGGAGAGCAGGAATCTCAGGCAGATCAAGCAAATGCTTATCGCCAGTAACGAGTAACAACCAGCACCAATACCCTATTCGAGAACCGCGGTACCCATCAACGATGGATTCGATACCGTAGCTTCCGTATCGCCGGTCGTGCCCGACGGCTGATACCAGGCCCACTTTGAATCGCGGTCACCGCCTCCATCATCATCATTAATCTGAAGCTCAAGACCAAACGCTGCATCCGTGCTGATTCCTGCAGAGGCAAGGTTAATACGTAACTCGTAGACGTCTCGCTCAAATTGTGGCCGACGTATTCCACGTGGGCCAATGCCAGGTCCGGTGGCGAACTGGATGATCAGAGGTGCCGTGGATGAATTGGGACCGGCGATATCGCCTGTCGTTGCAGACTGTTTGTCTGCGCCTGCGAGTTGCACTGGAAAGATTCGATGAAAGTCGTTGCTTCCATAGCGTGTTAGCTTGCTGTTGTCACCGTCTATAAAAAGCTCAAGGCTGTCGTCCTGGGCAATGTCAGATCCGGAATCACGTTGCCGGTCACCATTGTCATCAACGATAACGACAACGTAGAGAAACGTTCCATCGTGCATTGCTGCCCATCGTCGGAACGCGGAGCCGTCTGGTTTCTCAGCATCAACGTCGATGATCAGATTGTTGATATACAGTTCTGCACCGCTATTGTCGCTCTGGATGGCAGCGGCCCACTCACCGCTGAGATTACCTGAGGCATCCAGCGTCACGTTGGCACCATCGATGTCTGGCACTGCACTTACTGCAACTCTTGGTATCACAACATCAGCCGCCACAGGCATAGGTTCAGGCACAGGTGTCGGAAGAATAGGAGTAGGTATAGGCGCCGGTGTAGGAGTAGGAGTAGGAGTAGGAGTAGGAGTAGGAGTAGGAGTAGGAGTAGGAGTAGGAGTAGGAGTAGGAGTAGGTGTAGGTGTAGGTGTAGGTGTAGGTGTAGGTGTAGGTGTAGGTGTAGGTGTAGGTTCTGGCGTTGCAACTGGTACCGTTACCGGGGTAGGTGCGGGCTCACCTGTCACTGGCGCGGCAGGTACCTGAGAGCTACTGTCGTTGGGTGGATCAGATGGATCATCATCATTAGGATTCTGAAAAGGATCTGTTCCATTGTCACGTTCCTCAAGGTTGGTTTTTCCACCCCTATCATTGTCTATCATGGTGGAGTAACCCGTGGCAACGCTACGCACAACGGTCCCATCAGCAGCAACTTCAAGAGACTGCTCAAGACTGGCCAGTGGTAGTTCGCGGCCATTGATATTTTCAACCCAGGTAACAGTGGCGGTGTATTGATTGGCCGGGGCGACGTTAATCGTGCCACTCCAGGTATTACCCTCACCTCGAGTCATGTTGACGACGGCGCCATTCGACAGAACAACAGCTGGTCGAAGCAAGGCAGGATCAACGTTGGGAGAGTCCAGCAGGACTTGCGGTAATCCGATAGACACGCTGGGCCTTGCGTCTAACGTCGTTACTGTTCCATCGCTTGAACAGGCACTGAGTACAACGCTACTCAACAATACAGCTGCAGCAGTCTTGAATGAAGGATTAGTGATTGTCATGGTTGTCAATCTCACTGCAGATTAAATGTCAATGGAACGACTTCTGAGTCACTGCCACCATTATCACTGGCTAGTGAGGCCAGCGCACCCACTGCCAGTACACCCAGCGTTATCTGAACCCACCGACGCTTCAGCAATGGTGGATTAACACTGGGCGGCTCTGCCAATGGCTTCGTATTGCTGCTGGATTCGATCGACTTGTTTTTAATAGAAGCGGTAAGCATGCGTTTATAAGGGTCGAATGCAAATCCGCTGACTGTGCGGTTGCCAGCTTCATCGCGAGCCTGAACGTAATACTCGATGGTGCGAAGATCGGTGGTGCTGGTAGGAATGGATACGCTGAAATAACCGGTATCACCCAGCGGTTCCATAGGGGCGGGTGTGAACGGCAGCTGACCCTCCCGTCGATAGTAGAGCGTGGCATCTTTGAGTAATTCGTCTTCGGCTATCTGGACGGTAAAAACTTGTGTGCGATCAGCAACGCTCTCGGCCATTTCCTCGAGTTCGATAATAGGTGCAAAAGTATCAGCGCCCTGTGCGTAGGCGGGAATTATGCTTATGATGCTTAAAAGCACAGTCATTGCAGCGATCGTTATCAATCGCCGTAGCCACGTGCTACACGATGAAACCTGCTCTTTACTGATCATTGCCGAACTCCCTTAAACCCAGCCTGTCAGTATACGTAAGCAAAGAAGTCAGGCCGTGATCAAGGTGGCGCTTCCTGACTACAGTCACGTAATGGTGTCCATAAAAACATGAAGCGCACCTCAATGTTGTTAGCAATGTTAACCAGTATGGTGCTGGTAGCACTGGCATGCTGGCCACGTTCTATTTTGCTGGTTAACGCACATATATTGACCCTCGATGATAAGGATACGGTGGCCGATGCGCTTCTGATGCAAGGGCGGTATATCAAGGCGGTAGGGCGGCAAGAACGTCTGTCACGTGACCTACCTCTGTTTACTTCCGTAGTAGACATGAAAGGAAAAACTATGCTGCCCGGTTTTGTTGATGCGCACAGCCACTTTCCCAGCGCTGGGTTGGCGCAGGCGGGTCTCGACCTGACGCCGCCGCCAGTTGGTACTACTGGCACCATGGCTCAATTACTCAAAGCCATCACATTAGAGGCTGAAACGTATCCAGAAGGGCAGTGGATTGTTGGCTTCAACTACGATAACGCGTCTCTCCCTGTGCAGCGGCACCCAACCCGTCACGAGCTCGACAAGGCGGCCCCCGGGCACCCTGTTTACCTATGGCATCGATCGGGTCATATGGGTGTTGCCAATACCCGGGCGCTGCACCTGCTCGGGTTTTACGATAGCAGTGTCAGTGAACGTGCTGAATTGAAAGTGTCGGTTGTCAACCATGAACCAGACCGGGATATGCAAGGTCGATTAACAGGCTTATTGCAGGAATCTGCAGCACCTAGACTCAGTTTCTTGCTGAGGCAACTACCGTATCGAAGTCTGTTTGATACCGTGTTGTCGGCTCGTGACCAGTATCTGCACAACGGTATTACCACGGTACAGAATGGCTTTGCCGATAAGCCTTCCATGCTTATGCTGCGCTGGTTGCAACGTCTGAATGTGTTGCCACAACGCATTGTTGTATGGCCAGCTTACGACAAGATGGCTAGCCAGATAACGTTGCCACTGACTACGAGCCCACCAGCCTCACCATCGAAGGCTCTGGCTGATGCCATCGGATGGCAAGGGAGGTCTCAGCGATTTTCCATATCGGCACTCAAGCTGGTGGTCGATGGTAGTCCACAGGGTAGAACAGCATGGTTGTCAGAGCCTTACCTGACAGATACCAGTCTGCCAGTGGGATTTCGGGGAGTGCCGAGTATGCCGGAAGTTATTTTCAAAAAACTAGTGTTGCGGTATCACAGTGCAGGCTTTCAACTCGCCATGCACGCAAATGGAGATGCCGCCATTGATCTGGTTATCGCATCACTGACAGCCGCACACAGGCAGACGCCAAGAGCCGATTCACGACACCTGATCGTACACGCCCAGACGATCCGGCAGGACCAGCTAGAAGCCCTGGCCCGATTGGGCGCAAGCGCTACATTCTTTCCTGCCCATACCTATTATTGGGGTGACTGGTATCGAACGCGGGTGCTGGGAGATGCTCGGGCCAGTCGAATCAGCCCTCTGGCTCAAGCCGATCTGGCTCAATTGCGCTACTCAATACACTCTGATGCGCCGGTGACCCCTGTTAGCCCGATGAGTATGCTGTGGAGTGCTACGCAAAGATTGACGCTGGAAGAGCACGTGTTGGGGCCTTCGTTGGTTATTGACCGAATGCGTGCCTTGCGAGCCATGACCATTGATGCAGCCTGGCAGAACTACCTTGAACATGATCGTGGCTCATTGGAGGTGGGCAAACTGGCTGATATTATTGCGCTAACGGGTGATCCGTTAACGGAACCTGATGTGCGAGATCTACAGGTCCAGAGAGTCTGGATAGGTGGGAAAGAGGCGTTCAGGCGATAGTCCGGCCAGAGGAAAAACCTCGTAGGTGCAGACTGTCAAACCCCGCCTTTCACAATGTGGCGTAGGGTACGAACCTGCGTTATGCTAGCGCGGGCTGGTGATCGTTCACGCGCGCCTATCTCGTCTCCAGATGGCAGCCTTCTGCGCTGTTTTCGTTATTCCCCTTTGTATAACCCTTGAGTCAGGCCTTGTCCAAACATCGATTAGACAGACTGTTAAAGCCTGAATCCATTGCCGTGTTTGGTGGCCATTGGGCTGAAGCTGTTATTGAACAATGCCGTCGTTCAGGCTTCGAGGGCGCAATCTGGCCGGTGCATCCCTCGCGAGAGCAACTGGGTGGCGAACCCTGTTTTCGCTCAGTTGACAATCTGCCGGGTGTGCCAGACGCCTGTTACATGGGTGTCAACAATGAAGCCACTATTGAACTGGTCAGTTCCTTGCGAGAGCTTGGCGCAGGCGGCGTGATCTGCTTTGCTGCCGGTTTTAGCGAAACCGCTGAATTGGACCGAGACGCCGAATCACGTCAGCGGCGCCTGGTAGATGCAGCCGGTGACATGCCCATAATCGGTCCGAACTGCTACGGCCTGATCAACTATCTGGACAACGTAACGTTGTGGCCCGATCAACACGGTGGGCTGTCGGTTAAGCGCGGTGTTGCCATCATCACGCAGTCGTCTAACATTGCCATCAATTTGTCTATGCAACGGCGTGGTCTGTCACTGGCTTATCTGATTACTGCAGGCAATCAAGCTCAGACCAGCCTGGCGGAATTGGCAACGGCCGTACTCCACGACGACAGGGTCACGGCGTTGGGTCTTCATGTAGAAGGTTTCTCAGATATCCGCGCGTTCGAGCAACTTGCATTACTGGCTCAGCAACTGGGCAAGCGAATCGTAATCTTGAAGACAGGTATAACCTCATTAGCTCGAGCAGCTTTGATGTCTCATACCCGATCCTTATCCGGTGACGATACAGCGTCAAGTGCGTTCATAGAACGCATGGGAATGTGCCGGGTCAGTGGCTTGGGCGAGTTTATAGAAACACTCAAGGTGCTTGATCTTCCACACAAAGTCAGGGGGGCCAGAGTGTTGTCGATGAGCTGTTCAGGTGGTGAAGCTGCATTGGTCTCTGACATGGGCTTGTCTGCCGGACTCACGTTCCCCGCTCTGCAGCAAAAACAGGCTGATGATCTGCGTGTGGTGCTCGGTGATGACTTGCGCCTTGCCAACCCACTGGACTATCACACCATTATCTGGAACGACGATGCAGCCATGCGAGGCATGGTCAGCGGAATGTTGCAGATACCGTCAACTGAAGAGTCAGATTCTCAATCGGCCAATGAGCCTAATGCAAGAGTGGCCGACATCGCGCTGCTGGTACTGGATTTTCCGCGCAGCGACCGGTGTACTGCGCCATCGTGGCATGGTGCCTTGGTGGCCTATCTCGCGGCAGCGTCTCAATGGCCCGGTGTTGTTGCTGTCGTGGCAACTTTGCCAGAAAACATGCCGGAGCCTGTCATCCAGCTGGTACAACAACATGGCGCCGTTGCTCTGTGCGGACTGGGCGATGGGCTGCGTGCTCTGCGCAACGCGGCATGGCTGGAGACGTCGGGTCACTTCAAGCCATCGCAACCGGTTTGGCTGGATGAAAAGCCCGGTGCTGATTTCAAGAGCACGGTACTGACGGTTGTAGACGGAACTGGCCGTGCTGTTGAGCGCCCCAGTGCCAGACGAGCGAGTCAGGAAGCCTGGGGACTGATTCAGACAGCCGCACTGGATGCCCATGCTCCAAGACTGCTTGATGAGAGCACGGCAAAACGCTGGCTCAACCGGTTCGGTGTACCTGTACCGGTAAACGTTCGCCTGTCGTTCGCTGATTTGCGCTCATCGCGCAGGCTTAGTCGTGCTCTGGACAAAGCATCCTCTGCTTTTACGTACCCCGTGGTTGCTAAGGGTCTGGGCGTTGTTCATAAAAGTGAGGCCAACGCGATAGAGCTGGGTATTGGTAACCGACGCGAGTTGGAACGTGCTATCAATCGTATCGACTGCGCAGGCGGTTGCCTTATAGAAGAGTATGTGGAAGGCACGGTTGCAGAATTACTTGTCAGCGTCATTAGCGATCCGGTTCATGGCTTGCTCATGACACTCGGAGCCGGTGGAATCACTACAGAAATTCTCAATGATTCGGTTCATTGCCTTCTGCCTGTAACGCGTGAAGAAGTGGACAGAAGATTACTGCAACTCCGATGTGCCCCCTTGCTCGATGGATTTCGGGGTAGGGCGGTAGTGGACAGAGTATTGTTGCTCGATGCCATCATGTCTGTTCAGCAGGCAGCCATGCAGCTAGGTGAACGATTAGTAGAGCTGGAGATCAATCCGTTGATCTGTACCGCACAAGGATGTACAGCGGTCGATGCATTTGTGGCGGTCAGGGATATGCCTGGTATTACCATCAACTGATACTCCAACCCAGTAATCTGGCAGGCCACTACACAGTCAGATACTGGCGAACCAGCTCTTCAGAAAGCGTTGGCATTGCACCGCTGGATACTATCTGACCACGATCCATCAATAGAAAATTCTCACCCACACGCCTGGCGAAGGGAAGCTTCTGTTCCACCAGTAA
>ENA-ORXT01000686-ORXT01000686.1-marine-metagenome-genome-assembly--contig:-NODE-686-length-51873-cov-45.657831_pt1 | contig 51873 bp, 42 predicted proteins | sample MGYA00237868_ERZ511482 | MGnify/ENA metagenome assembly ERZ511482
TCATCAGAGAATACTGTAGATCCTACAGATACTAATCTGACAAGACCGAAGTCAATTGTCATATCTCCTGCATCATCATTAGCACTATCTTTTCCACCATTAGAGCCTGGCTCGTTAGTCGGTTCAGTATCAGCTTGTAAGCTGAATACGTTAGATGTGATCAGTCCATCTGTCTGACCGTCACCGTCTGTATCTTGCTGTGTACCGTTATCATTACCGTCTACTCCATCATCATTATCAAAGTCAGTAGTAGAAGATACGGGTGCACTTTCTGGCGCTTCGAATTGTATGAAGTAATCTCCTGGTAATTGATTTTCGAAAAGATAACTGCCATTAGCAGTTGTCTGTGTGGTAGCAACTACAACACCTGTGTTAGCATCTACTAACTCTAAAGTTATCGTCTTGCCTTTCGCATCGATACCGTTTTCTCCAGCATCTTGGATACCATTATTATTATCATCTGTAAATACGGTGGACCCGACAGATACTAATCTAACCAATCCAAAATCAACTGTCATATCACCATTATTATCGTCACCACTATCTTGGTCGCCTCCTTGGAAGCTTTCATTAGTAGGTTCTGAATCTTCGAATAATGCTATAACTGGAGAGGTAATCAATCCATCAGTCAATCCATCACCATCCGTATCCTGCTGGCTACCGTTGTCATCGCCATCTTGCTGATTATCAGCTGTATCTGTATCCGTAGATGATACAGGTATCGACGATGGTGGTGTGAATTGCACAATATAATTTCCTTCTGGAAGATTATCAAAGAAATAATCACCATTGCTATCAGTCGTCGTTGTACCTACAACATCACCACTATCAGCATCGATCAATGTGATCTCTACTGATTTTCCTTTTGCACTTATTCCTTCTTCGTCTACATCTTGGATACCATTGTTATTATCATCGATAAATACCGTAGACCCGATGCTCATACATGGCTTCTCTTTTAACACTTGTTCTGCAACAGTAACATTACCTGCGCAATCTGTAGCTGTCCATGTTCTTGTTGTAAAGAAACCATCGACTGTGTCTTCAAATTCTAACTGTACATCCCCAAGGCAGTTGTCTTCTACTGTAGGCTCGCTGAATACTGGATCAGTATTACACTCGTACTCGCCATCAGGACCTACTCCTAAAATAGTCGGAGCTGTCTGGTCGTTTACAGTTATCGTTTGGAATACTTCGATAAAGTTACCTGCACAATCTTGAACTTTATAAGTTCTCGTGATTGTTTCTGGACCTCCATCACAGGTCACATCTCCTATATCATCACCTTCAAATGTTACTGCTAATGCTCCATTATCTACATCACAATTATCCGCCTCATCAGTAACGACTTCTACGTCAGGTTGTGGTATTTTACTAAAGCATTCTACTTCTATAGGTGCTGGATTAGATGCAGTTGGGTTAGTAACATCTGCTATATTAAATATCTGTGTAACATCTGTTGTGTTACCAGAACAATCTGTAATTCTATATGTACGTGTAAGCGTAGTAGGTTCTCCGTCACATGTTACACTTGGCACATCGTCAGATATGAATCCTACGGTAACGTCATTACTACAATTATCTTCTAAGTTAATTACCTCAGTAATATCTGCTTGTGGCAAATCACTGAAACATTCTAATGCCGTCGTAGGCTTAGTGTCTCCTGTCGGTGGCGTTGTATCTTCTATGAAGAATTGCTGAGTCACTATAGTTGCATTACCAGCACAATCTTCTATCTCATAGCTTCTTGTAATTACTGATGGATCTGCATCACCGCCATCACAAGTCAGTGAAGTGATATCATCACCTAAGAATCTCACAGTGATATCATTTGCTATATCACAATTGTCAGTTATTCCTGTAACTAAATTAATATTCTCTTGAGGAATCAATTCAAAGCATTGAAGATTTTGATCAGCAGGTGCAACACCTTCAGGTGCTTCGCTATCATTTACATTGATAATCTGAGTAACCGTAATAAAATTACCAGCACAATCTGCAACTCTAAAGGTTCTTGTTACCGTTACAGCTGCACCATCACAGTCAGCAGTAGTTATATCATCACCTATATGACTTACTGTAGGATTAAAAGCACAATTATCATCTTCGTCATCTACTACATTATTATCCACAGGTGGGATATCACTGAAGCAATCTACATTTACTGTAGGTGGATCAGTGGCAGTAGGATTAGTTGTGTCTTCTATATTAATGACTTGTTCTATAATTATGAAGTTGCCACAATCATCTTCTACTTTATATTTTCTAATTAAAGTTTCTTTGTTTCCATCACATGGACCTACGAATGGTTCATCTCCATCATGTGTGACTGTTGGAATAGAACAGTTATCTGCTTCATCATCTATCACGTTCGCATTAGGAGCTGGGACATCACCGAAACATTGTATATTAATCGGATCTGGAGTAGATGCTGTAGGGTTCACATCATCTCTTATTGTGATATCTTGGGTTTCTACTGTTTGAGTTCCACAATCATCCGTCACAATCCATTTTCTCTGCAGTATATAATCGCATGGCTCAGTACCAGAAATTACAGTCTCAATAAAAAATGTAGAAAATCCACAATTATCATTAGCAATTACATTGGTAGGAATGGCTGGAATATCGTCTGCACAAAATACAATATCATCAGCAGGTACTCCTGTGATTGTCGGATCTTGTGTATCATTAATTGTTATAGTCTGAGTGCAAGTTTCTATAATAGGAGTCGATGAGCTATTAGCACAACACGCCTTTACTGAAAACTCATCTAGCTCCCATATATTATCATCATCTTTTTTACCATCTTGATAAGGTGCATATCCAAGTAATTCAAACTTAAATACTGTTGCTCCATTATATTGGAAATCAGGGTCAGATGAAAAATCAAAACATTCTTGAGTCCAACCAGAAGTTGTATTTTGGTTAGTCACTTTAAATATCTCAGAACCGTTCTTAAGAACTCTTATTCCGTATTTACTTGGAGGATAGTTATATCCAAAGTTTTCATTATTATCTACTGCTCTTTCATAAAAGCAAAATTCCGTAAGTTTCCCAACATCACCAGAACCGAAAGCAATTTCAAAAGTCGTAGCGTCACTATCATTATTTATATAGCTACCTGAATCTTGTCCTCCAACACATGCAGCAGCTTTAGCTGCTCCAAATGCTCCTTGTACACAAGAACTCCTTCCAGCCTTCTTTACATTTCTAATATGTGTATTAGGAGCACAGCTTAAGTGATCTGTAGAGGATGGATGCACACCGCCACCTGACAATGGGTCGTAACCATAATCTTCACAAAGATTGCCAGTCGTTGGTCCAGTAAAATTCCAATGAGCAATTGTCTTAGGAAAGCATGTTGTAGAAGTTTGCTGTCCTGTAGCAGTCCAAGTTCTTGTTATCACTTGTGGACAAGAAGAACCATCATAAGAATCTGAGTATGCAATCGTAGGTGTATCACAATTAGCACCACTAACCGTAGCTGTCCCTGTATAAGAAGGGTCAGCTGACTCATCACAATTAATTGACACATTAGGTGGACAATGAATCACACAATCTGGTTGTGCTGATGCAGTATTAATCAATCGCTCACCACTGGTGGAATCTTCATGTTTTGATACATAGCCTGGAGATAACCCTGCCAAGTATTCCCCTTCGATGGGCTTATTATAATTAGTGCTTGCATTAAAATTACCGTAATTAGAAACGGCAACTTCGTCATTACATTCCATTAATATATTACTCACCTGTGAGCTGTCTATCATAGAAGCATAAGCACCCCCACTGAAAAATAAAAACATTGAAAACATCATCAAACAAGACAAGGATCTACCTATCGGCGATCCCTTCTTAAGTGATAACATCTGGAGCTGGTTCCCGCCAGCGGAATTTGATTTGTACATTCTCATTAAAATTTTCTCAATAAAAGGTTTATAAATATTCTTGCAATTTGTTATAAATTCATTGGTTGTGACGGCGTAGACATCTTGTAGGGTCATCTTTAGATTAGAAGTGACAATTAAAAGACAGTTACAAAATCCAAATGACAATAAGCTGTCAAATGAAAATCATCAATGTGGGTGTAAAAGGCTAAGTACAAATGCAGATTGTTGATTGACCGAGGGTCATATTGGAGGGTTGGGATTAAAAAAACCCTATCATTATAATAGGGCCTTAATGCTTAATTATAGTATTAGATCAATTAATCTAATTTGTTAAATTTCGGTTTCATTCTCATTAACTATATATAAGACATACAGAATATGAATTACCCCTATGCATATATAGAATAGATTGCAATAAAATTTTCGAGAAATAGATATAACAATTAAGTCATTGTATAAATAAAGAAAAGCTCTGATGTTTCCATCAGAGCTAATATTACTTTAACACTTAATTATTCTATCGTTATGAATCCTATTATGGTTTCATCTAATAGACAAGTTGTATCAGGAAATACCCCTATGCGGGATATAAATTTTTCTAATTTTTTATAAACCTAAAACATCTATTCCTTGATTAAATACTACATCCACGGGGATTCCCAATTGGGATAATTTATCTAAATCTGATTGTAAAGTTGACTTTATCACTCCATAATCAGAAACCAATTTATCCACATCGTCATAGTTGCCATCGCCTTGCAATGTGAGAATTTTTTCGGAAAGAGCAGCCATAGCAGCTTCTAATTTATCTGCATTTACAGTATAGTGACCTGTCCTATCATCTCTTGTAAAAGCGCCCATTTCATCAAAGAAATTAAATCTTATCATATTGGCTTTTCCATGTGCTGAAGATGCACCGAATCTTACTGATCTAAAAATGCTTGTCATGAAGGTCACATAATAATCCATCAAGTCTTCTGTCAATTCGCCTTTATCATGTAATTGCTTAATCATATAAAGTCCTAACATATCTGCCTTACCTTCTTCTATAGCTGAGGCATGTTCCTTAAGAGCTTTTCTTACAGTTCCTTCCCCATCGATTGTATTCTTAATTCCTAATCCATGAGCCACCTCGTGGAACATTGTATTAGCAAAAAATGCGTCAAAGGTTATATGCTTACGCTGGTCTGGATGGATTAATTCTTTAGAAATAGGAGTTAGTATTTTTTCAAATTTGGCTTTCATTGCATTCTTAAGCTGTAGTCTCCGGGTGCCTTTAACCAATTGGACATGCTCATCGTTAGGAAGATTAATCGCTATTGTCTTACTTCCTGCATTGCAATCTCCTGAATAATAGATCACATCATATGCATTAAGTTCTGTATCACGGCCTGGTTCTTCTGCTTTATACTTATCTGGTACAGGTAGACCTCGTTGTAATCCTGGCAAGAATTGAGCATATTTCTCCAATTTAGCGCTCCATTCCATATCCTTAACCAATACGTAGGCTTCATGAGCTGCTTTGTACCCGAACAACTGGTCTTCATAAGTCTCTATTGGACCTATGACAATGTCTATATGGTTGTCTTTCATGTCTAACCAAGCCATATCACTCTTCTGATATTTATCATTTAGCAAAGCCATTGATCTCAATTTCAGGTATTTTGTTAATGCTTTGTTATCTGATAATTCTGCTGCTTCTTTTAACAGACCTGAGGCTTTACTGACCTGCTCAGCAAATTGGTCGTAATATGCTACAGCCATTAACTTCCCGTTACTGTCTCTTCTAATAAATGTATATAGACTATCCTTAGCTGCATTATCCCAAGCCTCAAATTCTTCCTTCGTCATATCTTCGGGGTAGTAGTTAGCTCCAAGCGGCTTAGCTTTTGTCCCTGGAACAAATGCCTTATTACCATCTAATCGATCCCATGGGCCGTAGTTAATCTGTCCATAGGTCTTTAATTTGCTATCAGTTATAGTACTTAGAAACTGATCCTTATCGCCATATGCTTCGTACCAAAAGCACTCATCCATTATCTTTGCGGCTTCTATTAGTTTTTTGATTAAACTCCTCTCTCCTGACGAAAGATTATTAATGTCTGTCGTCAAAGTGAATGGCGTGTATTTACTCAAAAGTGGCCCCATATTGTCACTAGAATAGATCTCATCGAAGTTTGTTTGTTGACGTGATGAGGTAGTGGTGGAGGCACTCTTTGCAGTAGAAGTGTCTAATTCTTCTCCTTCTACTTTGCAAGATGTAATCATTAATAGAAGTAGCGAAATGTAAAGTAATGATTTGAACATGAGGATAATTTACTGAGTTAATGTATTGAGTAGTAAGAAATAAGTATTTCTAAAGATACAAAAAATGCATAAAAGAACATTAGTAATAGGCGCATCAGAAAAGCCAGAAAGATATTCCAACAAAGCTGTCAAGCAACTAATTGCAAATGGTCATGAAGTGATTGCATTAGGAAGGAAAATAGGCCAAATAGATGATCAGAAAATTATCACAGAAATAGAAAACAAAAACGACATACACACTATAACCGTTTATGTAGGTATAAATCACCAAGGTCAACTGGTCAATCTGATCAATGAGATAGATCCCAAACGAGTAATATTCAATCCAGGAACTGAAAATGAAAACCTATGCTTAAGCTTAAATGAAAGAGGCATAGAATGCATCTATGCATGTACACTTGTTATGCTCAGCATTGGTGATTATTGAAAATATAGTTCGTTGCTAAAACTATATTTGCTATATACCTCTTCTCTTTATTTCCTGAGTGATAAATTGTAATTCTCTACTCATATCACCAGTTATAGATGTGTTTTCTTTTGCCCTTCTTATGAGGTATGGTATGACTTCTTTCAGCGGTCCATAAGGCAAGTACTTAGCTACATTATATCCTGCCTTAGCTAAGTTAAAAGTTATATTATCACTCATCCCATATAGTTGACAGAAATTAACATGGGCATGATTCTTAGGGATCTGTTTATGATCGATTAATCGTGCTTGCAACATGCTACTGTAGACATTATGCGTTGCACATGCAGAAGATATATCATTATAATTATCCATACAGAATGTTACAGCGTCATTATACATTCTGTCGGTGTCTTCTTTAGTATCATTAATGACTGAAGCAACATTATTGTCCTTGGCGAAATTTCGTTCTTTGTCCATATAAGCGCCTCTTACAAGCTTTGCGCCGAGCATATAGCCATTAGCCATTGCTCGGTCATAGGAGGCCTTTAGATAATCCAACTTATCGTTACGATACAACTGGAATGTATTGAATACTATGACCTCTTTCTTATTATACTTCTCCATCATTTCTTCCACCATAGAGTCAATAGTAATCTGCACCCAACTCTCCTCGGCGTCTATCATCACACCTACTTTCAGGTCATGTGCTCTCTTACATATACTATCCAATCTACGGATTAGTTGAGATTTTTGATTTTCTTCGTCGTCAGTAAGTAGGCTGTTAGATTGCATTCTTATAAGTAGCTGATTATCAGCCAACCCAGATAACTTAGTTACCACAATAGGCACTGAACTATTAGATGCGGCAAATTCCACAGCTTTGACTATCTCTTGCATTACTCCATCAAGTTCCTCTTTAGTAGTCTTAGCCTCTGCACCATAATCTAATATTGTCAATACATTATATTTATATAATAAATCGATAGATTTCTGAGTATCAAGCAGTGTCTCTCCACCTACAAATTGTTTGAAAATTGTTGCCTTAAGTGAAGACTTAACGAATGGAAGATTAATCTTCAGTGCTGTAGGTGTAAACACACTTCCCAAAGTGACTAAGAAAGGATTATTCATCATTCTGAATAGCCATTTTAATCGCTTCAATTCAGAATCGTTTTGGTAACCAAAAGCGATCTCTGTATCATTGAAATCCAGTCCAATTTCTGGCTTTGTATTCATTAAATAGTATTAAGTATTGTAGTATTAATTGAGATTATGTCGCTATCCATATAAGTCATTCTAATTTGTAAATAAAACAAATGTAATTTTCTGAATCAGTCACAATCAAAAGTAGTCTTTTTTCAGAATTAACATGACTTGTTATAGGTCAAAATAAAAGAGTAATTATGATCAATTATGTAATGGGAAAATTGATGGAATGATTAAGGCAAAACATTCTCTATGTACTTTCTAATTCGCTTCTTATTAAAAGCATAGTCGCAATTTTATGTTTACAAATCGGTCCTCCTTTGTATGGGCAAATGCATAAATGTGTAAACAATCTAAAATTATCGTCTAACACTATGTCGACGGTATACTCTTCCGTGCCTCTTACTTTGGATAGATAAGCATTTTGACCAGACAAATCAAGAGAAATAATAGAACCTCTTTCTAATAAGTCAGCACCTCTATTAAGCATATCTCCTGAAACCAGTTTCTCCAAATCAGGTAAAGGCTTATGAGGTTCTTCTTTCATACTTATCACCAATTAAATTATTTGGTATTCCATATTTTCCATGAAGCTTCAGCTTGTAATTCAAGCATCTGAAGGCCATTTATTATGGATGCGCCTTTCTGTTCTGCTTTTGCTAAGAACATTGATTTCTTTGGATTATAAATAAGGTCATACAATAAATGATCAGCTGTCAATAACTGATAGGGAATATCGGGATACGTGTCTTGATGAGGTGACATACCCAAGGGTGTTGTATTCACGATTATCTTATGTTGTTGCATGACTGAATCATCGATATCTTTGTATAGCAGATCACCTTTAGAGCGAGAGACTACTGTACAATTATAATCTAACTGATTCATAGAATACGCTACTGCCTTACTTGCTCCACCTGATCCTAATATCATACATTTCGTCGTTATGTCATCATGGAGCAAAGGTCTAATACTATCTGTAAAACCATTATAATCTGTATTGTACCCTATAAGACTATCACCATTCTTCTTAATAGTATTCACGGCTCCTATAGCTTCTGCTGTGGAATCTATAGAATCTAATAATGGAATGACTTTCTCCTTATAAGGAATCGTCACATTAAGCCCTAACAATCCTTCTTCAAATAAAATAAAAACATCTGAAATATCCTCTATAGGATAGGACTGATAATCAGCATCGATGATTCCCTCTCTTGCAAACTTATCTCTGAAGTAGCCAGGCGAAAAGCTGTGAGACAATGGATAACCTATTAGTCCATATTTTCTTATTTGATTCGCCATTACTTACCCTTTCCTTGAAATAAAATAAGAACTGTAAAGATCATAATTTTTACATCTAATAATATCGACATATTCTCAAGGTATATCAAATCAAACTTCATTCTCTTTATCATCTCATCCACATCTGATGCGTATCCATACTTCACCTGTCCCCATGAAGTTATACCAGGTCTGACCTTTAGCAATTTTCTATAAAGTGGTTCTGTATCAGTTATCTTATCTATATAAAATTGTCTCTCGGGACGAGGCCCCACCAATGACATCTCCCCTACCAAGACATTATAAAATTGTGGCAACTCATCTAATCTATACTTTCTCATCACCATACCCCAAGGCGTAATACGACTATCATTATCCGACGACAATTGTGGACCCTTGATCTCAGCATTATCGTACATAGATCGGAACTTTATTATTCTAAATATTTTCCCATTTCTTCCGATTCTTTTTTGTCTATAAAATATAGGACCAGAGGAAGATAACCTCACCTTTATAATAATAAATAAGTACAGTGGAATTAATAATATCAGTGCAAAAAGAGAGACAAATATATCCATCAGTCTCTTTGCAATACGTTCATAATTAGGCATGAGTTTCTGATCTATTTCTATGAGGCCTGCATCATAGATATGATTCATTTTTACCTTACCTATCATTATGTCATACATGTCAGGTATTATCTTAACGTTAACCGTGTCTCTGTATCTATATAGTTGTTGTAATATGCCATTGATTTTTTTATGATCTGTCGTTTCTATTGCTATAATCACATCTTCGATTTCTTCCTCTTCTAAGATATCGTGCAACTTATCTACAGACCCCAATGATTGTAATTTTCCTTTTAATTTATTCTCAGTACTACCATTAGCATCTAAGTATCCTATGATGTTATGTCCAAACTTATGATCTTGCTTTTCGAAATTCACATATAGCTGCAAAGCACTGCTATCATTACCTATCATCAGGGTCTTATAGGATACTCTTCCAGACATTAAGCGATACTTAGCCCATGTCAAAAACAGCATTCGGAATATTACTGTAATGAAAAAATGCAATGAGAAAAGTCTCAAAAAGGGTTGCCAGTAGGATGTATATTTGTAAGTTGTATCGTCCACCATAATTGTGAAAAACAAAACTACAACGCCGATAAATGAAAGTATAAATGTCCGACGTAAAGTCGCTAATCGAGAGTAGCGATAAATATCCTGATATTTATCAAAAACAGAATACAAAATCAGCCAAGCAAAAGGAACTACTAAGAGTCCTACGATCAATTTAGGATCCTGGAATAATTCTGATATTCCAATGTCTACTTCTTCTACTCGGCGTCTATATCTAAAGAATAAAAACCAAGCAATTACAGCAGATAACCAGTCCAGAAATCTGTAAAATAATAATTCTGTTTCGCGACGCTTACTCATCACTCAAAATCGATTCTAATGGAATATACATTCTCCACATTAAAATGAAATAAGCTTAATATTATCGAGAGAAATAGAACCATAATCATCGTCTCCAGAGATATTAGAAAACAGTAACTGAAATCCGTCAAAATTATTCCTCAGCACCTCTTCGGTAAGGTCTAAGTAGATCTTATTGTACGTATCGGATTCTTTGAGTTGTATCTTGTAGACTCTCCTGCCCTGATTACCTGTGATACCAAGGATGCCTACTCTAAGTGGGATATCATTCTTATAATCTAATTCCAAAAATACGAATGTATTATTTACATCTGCAACTGGAAAAATAGTAAAAGTAGACTTCTCAAAAAACGGATTATCTTCATCTGTTGTAATGGTTCCTCCAAAATCACCAGACCTTGCGTTTCCATCTCTTGTGATAGCAATGTTTTCATTGCCACCTACATTTTGAGCTATGATATGTGCATCTTCGAAGTCTTCTAAGTACAGAAATTGACTATCCGATCTATAGGTAAAAGATGGAGCAATTGTTACGCTCGTATTGGCTACAAAATTTATGCTTGTATCTAATGATTGGTAAAAGGGATATTCTAATGGTCTATCATTCTGACCATTTTTAAATATCACTGGCGAGATGCTAATATTTACATCCGTGTTATCTGACAGAACTGGTACTTCCGCTGGCAAATTAAAGACACCTATATTGAAACCGTCAGCATACACCGATACAGCAAATATACTTTCTGTTGTGGCACCTTGATCTGCAATAACTGACAATTGTACATCGTCAGAAATCGATAGATACATGGGACTCTCATCATTCCCATCTATGAATGAACATGATGCAACTGATATGATGAGTAGGAGGATTATTACTTTATTTATCATAAGATAGATGATTCTATAGCTGTTCTTTCTATTTGATCTGCAATACGTGTCGTTCTTAGTGCTGCCTGACAATTAACCTTAGATTGTTTTTCTGAGATGATTGATTGGTAGAAGTCATTGAGTTCATCTTGTATCGCATTACCTGATAGCGATCCAGAAGACTTATATGACATATATTTCTTACGTATTCCAAAACTCATTTCCATATGATCAGAAGCAGGCGTATCTGACATCGCCATGACCTCTGCTTTCTTTTCTATGAGATCCAGACTAAGGTAAGTCTTCTCTTGGAATATTCTAAACTTCCTCATCTGCTTCAGGCTCATTCTACTTGCCGTGACATTAACCACACTTTTATTTTCGAACTCTATTCTGGCACTGCATATGTCCATAGTATCAGATATTAGCCTGACTCCATTAGCTCTGATCTCTCTGACCTCTGCATCTATCATACTGAGTGCCATATCTAAGTCATGGATCATGAGATCAAAAACCACCGAGACATCACTTCCTCGCTCATTAAACGATGCCAATCTATGGACTTCTATGAATCGGGGATTATCGATCTCGGGTTCTATATATTTAAATGCAGGATTATACCTTTCTACAAATCCTACTTGGCTGATAATCTTAGGATTATCGATGAGTAATGCCCCGATTTCTTCTGCTTGATGTAAGGTACTCGTCATAGGTTTCTCCACAAAAACATGCTTTCCGTTCTCTATCGCCTTCTTTACAAGATCATAATGTGTACTGGTCGTAGATGCTATGATACAAGCATCACATTCCATCATAAGTGCCTGAGCACTGGAAGCGACTAGTGTTTCAGGAAGAGTAGTATCTGAACTGGCCAAAGCAGGATCGTAAATCCCAGCTAATACGAACGGAGTCCCTTCCAAGCATCTATGATGAATCTTACCTAAGTGTCCATAACCGAACAAGCCAACTCTTATCATATAATCGTACAACTCAATTACTAAAATAAATGAACAGAAATATGAGTAAAATAAGTATGAATCCAACTAAACTAAAGAAAATTAATCGTCTCAAATGTCCTATAAAACTAATGACTTTCTCAGCTTCATCAGGGTAGTTTCTTCTTAGGAAAGCTTCTGCCTTTGGCTTATTAAATATCATACCAGGTGCCAGCTCCACTTGCTTATCTCTCAAAGTTTTGTAACTTTTCACAATTTTGATTCTGAAGTATACATTGATGAAGACCATCAATAGCACTACTGGAATAATAAAATATGAAATGAAAAGAGAAATAGCCAACATTAGCAACATATACAGAACTTATATTCTTAAGAGCCTAAAAATAGTAGCAATAATCCAATTATCATTCTATTGCTCTATAAGTTTTGCTCAAGTAGATGACAGTTATTACCTCCCAGAGATTAGCTACAACCCTGAGATTCCCACCCCTAAGGAGATACTCAACTATCAGATAGGAGAATGGCACATTAGTCACGATCAACTGGTATACTGCTTAGAGAAACTATGTGCCAGCAGTGACAAATGTAGCTACAAAGAATACGGCAGAACCCACGAAAATAGACCTCTGATTAATCTTGTCATCAGCAATCCGAAAAACCTAAAGGATATCGATAATATCGTGCAAAATCATGCACAACTCACCGATCCATTATCATCTAAGAACATCGAAACTGAGAAGACACCCATCATAATATATCAGGGATACTCAGTGCATGGTAACGAAAGCAGTGGCGCTAATGCATCTCCGATGGTCGCCTATTATTTGCTCGCTGGACAATCGGATATGCTGGATGAGTTACTGGAAGAATCGATCATCATCTTAGATCCTTGCTACAATCCAGATGGTCTACAAAGATTTAGCACGTGGGCAAATAGTCATAAGCATAGTAATCTGACATCTGATCCTTCCAGTCGAGAGTTCAATGAAGTATGGCCTGGTGGAAGAACTAATCATTATTGGTTTGATCTTAATCGAGATTGGATATTTAACATACACCCTTCGAGTGCATCGAGGATCGCTAACTTTCATTATTGGAAGCCAGATATCCTCACGGATCATCATGAGATGGGCTCTAATTCTACCTTCTTTTTTCAGCCAGGTATTCCCAGTAGAACCAATCCTAATACCCCTCCGATTAATCAGAGCCTGACGGAAGAGATCGGGACTTATCATGCAGCTTCATTAGACTCTATAGGTTCTCTTTATTATACTAAGGAATCTTTTGATGACTTCTATTACGGAAAGGGTTCCACCTATCCAGATATCAATGGTTGCATCGGCATATTATTCGAGCAAGCCAGTGCTCGTGGGCATCTCAGAAAAACCAATAGTGGATTACTTTCATTTCCATTTACAATAAGAAATCAATTTGTGACGGCTCTATCGACGCAGAAAGCAGGTCTCGAGATGAAAGAAACCATCCTTAATTTCAAAAGAGATTTCTATAAAGATCGATATAAAAAGGCCTCAGATGGGTATTACATATGGGAAGAAGCAGATCATTATAAAGCATCTTTTTTTGTAAATATGCTCACCCGTCACGGCATAGACATATATAAGAATAATAAGAACCGTACGCTCCAAGGGAAACAATTTTCTAAAACTAATTCCTATATCGTTCCAAAAAAACAAAGGCAAACGACATTAGTCAAAACAATTTTTGAACGAGTGAACACATTCCAAGATAGCTTATTCTATGATGTATCAGCATGGACATTACCACTTGCGATGAATATGAAATATGCAGAAGTCGATGAAAAATTAGATATGACTAATGCTCAAAAAGTCAGCTCCATAACTTACGAGAAAACTAACAATCCAATCGATGCAAAAGATTATGCGGTAGCAATTAATTGGTCCAACTATCATGCGCCGACCTTACTATACAGTCTCCTCGATAAGGATATCAATATCAGAGTGATCACAGAAGCCACACAACTTAAGTCGAATGGAAAACAACGATCATTCGAAGTAGGCACTGTAATCGTACCGTTAGCTAATCAGAAAATGGAAAAATCTGAATTAGTCGCTTATATCAATCAAGAATCTGAGGCGAATTATGTAGATGTCTACCCTATCGATACTGGATTCTCTGTCGGAGGGAAATCTCTCGGAAGTCCACAGAGAAATGTCATTAGCAAACCTAATATCGCCATGATCGTAGGTAACGGAATTAACGCTTACGAAGCAGGCGACAATTGGTACCAGTTAGATTTTAGATATAAGATTCCAGTCACCATGCTCGACAAGCAACAAATAGTCAGAGCCGATCTCGATAAGTACAACATAATTATATTGCCAGATGGAAGCTACTCTAAGGATGATAAAGCTCATAAAAAAATCAAAGAATGGGTGGCAGCCGGCGGCACCCTACTCTGCATCAGACGAGCCATCACCTATGCCAATGACACAAAGCTCATAGATCTCAAGGTCAAGAAAAAGATCAAAAAGGATACATCTGATACCAGCTATACAAAATTCAGAAATTATAGAGGCTCGCAAGTCATCGGTGGAGCGATCTTAGAATCAGCAATAGATCTAGATCATCCATTATTCTATGGTTATGAGGATGCCACATTGCCAGTATTTAAGAGAGGTACACAATTCTATAAGGTGACTGAAAAAGCATCTACACCGATGGTATATACTTCTGACCCCATGCTCTCAGGTTATGCTTCTAAGCAAAATGCCGAGAAAGCTCAGGGGGCAGCAGGAATTGTTTGTTTTGCTCAGGGGAAGGGAAAAGTTATCGCAATGGTAGACAATCCTAATTTTAGAGGATACTGGCTTGGTGGGAGTAAGTTATTTGCTAATGCCATCTTTTTCCACTCATTGATTACAAATGAAAAACTCTCTAATTAATAGACAAATGACCTAAAAGAGCATGATTTAACGACTAATTAGGGCATTAAATGGTCTGTTTTCATACATTTGCCCCGTTTTTAATCTGAACCGCAGAGGTTCAACAATCATTGACAAACTAAAAAAACTAACAATATGAGTGGGACAAAAATTTCCATATCCAGAAGAGGTAAACTAACCGTACCTAAAGACCCTATAATTCCTTTTATCGAAGGAGATGGTATCGGACCAGACATCTGGGCATCAGCTGTCAAGGTATTCGATGCAGCAGTAGAGAAAGCATATGCTGGAGATAGAAAAATACACTGGAAAGAAGTATACGCAGGTGAAAAAGCAAATGCAAGAAAATCTGGCGATTGGTTACCAAAAGAAACTACGGATGATATCGCTGATCACTTAGTGGCAATCAAAGGACCTCTTACGACTCCAGTAGGTGGCGGATTCAGATCTCTTAATGTCGCGATTAGACAAAGACTCGATCTATACGCATGTGTACGACCAGTGAAATGGTACAGAGGAGTTCCTTCTCCTGTCAAGAAACCAGGTCTTGTAGATATGGTCATCTATAGAGAAAATACTGAAGATATATATGCAGGCATCGAGTACTTACACGGAACTGAAGAGAATGATAAAGTGAAAAAATTCCTCATAGAAGAGATGGGAGTTACAGGCATCAGGTTCCCTGACACCGCTTCTCTCGGAGTGAAGCCAGTATCTGTAGAAGGAACAGAAAGATTGGTCAGAGCAGCAATTAATGCAGCGATCAAAAACAAAAAAGCTAAGTCAGTAACGCTTGTCCATAAGGGCAATATCATGAAGTTCACAGAAGGAAAATTCAAAGAATGGGGTTACGAATTAGCTAAGAAAGAATTCGGTGGTCAAGACCTCGACGGTGGACCATGGCAAGTGATCAAGCACAAGGATAGAGAGATCATTATCAAAGATGTGATCGCAGATGCATTCTTACAGCAGATCTTACTCAGACCTGCTGAATACGATGTCATCGCTACACTAAATCTAAATGGTGACTACATCTCAGATGCACTCGCAGCAGCTGTCGGAGGTATCGGAATTGCACCAGGTGCTAACATTAATTATGAGAGTGGCATTGCAGTGTTCGAAGCGACTCATGGTACTGCTCCTAAGTATGCCGGTCAGGACAAAGTTAATCCGAGCAGTGTGATACTGTCTGGTGTTATGATGTTTGATTATATGGGATGGAGTAAGGTCGGCAGAACAATAGAAAAGGGCATCAAAGGCGCTATCAAATCAAAGAGGGTCACTTATGACTTCGAAAGACTGATGAAAGATGCAACCTTAGTTAAGTGTTCTGAGTTTGGTGATGAGATTATCAAGAATATGTAATACAACACGTTTCGTGTTTTTAGATATAAGTAAAGCCTGCTCTTGTTAAGAGTGGGCTTTTTGTTTTTTGTTCAGAAACCCTCGATTATTATAATTACAATATATTTGATTCCCCCGCTCGTCTCAGCTTGCAGCTGAGATGCTATATGCTTGGAAAAAAAGATCATCTTCAAATTTAACTGTCGTTATCGATAGCTACCGGTATTGAATTACTTAAGCATATTGCATCGACGCTACAAGCATCGACGAACAGCGGCATTAAATACTTACATTACTCCTCCGCTCGCCCCCTCGCTCGTCTCAGTTTCCACCAAAGGTCGACAAGTGCAGCTGAGATACTATAAGCTTAAAACTTAAGACCATGATAAATCTAACTGTGGTTACATTTTAGATTTCCACATTCAAACTTGAAAGCTTCCATATTTTGTCAACATATGTATTTACATATAATCAATTATGTTTCCATATAAGTTTACTAAACAAATACATTTGTAAATATAAATGTTTACCTACCGTCTAAGTTTCCACCCGCTCGTCTCAGCTTATAGCTGATATGCGACACACCTGCAACAAAAGACCATCTCAAAATCTAACTTTGGTAGTGAATTTTGTACTTTCATTTAATGTACGGTCATGAGATCATCAATCACAATGGCTATACTTTATAAGCTGCACTGTAGTAGCTTGGGTTGACGTGTCTAGTCTCACCTAAATGGATAACCGCAAGACAAAATTAAATACGCAGTATCCAATAGCAATGAACAATCACCATTATATTGTACGATTAATAGGGGGGTTAGACCATAAGACACAGGCTATTGAACTATCCCGTAATTAGAAAAGAGGATTCTCTCATTAGATTGAGTGAATCCTCTTGTATAATCAAAATCCTTAAAAATATTAGTTTCCTAAGTCGTCACTATCAGAAAGTGACACCCAATGATAACGTGAGCCTGTTAGCACTTTTCTCTAATTTCATCTCGTCATTACCAAAATTAAAACTATCAGAAATAGAATTAAATTTGTCAATATAAATGACGTCTAAATGTAATGCGCCTAATCTATATCCAATTAGCATCTGAAAACCGTGATCTATCTTGTTACTCGTATCTCTGTAGTAAGAGAATTGACTCAATTCACTATTTTTATCAGCTAATATTTCTAATATATGTCCCACCCCTAACTTGAAGTTCTTCCGGATAATTACACCTGCTGTTACAGGAATTTCTACTACATAGAATTCTTCTATGTACTCAGAAGAGATTGCATCAGATTTTTTAAAACTATCCATCGAATACTTCTGTCCATATGTCGTTGCGAGTACTTCAGTTTGTATAAAGAATGGACCTAAATCTCGGTATGCCATCAAGCCAATAGACTTTACATTTGTTCCACCAATATATCTCAAGTTATAGAGTCCATGATCTGACCACGACTGTATTCGAAAATCTGATTCAGACTGAGTTAATATTCCCACACCCATTTTTGGACCTACAGACCATTGCGCAGAAACATTTAAACAAAATAATAGTGATACCAAAATGGTCATTTGATTTTTCATATTTACTTTTTATATTTTTTAAATATTTGAGTTTGGATAACTATAACTAAAAAATTGGTTAGGTATATTATTTTCCTTTTTTTCTTAATTCGCGATATTTGTTATCTCCCTCCATTTACACTTACCTAATTCGGTTTATATTCGTAAACGTTGCATGGCTAAAAAATTAATATCTGAATGAGACATTAATCCACTCCTTACAAATAGATTATTTCTCCTGATCTTTCGGAATAATGTTTTCAATATTTCATTTGTCTTACACTTATTTATAACCTAATGACTGTCTATTACCTAATGAGTGATTAGTGTTACAAAATTTTAAAAAAATAAAATAATGACTCTGTAGAAATCTGACGAAGTATCATCTTCTCACTCTCCCCTCAGAAATAGCAAAAGAAAGAATTGTCAAGATTTGACGATCATTCTTATAGATGGAAACAATACAACAGAACGTCTATCCTTATCACTTAATTCGATTATAGGTACCATCAGTATCGTTTGGATATTAAGAGGAAATACGAGCGAGTTGGATTATATTGGAATGTATTTTAGTAGCGTTATAAGATGATATCGACTTTAAGAACAATAAGGTTAATCTAATGGCTATATAGACTGGTGTGTATTATAGACTGGTGTGTACTAGGTAGTCGTCAGAGACAGAATACCTAATGCCCATATATTGCAATACTAAAAGTTAATTAAGTTATAACGAGGCAGTAATGCTATACAGAAAGCAATGTTATAATTATTTTCATACAAATTACCTTTACAACTTCTAAAATTAAATCCATGTTATCTAAATTCTATCTTACAATAATTCTTGTAGCATTATTCCAATTCTCTTATTCGCAGACAGAGTACTTTCCGTTAAAAGTCGGAAATATTTGGATGTACGATCTCGAGGCGGACATACCAGATGACATAGACACACTAACATGGGTTATAGCATCCGAAGAGTCAGTACAACTTAATGAGAAGGTTAAGGTCTATGAACTTCTGAGTATAAATAAGAACGATACTTTTGCCAGGAGGATCTACATAACAGAATCTAATCCTAATGAGTTAGTATTCGTAGATTATCCTGAAGAAGTTGTAGATCTAGATTGTGAATTTAAATTGCTGTTAGAGTATACGGAAGGTGACACCATTATGTGTGACGGAGACTCAGATAGGATTTCGGAATATCATGGCACTTACGAAACCAACGAAGGTTTGGTATTCGAAGATTGTTGGACATTAGCCGAATTTGATGGTGAAGAAAGGGAAGACATATACTTCATAGCTCCTAACGTAGGAATGATTGCATATATAAAAGATGCAGGTGATACAATACCTAATGTAGAGATTATCAGCTTTGACTTTCTCTCCAGTGACTTAGATGTGACAGAGAACTTAGACCTGCAGCTATATCCTAATCCTACAGACGGCATACTTAATCTTACATCTGATGTAGATGTAAGTGCTGATTATATTTATATTTTAGATATGAAAGGAAGCATTGTCAAGAGAGAAGAATATAACCCATCAGCAAAAATCAATACCACCGATATCAGTCAGGGACAATATCTTATAGTCATCCAGAAAGACAATAGAGTTATCTGGAGGGATAAGTTTATAAAAATATAAAGAGCTGTAGATAACCATCAAGAAAGAATCTCAGAATAAAGATTTACATATTTTAAAGTTATATTCTATGAAATACTTAGTCATTACGCTGGTCTACATTCTGTATAGCACCACTAGCTTTGCTCAGGTTGATTGGAGTGCTTTTATGGAACCAGATGGATATTTGCAGAGACTAATCATAGATCCTCGAATTTCTTTCTCGAATGATAAGAATGATTTTAGCAATTCCGAAAATGAATCATTTCGTGCTCAGCTACTTACAAGATATTCATTAAACCAAGTTAGGGATCGTTCTATTCTAAACCTGAACATAGAACACAATCTCATCTATATTAATAACAAAAGAAACCTTACACCAACAGCCAACTTTACATCTAATACCGTTTTGCTTTCAGGCTCTTATAGTTGTTATACGGAATCCAGAAGAGGAATCTTCTTGCGAGCTCAGCCAGTATTATCCTATGATAATCAAGCCAATAGATCTGGAGATGACAGCTTTGTTATAGAGGGTAATTATGGCATCGGTTTTGGACGATTAGAAAATGTGTCCACAGTCTATCAAGCTATCAGGATCGATAAGAATCTCTACGGCAATGCAGGCAATGATCAGGAAAGCTTGTACCAATTGGCGAGAGGCTTAAGGTCTATACAATACAACAATGCACTGGACACCAGAATGAGAAATGTCGAGAATCAGACTGCATTCTTACAGATGTTAGATAACCAAGGTTATGATGTATCGACTTATAATAATATCGCTAATGCTATAGATATGTTTAGGTTCGAAAGGCCATTCCTATTATTTCATGGATATGAAATTAATATAGGCATTTCTCCCATTATAACAAATATAGGTTCAGACCTATACAGTGGATTTATAAATGGGACGTATGCTCGGGCAATTAATGATACATGGCACTGGACCATCAATGCAGAATTGAACATTAACTTATCCGATGATAACAACACTTCTTTTGGTGGTACGAACACAATCACATACTTACCGACTGCAAGAACGCAGATCAGTTTATCTCAGTCTTACTTTAATACAGATAATGTGGATGACCTATCACTAAGATTACATGCTTCCTACTTTGTATCCCCGAAGCTGAGTTTATTTCTTAATACTTCTTATAATAAATATACCAGCAGCTTTGGAACTTCAGATCGTAGTCGCACGATCTTTAATCACGACATGGGACTGAAATACTATATCTTCTAAAAATTAGAAAAGCCCCGATTGACATCGAGGCTTCATTACTTATTTCAATAAATTGTATTCTCTATCTAAGCAGAAAAGCTTGTCCCACATCCACAGGTATCTTTGGCATTGGGATTATTAAATATAAATCCTCTATTCTCTAATCCATCCAACCAGTCTATCTCTATACCCACAAGATATAAGCCATGAGAAGGCTCCATGTAGACGGTGATGCCATTGACATCATATTCTTGATCTTTCTCAGTCTTCTCATCGAATCCTAAGACATAAGAGAAGCCTGAACATCCCCCTCCCTTAATACCGACTCTTAGACCATGACCTTCTGGCACTTGCTTCTCATCGAATAATCGAGACAGTTGCTTGATGGCACTCTCAGTAAGTTTGATCGGAGCTTCCTTTTTTATAATTGTTTCTTCCATAATTCTTATACGATGTTTTCTTCATTAAAAGTAAGAAGTTATTTAATCACTTCTTAGCTATAATTATAACTTTGTAACAGACGAAGCACTTTATTAGTTTACATCTCATATTTATAATCACATAATGGGAGAAATAATTCTCGAGATCATCAAGTATACCATTCCAGGCCTTATCGTACTCGCCGCGAGTTACCTTATCCTGAAACAATATATGCAGGGCCAATATCAGCTCAAAGCACTCGAGCTCCAAGCTAAGTATAGCAAAGATGCCATCCCACTGAAGCTACAGGCCTATGAGAGATTGCTACTCTTATGCGACCGTATCCATATGCCTAATCTCATTCTGCGACTTAAGACTAAGGATATGAATGCCGTAGAGCTGAAGAATTCCATGATCATATCTATCCAGAAAGAGTATGAGCACAACATGGCTCAGCAATTATACACAAGTCAGAACTTATGGGATATACTTACCCTAAGCAAAAATGACCTCATCTCTATGGTCAATAAAATAGGAGATGCATATGACAAAACTGTAGATGCTGACACCCTTGCTCATGCATTACTATCAGAATATGGCAGCCTACAGAAAAGCCCATTGAATTATGCCATTGCTGCAATCAAAGAAGAAGCTAAAATAATATTGAATGTATAGACCATTACTACTCATAAGTCTTTTACTGTGCCTACTAAGTTGTAAGACAACTCAGGTTGTTACAACTACCACAGATACGGTAACTGATTATTATATCGCTGATACGGATATCACAAACTTACGTGCCTACCCAGACAGTAAGGAGGATAACAGCATAACGGAAATGATTGCACCTTACAAGGTGGAAATGTCTAAAGAGATGGACATTACAATAGGTATGCTTCCACAAGAGATAAAGAAAGGTAAACCTAACTCCAGTATGGGCAGCTGGTTCTGTGACATCTTACATGAGGCATCAGAAAGAGTCTATGATGGAAAAGTAGATTTTGCCTTGCAGAACTATGGGGGACTCAGAGTGCCTTCTGTATCTGAAGGACCACTGAGCAAGGGCAAAGTGTTCGAGCTGATGCCGTTCGATAATAAGCTTGTCATTCTCTCACTCACTACAGATCAGTTACAAGAACTCTGTGACCTCATCGCAAGTAGCGGAGGCTGGCCTGTCAGTTACGGATTATCGATGAAGATGGATCGTAAGAAAGCTACTGATATAAAAATAAATGGAGAAGCTATAGAAAAAGGTCAGACATATAATGTGGCGATCACCGACTACATTGCGAATGGCGGTGGTGGAGCCGATTTTCTAAAAGAGTTATCTCAGCATGACACTGGTTTTTTTATTAGAGATGTCGTCATAGAACAATTAGAAATCATGAGGGACAATGGCACTCCTATAACTGTAGACAATACTAAACGTATAAAATAATCAGATGATACAACGTCGGACTTTCCTTAAGCAATCTCTGGGTAGCTCATTCTTAATTGCGACTTCTGCATTCCCACTGAGTGCCATGATTAGCGAGCCAGATATCACAAAGCTCACGATATTACATACTAATGATGTACATAGTCGCATAGAACCATTCCCAATGGATGGCAGTCGTAATGAAGGCTTAGGAGGCGCTGCTAAGCGTAAGGCAATGATAGATAAGATACGTAAGGAAGAAGAGAATATCCTACTGGTAGATAGTGGAGATATCTTCCAAGGAACGCCTTACTACAATTACTTCGGAGGAGAATTGGAAATGAAACTCATGACGGAGATGGGTTATGACGCTGCGACTATGGGTAATCATGATTTTGATGGTGGTATAGATGGATTCGAAAAGCAGATGGTGCATGCAGATTTTCCATTCATTGTCAGTAATTATGATTTTGGTGATACCATCCTACATGACAAAGTCAATAAGCAGAAAATATTCCTGTATGGTGATATAAAAATAGGTGTCGTAGGAGTCGGCATAGAGCTCGCTGGATTAGTTCCAGAATCGCTCTACAAGAAAACCATCTACCATGACCCCATAAAATATGCTGATAAGCATGCCCAAAGTCTAAAACAAGATCATGATTGTGATTACGTCGTCTGCTTATCACACTTAGGTTACTCATATAGAGATTCCAAAGTATCAGATCAGACCATGGCACAGAATACATCTTACATAGACCTGATATTAGGAGGCCATACACACTCCTTTCTTTCTAAGCCCGATATCCGAAGAAATAGAAAAGGAAAGGAGGTTATCATCAATCAAGCAGGTTGGGCAGGTATTCTTTTAGGTAGAGTAGATATTTATTTTGAAAAAAATAAAAATGGAAAATGTGTGAGTTGCAAGAACACTTTCGTTAAATAATCAAAGACTAAGATTGGATGCTAATGCATTACAAATATTATTTTTTTTCATATGTATTTTTGTTCGTCCCTTAGTAATAGTAGCTTGTCCTCTAATTTAAATTTTAACCTACAGAGCTTTGTCATACCCACTTATTTTTCCAATATTTGCCATCCCGAAAAACAATTAATTAATCCCAAACCAGTCAATTTTCAAAGATCGGTTATCTTCCAAAACTGAGGTCTTTTTTTTAACCTGATTGCGTACATAAACCTAAAACAGTAGTCGATGCAAGAATCTCATGATTCCGTGTGGAAGAATTGTCTATCTACGATAAAAGAAAATGTTCCTGACTCGAGTTACAACACTTGGTTCAAACCAATCAAACCAATCAAATACGATAACTATACCCTTACCATACAAGTTCCTAATCGTTTCTTCTACGACTATATAGAAGAGCATTATATAAATACTCTCAAAAAAACGATCTATCAAGTTCTCGGGCCTAAAGGACAATTAGAATATAAAATTGTACTTGATAATACATCATCCACAAAAGCTACAAATAACTTCTCTTCTAAGGATATTAAGAATCCATTTGTAATTCCTGGTCTTAAGAAAGTCAAAATAGATTCTAATCTCATCCCTAAGTACACATTTGATAATTACATAGAAGGTGATTGTAATAAACTGGGAAGATCTGCAGGATTATCGATCTCACAGAAGCCCGGTAAGACAGCCTTTAATCCACTTGTTATTTTTGGAGATGTAGGATTAGGTAAGACACACTTAGCTCATGCCATAGGTAATGAGATCATTAAGCATAATAAAGACTACAATGTGGTCTATCTGACGACGGAGACATTTACCAGTCAGATTGTATCAGCGATACGGAAGGGATCTATGGAAGATCTTATTAACTTCTATCAGCTGATCGACACACTAATCATCGATGACATACAATTCTTAGCAGGAAGAGAGAAGACTCAAGATATCTTCTTCAATATATTTAACCAATTACAACAGACTAACAAGCAGATTATTCTGACTTGCGATAGAGCGCCTAAAGACTTAGAAGGGGTCAATGAGCGACTGATCAGTAGATTTAAATGGGGACTGACTGCAGATGTTAAGTCACCAGATTTTGAGACTAGACTTGCCATTATGCAAGAGAAGGTCGGAAGCGATATAGAAAGGATTCCTAACAATGTCATGGACTACATCTGCTTTAACATTAAGAGAAATATCAGAGAACTAGAAGGTGTGATCATCTCGCTACTGGCTCAAGCTAACCTAAACAATAGAAGTATAGATATCGATCTTGCTAAAGAGGTCATCCAAAAATTTGTCACTCAAGACATTAAAGGAATATCAGTAGAGAATATCGCTAAGTTAGTGGCGGATCACTTCGAAGTACCTGTAGAAAAGTTAAGTAGTAAGACACGTAAGCGCTCTATTGTAATCGCAAGACAATTATCTATGTACTTAGCTAAGAACTACACTAAAGATTCTCTTAAGGCCATAGGAGCTAATTTTGGCGGTAAGGATCACAGTACAGTGATCTACTCTATTAATACAGTTAGAGACCTTATAGATACTGACACAATCTTCAAGGACTTAGTAGCAGAATTAGAAAAGAAAGTGGAGCTTAGTCTCATTCACTAATTCAGTATCATATATCGATATGACGATAAAATATCTGATGCTAGCAAGCTTGATATTAGTCTGCATGATAATTTTGTCTGACTGTAAGACAGAAAATAGTTCTGTCAGTCATCCAAATATAAATTATGCAACAACTCTAGAAGACACAGCTGCAATTGATATAACATCTGAGTCTTCGCCGATCTCTAAGAATATTCCATTGCATACCTTAGATTATGATACGGTGCTGTGGACAGAGATTACTGGCAATAGCAATATCTTCTTAGATCTTAAGTATGCTACAACAGACAACTTTACGAAGAGACAAATATATGACTGCTCTCGATGCTTCTTAAGACCGCATGTGGCTGATAGCTTGTATGCATTAGTAGAATACCTTAAGACAGAATACAATTATTCCGTCATTCTATATGATTGCTATCGGCCCAGGTCCTATCAGCAAAAACTGTGGGACATCATACAAGATAGAAGATATGTTACACCTCCAGAGAAAGGCTCCATGCACAATAGAGGCATGGCAATAGACATAGCATTAGCAGATAGTACAGGGATCTTATTAGATATGGGTACAGCATTTGATCATTTTGGACAGTCATCGTTTCACAGTGCTACTGATATCTCACAAGAAGCCATTGATAATAGAAAAATACTAAAATCTGTGGCTGCACGATATGGATTCCTTCACATTACCTCAGAGTGGTGGCACTATTCATACAGAAAAGATATAAAAGTACTCGATGAGTGGATGTGGCCATGTCCAGAAGAATGACAATGAAAACTAATTCGGGATGACAATTAAGAAAGATATTTTTTAATGTTGGCCAGATCTTGCTTGATTTGATCTACAACTATATTGTAAGCCAGATAGAAACTATCCTTAGTAGAAGCAACTTTTGCAGCTGCGTTATTGATTGCAGTCTTTTTAGCTTCGAGTCCTGTCTTCTCTTTTTCTATTTCTACCTTAAGTTGTTCTATCATTTTAGTCTTATCGACTATACTTTTTTCTAATGATTTGATCTCATTATTTCTAGCACTGACCTTAGCATTCTGCTGATTTTGGAATGCTTCTAAGAACTTCTTTTCTTCCTTCTGGAGTATCTTAACATAATGTCCTGCACTGGATTCCAGTTTTGCAGGTGTAGCGCCCATAGTTTTCGCCATCGCCATCGCAGACTTATATCTGGTTGCCTCATCCATCTGTACATTGCTTAGATTCTGTAGAGCTTGCTTGTATTCTAAGTAATCGAATCCATCGATATTGTTTTTCTCGATGGCTCCGAGAAGCAGGTTGACAAATTTTTCATTGGGTTTAGCATCTGAGCTGGGCTCATATCTTTCATTAGGTTTCTGCGCCGATGGCTTTTTATTAGCAGATGTAGTCCCTTGATTTGATGATTTAGATACTGATTTATTGCTTGGTGTCTTGCCGACATTAGCTTTACCTTCTTCATCTACGATAAATAACCCTTTGAGTTTCTTAAACATAACTGTCTTATTAATAGTGGGATAAAGATATTGAAAATACAAAGAACTGAATTACTAATTATCTGTAACTCAGCTATCAACTAAAAAAGCTATTTTCGATCTCGAAATACAAATCAATGAATCTCGTAGATAGCGAAATAAATAAACTTACTAAAGTCATCGTGCATTGCCCAGATGAAGGTATAGAGAGAATTACCCCTAAGCGTGCTGAGGAATTACTATTCGATGATATCGTCTATCTACCTAAAATGGTAGAAGAACACAACGTATTTAGGTCCATTTTGGAGGCATTTATAGGAAAAGATAACGTCTTAGAAATCTCAGATCTTCTACTCGAGTCGTTAAATGTCAACGATAAACTAAAGAAAGAAGTCCTGCAAATGATTGTAGATGATGCTGAGCTACCTCAGAGTACTATGGTGATGCTGCAGGACATGTCTCATGAACTTCTCACGGAAGTTCTAATTACAGGCTATTATGAAAAGGAAGATCATATACTCTTTGACCCGATACCTAATTTTATATTTACAAGAGATATCGCAGTGACGGTAAGAGACCATATCATCATCACAAAAGCTAACAAAGAAGCTCGACAAAGAGAGAATTTTCTGACCCGATTTATATTTGCTGCTCATCCGCTATTCAGCGAACAATCTGGCAAATTGATTAACCTTAATGACGTAGAGCTTTTTCCGCCATCTAAAAACGGAGAAAAAGTATCCATAGAGGGTGGTGACATCATGATGATAGAGAAAGATTATCTCCTCATAGGATGCAGTGAGAGAACGACTAATCATGCTTTCCATGCACTGAAAGATGCTCTATTCTCTAAAGGTGTCATAAAGCATGTTGTGCAGATAAATATTCCCCCAGACAGATCATACATGCATATCGATACCCTATTCACAAGAGTAAACAAGAATGAGATTGTGTGTTACAAACCGATCATCTATGATGGATTAGGTTCTAATGTGCTGATGTACTCTCATGATGGTGAGAAGAAATCGTTTGGCTCAGTGAAAGATTTTTTCCTTAGTGAGATCAATCCAGATATGAAATTTATTTTCTCTGGAATGGGTATGACCCCATACCAGGAGAGAGAACAATGGACTGATGGATGTAATCTTGTCTGTGTCAAACCGGGAGTAGGTATAACCTATGATCGTAACGTCATGACGGCTAAGGCATTTGAAAAAGCAGGTTATACGATGATGAGTGCTGATGCATTTCTCGAAGAAACTAATAAAGACCCTAACTTTCCTATTACGATTACTAATACTATAATTACCATACCTTCGGGAGAACTATCACGAGCACGTGGAGGAAGCCACTGTATGACATGTCCCATAGAAAGAGAAATTGCCAATGCTTAAATATTCACATTACAAAAGAGTTAGATATTCCGAAACCGATAAGATGGGTTATCTTTATTATGGACACTATGCTATGTATTATGAGATCGGGAGGACAGAATCATTAAGAGCATTCGGTATGTCATATAAGCAAATGGAAGATGAGGAAGGTGTAATGTTGCCGGTAGTATCATTAGAGTCCAGATATCTTGCACCTGCTTATTACGACGATAATATAGAAATTGTTACCATGCTCAAAGAAATGCCAGAAAAGATGATAACCTTCCATCATGAGCTTAAAAACTCAGAAGGGAAGATTCTTAATAGGGCCAAAATCAAGCTTTTCTATATCGATATGAAAACAGGTGCAAGGCGATCAATACCAGATAGTCTCAAAAATATATTCTCACCTCACTTCACTTAGATTAGCTATTTTTTCTAAGCATTAGTGTTATTCTTGTAAATTTGGTACTCGATGAAACTCTCAGGACTTCCAATCATAGAGACCTTATTAAATTTCAGCAAGAAGTACTCCTTGCCAGGGTTCTCAGGTATTCCTGTATATGATGTGGTATCGTTTATCATCAGGGAATCGATGCGGGATGATATCATCACAAGAGCTAATTCTGTAGCTTTTAATTTTTTCCTATCGCTATTTCCATCTCTGATCTTCTTATTCACATTATTGCCATTGCTCCCTATTACTGCAGATTATATGAGCATACTTAGAAGCTCCACCTATGGCATCTTACCTAGGCAAGCACATGAGTATCTATTCTCAGTCATCGAAGGTGTAGCATCGATTAAGAGAGGTGGTCTACAATCTGTAAGTTTTATATTTGCCGTTATATTTTCTAGTTCTGGTATGGTCACTCTAATGTATGGATTCCATAAGAGTTACCAGCGTGTATTCAAGAAGCGTTCTTATGTAAAGAGTAGATTAGTTGCTATATTTTTGACCCTTTTATTAGTGATGATTTTTATGGTATCAATGTTACTGATTATCTTTGGACAACCAGTCATAGAATTGATAATTACTAAGACAAATCTTGACAGTTATTCTGCGGCATTATTTAAGTTGATCAAATGGTTTATCGTAACCATCTTTCTTTATTTCGGAATCACTCTAATCTATAGATATGGCTCTGCCATGAAGAAAAGAATTAAATGGGTCAATACAGGTGCATTATTGGCAACCGTGGTTTCTATTGTTACTTCTATCGTTTTCGCTTTTTTTATCAATAATTTTGGGAAGTACAACGAGATATATGGCTCCATCGGTGCATTACTCGTCTTATTATTATGGATACAAATTAATGCACTGATAGTACTCATCGGCTTCGAGCTTAATGCAGGAATAGCCGTGAACAAGGCCAGAATGATAAAGCGTAAGAACTAAGAGTAATTACCCTGACTACTCAGTTCCTTTTCTCCCTTAACGCTCGCTTAACGATATATCAAAGTATCATAACGTAAATTGCAGACATGATTAGAATAACTATCATACTTCTTCTATCATCATTGTCATTATTCTCACAGAAAAGTGATAGCATCTCGATTTACTATTTCTTAGCTGAGGATTGTAAGATCTGTCAGTATTATTCTCTGACAATGAATGAGTTACACGAAGAATTTGCATCGGATTCTGTCGCCTTCGTAGGTCTATTTCCTAATCATTTTTCTACAGAATCAGGCATCCAAAATTATAAAGAAAAGTACAGCATCCCATTTCCACTTAAGCGAGAATACTTCCAGACAAAGACTAAATCATTCGGTGCAACCATCACCCCTGAGGTCGTCGTCTACAATGAATCCAAAAAAACAATTTTGTATCAAGGCAGAATCGACGACAGCTATTATAAGATCGGTCGCAGAAGACAAGTGATCACCTCTAATGAATTAGAAGATGTTCTATCCAGTATCACCAAAGGAGAGAAGCCTAAGGTAGAATCCGTCAAGCCGATAGGTTGTTTTATTTCATTGAAAAACTGATTGGGAAATCTACAGATGGGTAACAACCTTTTTTCATCTCTGAAGGGATGTTCTATTATAGCGCAACTCTATGCCATTCAGCACTTAAAATAACATTTATCATTTTTATTATACCCGGTAATTGACTGCATTTTTAATATAGCGGGGTAACACATATACCTAATTTGTCATAATTTTTGGTCAGCTCGCCCACCTCCGAAGGTTATCGGAGTTCCTTCATTACAAGATGAGAATTGTCATCTTGTTGGTTTACACCACCATTCTGTCTTGCCAAATTAATGGACCACTATTTCTTTTATCCAGAACTTACGTTCTGGACTACAAAGGTTGGACACCTACGGCGCCACTCGCTTACTTTTGAATATGCCTTGGAACGAAAAACAAGACTTATAAATGGAATTGTCGTCTATGGTTTTAACAAATTGGAAAAATTCTATAAGAAGATTCCTCCCTCTATTCGACATTACAAAAAAGTAATTACACCACTTCCGCTACAGTAAATATACTACCAGCTACGAGCACAAGATCCGAATCATCGGCGACCTTATTAGCAGCTGACAATGCTCTCGATATGGTGGAATAAGTCTTACCCAATAGCTGATGCTCCGCAGCTTGCGATTGCAACTTCTCCTTCACCATAGCTCTTGGAATTTTTGCCTGCGAGAAGTAATAAGTGGCATCCTTAGGCAGTAAGGCTAATATCTTATCTTGATCCTTATCCCCTACCATCGCTAATACAAAATGGATTTGATCAAATTTTTCTTTATTCAACTGACTAATTAACTCTTTCATACCATCTATATTATGAGCACTATCATAGATCGTCAAGGGGGATCTGCTGATGTACATGTATCTACCTAAGTAGCCCCATTCCTTAAGTCCTGATTGCCAAGCATTATTCAATTTTTTATGACTGACTTTATCAAATAACAACGATAAGGCAGTATACGCAGTCTGCATATTTTCTAATTGATAATCTGGAAAACCCGAAAGTAACGTCTTGGATACAGGTGCCTCTAAGTAATCTTCAGCATATGTGATGGCTGCCTTTCTATCTTTCGCAACTTTTGTAAATACAGGATCCGTTTCTTTCTGTCTTCTACCGATTACCACTGGGACATCTTTCTTAATAATACCAGCTTTCTCACCAGCTATAAGTTCTAATGTATCGCCCAAAAAATTAGTGTGATCGAGACCGATATTAGTAATGATACTAAGCTCAGGTATAATGATGTTAGTAGAATCTAATCTCCCACCGAGCCCCGTTTCTATGACAGCATAATCAACTTTCTCTTCCTTGAAATACTGAAGAGCCATAGCTACCGTAATCTCAAAAAATGAAGGCTTTAATTCTCCCGTCAGCATATCATCATCGATCAACTGATTTACAAATTTCTTGACGAATCGCTTACTGATCATCTGTCGATCTACCTTAATACGTTCTCTGTAGTCTTTGTAATGAGGAGAGGTATACAAGCCTACCTTATATCCCAGCTCGGACAAGGCAGAAGCTAAGAAAAAAGATGTCGATCCCTTACCATTCGTTCCGGCTATATGTATCGTCTTATAGGAGGTATGTGGGTCTCCAAGATATGCTGATAGTTGCAAGATATTATTTAGGTCTTTTTTGAATGCTTTAGGGCCCACCCTTTGGAACATTGGGAGTTGATTGTATAGAAAAGACTCTATTTCTTTATACTTTGTGATTCGCTTATTCAACTGTTAGACAATCTATCATGTTATAATGCAACAAATTAACTAAGCTCTGAAATCATCTCCTAATAAATATGACTTTATAATTGCTGGAGCAGGCCTCTCAGGGCTCAGCTTAGCTTATAAGATAAGAAAAAACAACTCACTGAAGGATAAGTCCATCCTTCTCATAGATAAAGATGACAAGAAGGACAATGATAGAACTTGGTCATTCTGGACACATCAGCCTGATACTTTCGAATCCATCATTATAAAAAAATGGCCACGGATAATATTCGCTAATCACCACCATCAGAAAGAATACAGTATCCAACCGTATGCGTATAATATGATCAGAGGCATCGACTTCTATAATCATGTAATTCCATTTCTTAAGTCATGCCCCAATACTGACTTTGTACATCAATCGATCCAGAGCATTCAGGAGAATAATGATACAGTAAAAGTGCTAACGGATAATAATAGCTATCAGGCAGAATATATATTTAAGAGCTATTATGACAAGATAGATTTTTCGAAATCTAACTTTGTGTGGCAACACTTTAAGGGTTGGGTTATCCAGACAGAGAAGCCTACATTTGATCCAGATCTGGCAACATTTATGGACTTCAGAGTAGACCAGGGAGGTGATACTCGATTCTTCTACGTACTACCACAGGATGAACATACAGCACTTGTGGAGATAGCAATATTCTCATCTGACATTCCAGAAAGTAGATTCTACGACGATTACCTGAGGAGTTATATCTCAGATTATATCGGATGCAAAAATTATGAAATCGTAGAAGAAGAAATCAATGCCATTCCGATGACAGATTATGATTTCAGCAGAGAGAAGAAGTCTGATAGAATTATAAATATAGGGACGAATGGTGGTTCTGTAAAAGGGTCATCAGGATACGCATATAAATACATACAGAAAGAAACAGACAGACTTGTCGAGTATATAAGTCAGAATAATCTATCCAATTACAAATCGATAAAAAATAGATTCAAATTCTACGATGGCATTTTTCTCAATGCCATACTGACTGGCAAGACCGATGGAGAAAAAGTATTCAGCAGTCTATTCCGTAAGCTCAGTCCACAATTAATATTCAAATTTCTGGATGAGGAAAGTAGTTTCTTAGAAGATCTAAAAGTTTTCACAGCGCCTCCGACACTCCCCTTTTCCAGAGCTTTCATAGATCAAATTTTCTAATATCATGATAAAGCTTACAACAGATCGACTTATCATGAGACCGATTACTGTACAAGATGCAGAAAATCTATACTTACTTAATCTTAATCCGGAAGTGATTAGGTATACTGCAGATCCACCATTCGAAAGTATAGATCATTCCAGAAAATTCTGCGCCACCTATGACCAATACCAAAAGTATAAAATGGGTAGGTTCTCTACTTTTCTAAAATCAGATGGCAATTTTATAGGATGGTGTGGCCTAAAGTATCACGAAAATGGAGAGGTAGATCTTGGTTATCGAATCTTGCAAGACTATTGGGGTAATGGATATGCAACGGAGTCTTCCATAGCCAGCTTAGAATATGGTTTCCGGCAATTATCGTTAAAGGAAATCGTCGCCTATGCGATGAAAAATAATACAACTTCTATCAAGGTAATGCAGAAATTAGGCATGTCTTATGCAAGTGACATTAAATTAGAAGGAATAGATGGCGTTCAATATGTTATTAAGCGTGAGCAATTCTATGCAGCTAACAGTTAGAATAGTTATGAATTATCCCGATAGCTATCGAGAGTAATTAGTTGCCCGTCCTTGAATACTTTAAACCCTTAATCCTTTAAACCCTTGCTCCTTTAGACCTTTGATCCCTTATTCCCTTACTCCGTCAACCGCGAAACCACAACACCTTAATACCGTGAAAAACCCCCACACCTTTGTACTATCGATAAAATAGTGGATATTCGTCTACTCACACATTAAACTAATAATTTGGCACTTGTAGGCGTTTTAGGTTCTGGCTCATTTGGTACGGCAATCGCTAAGGTATTGTCTATCAATACAGAAGTCCTGTGGTATTGCAGAAGAAAAGAAGTTGCTGACCAGATCAATCAAGAACACACCATTAATGGATATAAGCTCAATCCGAGAATCATTGCCACCAATTCCATAGAGGAAGTCGGAGAAAAATGTCGATTGATATTTCCGATATTACCTTCTGAGTTTTTCCGAGATGCCATACAGAAAATTGCTCCGAGTGTCGGACCAGGTCATATACTCATACATGGAACAAAAGGTCTGGATGTCTCAGACAAATATGATGCTGCCACGACCATAGGAGAGATTAAGAAATCAGTTTTCACTATGAGTGAAGTCATCAGACAAGAAACCAGTGTCATCAGAACCGGTTGTCTGGCAGGCCCTAATCTTGCAAGAGAAATCCTCGAAGGACAACCAGCAGCCACCGTTATAGCATCGGAATTTGATGAAGTGATCGCTGCGGGTCGTGAGGTATTGGCTTCTGTCAGATTCATCGTATATGGCTCTTATAATCTTAAGGGTGTCGAACTCGCTGGAGCACTTAAGAATGTCATAGCCATTGCTTCGGGTATTATGAATGGGTTTGGCTTCGGAAAGAATATGGAAGCTCTTCTAATTACGAGAGGACTAAGAGAAATGATTCTGATGGCTAAAGCCGTAGGATCAGAAGTCAGGCCATTCTTAGGTACGGCAGGTGTAGGAGATCTAATTGCTACAGCGACGAGTGATAAGAGCCGAAATTATACATTCGGTAATTATCTATCGCAAGGCCTCAATGTCGCTCAGATCAAAGAAAAAATGTCTGAAGTAGCGGAAGGATACAGAAGCGTCAGATTTGCTAATAAGATCATAGAAGCCGCGGAGCTGGAAGCTCCCCTAACTTCTATGCTCTATAATATCATCTATAACGAGACGCCTGTAGAGTCTGCGATGCGTCAGCTGATTAGCAATCCGCTTTCTGTGGATGTGGATTTTTTGTAGTGTTATCGAGACAGTTACTCTATAGCTTCATAACTCCAAATTATTTGTCTCTGATCTTCCTGACTCGATGTATTACTCTATAAGTGGTATAAGTATTACCATCCTGTACTTGAGCAAATCTATATCGATACTTTTTTTGTAAAAATATAGTATTATCTTTTCGACACTTTTAAACTACTATTAGTTTTTCTTTCTCCAATTCAACGCTTAATTTCACTTTTGCACCAAGTGCTTTAAGTGCTGTAAGTATTGTTCCAATTCTAAAATCTTTAGTATTATTCTCTAATTTGGAAATTTGCGATTTCTGTACACCAAGTAAATCACCTAAATCTTCTTGAGTCATGCTTCGCTTAATTCTAGCATCTCTTATCATAATACCAATAATATCCATTCGTAAATCGTATTCGAATATATCACGATCTGGAGTTCCCTTTTTGCCAACAATCTCATCTGTTAGTTCGTCTATTGTTGTCATTTTCTATTTCTTTAGATATTTAGTTCTGTAATTGATTGCCTTGTCTATTTGAGCCTTAGGAGTTTTTTGGGTTTTCTTCACAAAACTATGCGTACATATTATTAAGTGCTCTAAAAGGTAATCCTCGTTTAGTCCTTCGATTTTTTCTCTTAGTTTATTTTTCAATGCAGTAGTTGACATACAACAATTGCTTTAATTGGTACCATAACGACTATAAAGAACATAGACTGTCTAATCGTATGGACTAAATAATTACCAATAGTCATATGAATGCATTACTTATAATTATAAGTAGAGACCTTAGGGAATATTCAGTTTCATACAGTGTTAGATGTAGGTGTTCGCTTATACTACTGCCATCCCTTTTACCTCAAATAAAACTTCTGATTTCATTGCGTCAAATATTTTAAATATTGTCCCAATAGTCATATTTGATGTTCCATTTTCAAGCTTTGAGATTTGAGACTTTGTTACACCAATAGAATCGCCAAGCTGGTCTTGAGTTAATCCTTTTTCCTTTCTTACTTCTTTTATTAGTTGACCAAACTGCATAAGTTTAATTCTTAATTCATAATCATCTCTATTAGCAGTTCCTATTTTACCAATTAGCTTATCTTCTACGTCTTTAAGTTTGTAAGTTTTCATTTCTTCTTTTTTGAATTAAAGTAAACGGCTCTAATATTTTTTGCTCTTTTGAGTTCCTTGGATGGTAGCTTTTGGGTCTTCTTCATAAATCCATGAGTACCGATAATTAGTGATTTTTCTTTTTTATCCCAAAACGCAAGAAGTCTAATTTGCTTTGAATTGTAATTAGTTCTGAATTCCCAAATTTCCTTATCGATTTTCTTTAATAGTTTTGGATCATTTCTGAATCTCGAAATCCTTATATTTTCTAATACTTTTTTCTTGGTTTTAGTATCTAAGTTTGTTAAGAAATCCAAAGCTTCCCTTAAGAATTCAACGTTAAACCGATATTTGTCAGAATTTTTCTTCACTATACAAATATAATTTAAGTTGACATATATGTCAACTATTTGTTTGGCTTATTTGAAATGTGATTTTGAAATTGTCTACTTATATCTAACATAGACATATATCTACTTCCTAACCACCTGCTCCTGATGCAATAATGCATCATCTTCACCTACAAGCAATACATAATAAGTCCCCGCAGCTAAAGTACTCATATCCACTTCTATATCTTTCTCATGAGACGATTGTCTTAGCACTTCCTGTCCAGCACTATCAGTGATCACTACCCTTACAGATAGTCTTTTCTCTATTGTGATCTGTAGGATATCATCTACCGGATTAGGATATACGTCTATGATCGCCTCTTCTAACTGATCTTCTGTATTGCTTAATATTGCTAATTCTCCCTCATCATCAAATTTTATTACCCACGCCTGTGCACGAGTATCGTAACCATCATCAGGATCTCTGTCATCCCTATATCCTGCTGCCACATAGTAACCATCAGAACTGGCAAGCACATCACCAAGCCTATATGAAGTCATGGGATGGTCATCATTTATGACATGAGACCACTGCATATTCCCATTTCTATCATACTTTGAATATCTTCCTCCTAATACTCGCCTATTAATATCATTATAGGAATTACCTACAATTACAAATCCATCGTTATCATGACACTCAACTAATGCTGTCGCCCAATCTGGATTTCGGCTATAGATTTCCTCACCGTACACCGTTTCCCATAATACATCACCTGTATTCAAATCTATCTTTTGAATAATAGGTAACAAGTTAAATGTACCTTGATTGTAAGCTTCTCTATCCAGCCTCGCAACTGCTAAAATAAGATTTCCATCATGATCAACAATACTATGTGTATCTAAGTAACTACCACTAATGTCTTGAGGATAATACTGTTCTGATACCAGACTATAATTGTCGTCAATGATGATAGAGAAATGACCAAAAACATGATTCTCCCTGATCCCAGACCCATCTTTATACAAATAAGTACCAGAGACTAATAGTTCTGTATCAGACAGTAGATGTGTTCCGCTAACTATATACTCATAACCATCCTTAGTATGGTCATGTAGGCTATATGTATTGCTTACCAGATCTCTATCTGAAATTACAAACCTCTGATCTGAATAAAAAATAAAATTAAACTCATGATCCTCAGGAAATATCGTTGCTCCTGTTAAACTCCCATTACCCATTGACGGTCCTACAGATGGGGAATAATCAAATATTTCCAAGAGATTAAGGTCCTTATCAAATGATACAGTTCGATCATAATCTGATTGTGTACATGGCAATAAAAAATGATCTTTATATACAAGAATATCAGACCATTTAGGTGTAGAAAATTCATCATCTAATTCTTCATCATCATACTGTGTATGGTTAGTCAGATTTCCCTGCAGATCTATTACAGAAACATGAAGATTATTTTCAGAAACTGGATTTAGTGTATCTAAAGATTGACCAGAAAAATATATCAGACCATCATGTTCTAGCATCTTATCAGCAATTACCTGATAATAATGCGTATATAATTTATTGAAGGTTTCCTGAGAAAACAACGAACCTGCACAAACTAAGGAGACTACTAAAATTATTAATTTCTTCATTTAGTATTAAATATGATTTATTTTTATTTTAATGATAGTACAGTCAGATTTTATTACTTCACTTCCTAACCACCTGCTCCTGATGCAATAATGCATCATCCTCACCTACAAGCAATACATAATAAGTCCCCGCAGCTAACGTACTCATATCCACTTCTATATCTTTCTCATGAGACCATTGTCTAAGCAGCTCCTGTCCAGCACTATTAGTGATCACTACTCTTACAGATAGTCTTTTCTCTAATGTGATCTGTAGGATATCATCTACCGGATTAGGATATACGTCTATGATCGCCTCTTCTATCTCATCTTCTGTGTTGCTTAATATTGCTAATTCTCCGTCATCATCAAATTTTATTACCCACGCCTGTACACGAGTATCATATCCGTCATCAGGATCGAAATCACTTCTTGAGCCAGATGCAACATAATATCCATCAGAACTGGCAAGCACATCACTAAGCCTATATGAAGTCATGGGATGATCATCGTTAATGGTATGGTTCCATTGCAACTCCCCATTAGAATCATACTTAGAATAGCTCCCTCCAAGGACTCGTCTGTTGTTATCATTATATATATTACCTACAATTACAAATCCATCGTTATCATGACACTTAACTAATGCTGATGCCCAATCAGCATCTCTTCGATAAATTTCTTCTCCATGCACACTTTCCCAAAGCACCTCACCTGTCAGTAAGTCAATCTTCTGGATGATTGGTAACAAGCTAAATTGACCTTGATTATTATATACTTCCCTATCTATTCGCATTACTGCCAAAATAAGATTCCCATCATGATCCACAATACTATGTGTATCTAAGTAACTACCACTAATATCTTGAGGATAATACTGTTCTGATACCAGGCTATAATTGTCGTCAATGATGATAGAGAAATGACCAAAAACATGATTCTCACGATTCCCAGAACCATCTTTAAACAAATAGGTTCCTGACACTAATAATTGTATCTCAGATAATCGATGAGTGCCACTGACTACATATTCGTGTCCTTCTTTAGTATGATCATGTAATTCATATGTATTACTTACCAGATCTCTATCAGAGACTACAAAATTTAGATCTGAATAACGAATAAAATTGAATTCATGATCATCAGGAAATATTGCTGCTCCAGTTAAACTCCCATTACCCATTGACGGTCCTACTGATGGGGAATAATCAAATATTTCCAAGAGATTAAGGTCCTTTTCAAATGATACAGTTCGATCATAATCTGATTGTGTACATGGCAACAAGAAATGATCTTTATAGACAAGAATATCAGACCATTGTGGGGTAGAAAATTCGTCATCTAATTCTTCATCATTATACTGAGTATAATTGACAAGATTACCTTGAAGATCTATTACCGAAACATGTAAGTTTCTTTCAAAAAACGGATTTAATGTATCCAATGATTGACCACTAAAATAAATCAACTCATCATGTTCTATAATTCTACTACCGAATACCTGATGATAATGTGTGTACAAATTATTGAAGGTGTCTTGGGAGAATATTGAAGATGATCCCAATATACAGCATACAGTAATTATTAATTTTCTCATTTATTATTGAGGATAGTTTGTTTCTTGATTAAAGTGCCGTCAATGCCAGTAATTATTGCTATATAAATACCAGAAGGTAATTGATCAATTTGAATTTTATTCAAATTTTCAGTTAATGTTTTAGCAACTACTTGTTGTCCAGATACACTATAAAGTTTGAAATAAAGGTTCGATTTCCTTTGATTTCTAATCTCGATTAGCTGATCAATTGATTTAATATTTATCTGATCAGAATCATTCTCATATATTGTTTGATATTGCTGCGAAACGGCATTATTGTTTTGATCCATTGGTCGTGCAGGTCTGCCTCCATCATCATCTACAGGGCACCCAACACATTCTACTGATATTGGAGTTAATGGGGGAGGCGGCGGCGGTGGCGGACATCCACAAATCTCTGATGTTGCAAAATTCAATGAGGTAACATTTACTAATTTGCCATTCCAACATATAACCTGAAAATATGTATCCCAAACGCCCGCATCGATAATTTCTTCTTTCGTTTTACAACTTCCATTACGATTAGCGGATATTGGATTTAAATCGAGATCACTATTATTTTCGAGTTTCGGCCTTTCTAAATCACTATTGTCACTATTGTAATAATATGCAAATGGCGAAACTGGATCAATATCTTTAAACACATCTGTTTCAAAGATATTACCAGCTGGATGTCGATCAGAACCTTGCGCAAAAAAACCATCTGGGGTAGTATACGATAACAATGTGTTCTCATGAAAGTTACAAGAAGTCTCCACTGCTACATCTTCCATGGAAACGAAATCATTATCACCAGTATCAAAAATATTGTTATTCACAATGCTAAGATTAGACCCTCCTGAATTATTATAGATATAATCACCTCCACCAGTAAATATGTTTCCATAAATTTCATAGTGTTTTCCTACATTTTGCAAATTAATTTTAGCCTCACCATCACCATTTTCCAAATAACTCCAGCAAACTTGTAGAAGCCCACCATTAATAAAATTAATTTCAGAGTCACTATCCAAATGACAATGATCAAATCCTAGAAAATCTCCATCATGGTTAATTGAGCTATCAAAAAATGATGCCCTTTGAGATGCTCCTTCATAACCAAAGCGAGCAGAACCACCATTAATGGTGACCTCACTTCTGTTAAGTCTTGCACCATAAAATCTAACTTGAAAATTCTCTATTACTATAGGGCTGACAATAAAACTAAGATCATAAGCATGAATAATGCTCTTAGAGGATTGTCCAGAAGCTTTTAGACCGGTATTACATCTAACAAAAATAACATTAGAAAGGTCTGCTGATAATGACATTAAGTCGATCCCTATTCTCGCATCATCTATGACAACCTCATTTAGATTAAGAGTTGACCTATCTTCAGCAACAATTCCTCCCCATTTATTCTGACAGTTTGCCATAAATCTCACATTGTTACATGTAAGAGATGCACCAGGAGATATAGTGATGTAGGAGTTATTAGTCACATTAATAATTGCATTATTTATTACAACATCTGATGTGATTTCTATATCGGTCGTAATAGACAATACACCGCTAATAGGACCACTGGCACTATTAATAGAATTATCTAATGTTGTAGTCACAGGACAAGACGGGGCTGATCCTTGATTTTCAGGATAGTTATTACTAAGAAAATCTTTCATCCTATCTCCTTGACCTACTGTGAATACTTTTCCCCCACATACATTATCGTTACTATATAGATAAGACATTGGATTACTTTCCAGTATTGGATGATAACCGGACGCTGAGCTACTGTAATTTTCTGGATATATATTATTACCTGTACATGGGTCCTCTAACGAACTCCAATCAATAATACAATCACTTGGACTTGTCGGCCAAGGATAATATCCGTAAGCATTAGGATCAGGATGCACAGGTGTATCTTCAACATAATCTCCAGTGGTTGTATTTGAATAAGGGTCGCCTGGTACCCAATTCATAAAATCTGGTATTTCAGATGCACAACCAAGCCCAATTGAGCCTTGTGATGGATCAAAAACACCTTCACCAAACGTATGGTATAGACTGAACATATGACCTAACTCATGTACGGCCGAACCTAATGCAGCAACTCCACAATCGCCGCCATATCCACACGCTTGACCTCCACCTCCGATTACATCTTCAGTATGCAAAAGGAGATCAAATCGATTAGGATCTCTTGGTGAAGACATATTAATATAAGCTCGCGGATTCTGAGAAAGAGCATCATCTATATAAACCTCAGAGCATATGTTAATTGTGATTCCTCGCAAAGCAAAAGCTTCTGTAATTTCACTAAACTCATTATCAATTTGACATTGATTCGGTCCTAAATAATTAGAATCATACAAAAGCCATATCTTAAGATTCACTTCTGATTGAGCTATCGAGCTACTAAAGAGAAGAAAAGAGAAGAAAAGAGAAATTTCATACTAAATGATTTTATTTAATGATAATTTAAAATTACAGTATATTTTCTCAGTTTCATAAAAAATATCAAAATATAATCTTCACTATCGGCAACATATCCAATAATTATTTATATATAAATAAAACGTAATATATTCTTGATTTGGATGCTCCATATTTATTTTACAAATAGCTTTTAGGATTGTGCTATCGTCAATTCTTAATCTGAGTATTTCGGTGGTTAATTCCCTAAATCCAAAAAGCTTGGAATACAAATACTTACTCTACGATTTACAATCACTAAGCAGACATATCACCCACCTCATACGTTCAAATAGAAGCTGAGCGGCATTTACACGTGTTTTTCGGTCAAATTTTTGATAACTTTATTTAAAATACCTTACCCCCAAGATCTTTTCCTACTTAGAATGTGTTTAATAAGCTCTGATATACACTTTTATATTAGACAACAATTCTGATGAATAGATCAAATCTTGAATTAGAAATTTATCGTTTTTACCAAATAATGAGAATATTGATGAAACATTTACTCTTACTCGTAATATTAATTTCGAGCGTACAACTTATTCAGGCTCAAGACTTTGCTGTTTTCCAAAACAGTTCTGAGCTCATAACTGAAAATGAATTTGGTGGTCCGATCTGCAAGGGCTTTACTGATATCAACGGAGACTTTCGTGATGACATTATAAGAATTGCCAATGCCACTAAGGTAGTCGTAGATATACAATCCAATGAGGGCGAATTCTTCCAATCATTTGTGATAGATACGCTGGAAGGTGACTCATGGACGATAGCAATTGCAGATGTCGACAATAATGGCTTCTCAGATATCATGTCAGCAGGTAATTATAATGGCCTCAGAATATATGAGACTGGCCCAGATCCGACAACTTACGAGAAGATGTATGAGTCAGAACTTCAGTTTTTTGCTCAGGGATCTAACTTTGTAGATATAGATAATGATGGATGGTTAGACATGTTTATCTGTGATGATGATGGTGTCAGTGAGATATTCCTCAATGATCAGAATGGAGGATTTGTACATGATACATCATATATTAATATGGTGTCGGCTATCCCTTCTGACAACTCAGGTAACTACGGATCAGAATGGACAGATATCGATGGAGACAATGACTTGGATCTATACATTGCGAAATGTCGATTAGGTATAGAAGAGGAGACAGATCCACGTCGGATTAATACTCTATTCATTAATGATAATGGAACGTATAGAGAAGCGGCGGCTCAGTACAACTTAGCGATCGGTGCACAATCATGGACAGCTAACTTTGGAGATATCGACAACGATGGCGACCAAGATGTTTTTGTTATGAATCACGAATTTAGATCTCAACTTTTTGAGAATATAGATAATCAAACTTTTACTGAAATTCCATTACTTAATGACGGTAGAGAAATCAAGACCGAAGGATATCAGTCAGCCATGGCAGATTTTAATAATGATGGATTTCTGGATATATTAATTGTAGGCGGTGGAGATAGATTATTACTGAATGATCAGAATAAGTCATTTAAAGAAGTGTCTTCTCCTATTGGTGGCAACCAAACTTTTTCTTTTGCATTAGGTGATGCTAATGAGGATGGATTCATAGATATATTCTCTTCTTATAGGTCACTAGGATCTGGTCTCAATGGTGACAGAGACAGATTATGGACTTCTATGCCTAATGGCAATAACTACGTTGCTTTCTCACTTGTCGGAGAAGAATCTAACAGATCAGGTGTCGGTGCCATAGTCCGTATCTATGGAGAATGGGGTGTACAGACAAGAATTATCAAAGCAGGTGAAGGGTATGGAGTTACAAATTCATTGACAGCAAGATTTGGATTAGATGAGGCTACAGATATAGAATCTATGGTCGTCACTTGGCCAAGTGGAACAGAGACAAGCTATGACAATGTAAGCTTTAATAAGCACTATATCGTGCATGAAGGTGATTGTATAGAGGAATTAGCTAAAGTGACAACCACAGCTACAAGATTAGATTGTGAGACGGGACAAGTTACTCTATCTACAACCGATGGCACGTCTGGTAACTGGAGTAATGGGACGACAGGTGCTTCTACGATTATAGATCAGCCAGGTATGTACTATGTAGAAATAGGCGGCGGGTCACAATGCAGTAACTACGGACAAGCGATCATCGTCAGAGGAGCTGAAGTATTAGAGACACCTAAAATTAATATTGCTAATGACATATTAATATGTAACAACAATGCAGTAGAATTATCAGTGAGAGGTCTTAATGCGGATGACCTTATCGACTGGTCTAATGGAGAAGAAGCACTGAGCATAACTATAGAAGAGACTGGTAATTACTTTGCTGTCAATCAAAATAATTGCGATACGATTCCTTCTAACTCTATTAATGTAGAGTTCGTAGATCCACAGAATATTACAACTGAGTATGGAGTAGAATTCGAAGATAAGGATACAGACCTCCAATTGGCTGTCGGAGAAAACGAAATCGTGTGGTATAGTGATGTCGATGGTACTGACCAGATATTCACTGGAGATGATTTCCAGACAGGTCCATTAGAATCAGACACAACTTTTTATTTTGATTATACAGTTGATCAAAAAGCGCCAATATATGTAGGAGGTCCAGACATAGAGTTATCTATAGATGATCCAGATTTTTCTTTTCCAAGTGTTGTCGGATCATTATTTTTTGTCGTCCGAGATAGTTCTATACTCAGATCATTTGATGTGAATTCTGATTATGAGGGATTACGTAAGTTCACCATTCATGATGTTGTAAATGGAAGCCAAGTTGTACACGAAAAAACGATTAATGTTGGCTTAGGAGTAGAAACTGTAGAACTCGACATTATTATGTCACCAGGTTCTTATGAGATTAGAATAGATCAAGACTTTAATTTAGAAGAACACGATCAGAAAAACCCTGGATTTGGGATATTAACAGGAGATCTTAAGTATCCATATGACATAGGCGATGTCGGAACCATTAGTAGATCGAGTTTTGGAAGGAATTTCTACCATTACTTTTATAATTGGAATATGGAAATAGTTATAGAAGAATGCAGAACTGACATCCAAGAATATGTTATTACATATAATCCTATCATGTCTTCTACAGAGACGCTTGCAAGTGTCGGTCTTAATGTTTACCCTAACCCGACAGAGAACATGATTACATTGGAAGGTAATGATGGCAAGGTTAGCATAATGATATACAATAAGCTGAATCAGTTAGTTAAGCGTACAGAGTCGGGAAATACAAAGACATCGATAGATATGTCTGAATTAGAGCAAGGGCATTACATAATGACCATACAATCAGATGATTACACAGTCAGTCAGAAGTTGATTAAGTTATAAAACAAATTTAAGTAGTATAATAAGCCGCATGTCTATATTTAGACTGCGGCTTTTTTTATTTTTAGGTGGTTCTATATTAATGCTCACATACAATCTATCATTTACAATAAAAGAAATGACTAATACCTACAAGACAATAAGCTATATGTTCTTAGCACTATTGCTAATATGTATCATAGCATGTAACCCTACTTCGCATAATAAAGAAGATCACTCTAAAAACACTCTCATCAATGGAGAGACAATTAAGAAGCACTTAGCAGAATTATCTTCTGATAAATATACAGGAAGGATGCCTTGTACAGAAGGTGAGACACTCACTGTGGACTATCTAACATCAGCTCTCAAGGCACTCAAACTACAACCTGGCAATGGTAGTAGTTATACGCAAGACGTCCCATTATTAACTATAGACGGAGAGATATCTAAGCACATGGAAGTCAATACACCTGATGGTCAACTGATGTGGAACAAAGGTCAGGACTTTGTCATACATACGCAAAGGAAAGCTGATGCCATCGGTATAGAAAACTCAGAACTTGTATTCTGCGGGTATGGAATAGTAGACGAAAAATCAGGATGGAATGACTATGCAGGCATAGATATGAAAGGCAAGACAGCAGTCGTTCTCGTTAATGATCCAGGCTATGGAGGCGATGACCCTGACTTCTACAAAGGTGACATAATGACCTATTACGGTAGATGGACTTATAAGTATGAGGAAGCAGATCGACAAGGTGCTGCAGGTCTTCTTATCATACATGAAACCAGTTCGGCAGGCTATCCTTGGTTTGTCGTGCAGAGCTCATGGCAAGGACCTCAGCAAGGTCTTTCTGGATTAGATAGGTCTAATGATTGTGGTGTGAAGGGATGGATTTCTCTCCAGAAGGCTCAGCAGTTATTTGAGAAGTCAGGATATAATTTCACAGAAGAAATAAAAAAAGCAAGAAAACCAGGATTCAAACCAGTACCACTTAAGTCGACCGTAACCGCTTCCTTAGAAAACAGCTATAAAGAATGTACTTCTAAGAACGTGATTGCAATAGACGTAGGCACTAAGTACCCCGATGAGTATATTGTATATACAGCCCACTGGGATCACATCGGAATAGGCAAAGTCGTAGAAGGAGACTCTATCTATAATGGTGCATTAGATAATGCAAGTGGAACAGCTGCATTGTTAGCTATCGCAGAAGCATATGCTACATCTGACAATGAGAGATCTGCTATGTTTTTATTTGTTACCGCAGAAGAGCAAGGGTTACTTGGATCAGAATATTATGTGAAGTCCCCTACCGTACCGTTAGATAAGATGGTGTGTAACCTTAATCTTGATGGTGTCAATCCTGCAGGCCAGATGAAAGACTTTACAATAACAGGAAAAGGACACTCCACCATGGATGAGTATGCAGAAAAACATGCAAAACTCCAAGACCGATACGTAATGGCAGAGCAAGAACCAGAGAAGGGATATTTCTTCCGATCTGATCATTTTAACTTTGCGAAGTCAGGCGTCCCAGCACTCTACGGCGATGGCGGATATGATCATGCCACTAAGGGTAAGGAGTATGCACAGGCATTCCGTGATTCATTTATTACGCAGAATTATCATGCCCCTTCTGATGAGTTTGATGCAGCGACATGGCAGATGGATGGCGCCATACAGGATGCACAGATATATTATAACATCGGTTATGACATTGCTAATAGTCGTGACTGGCCGCAATGGAACAGCAGTTCAGAATTTAGCCGACCTGATAATTTTATAAAAGACTAATAATAAAACAATGTCGAAAATATCTCCTTTCCATGTAGCCATTCCAGTACATGATGTCGCATTAGCGAGAGCTTTCTACCGTGATATTCTTAATTGTCCAGAGGGCAGATCTGCGGAACACTGGGTAGACTTTGATTTATATGGTCATCAGTTAGTCATCCATTACAAACCTAAGTCTACAGAAGAGAACCATACTAATGTTGTGGATGGACATAACGTTCCCATTCCTCATTATGGTGTTGTATTAGAATGGAATGACTGGGAGGCATTAGCTGAGCAACTGAAATCACATAATATTTCTTTCTTGATAGAACCTTACGTGAGATTCGAGGGAATGCCTGGTGAGCAAGCGACTATGTTTTTCTTAGATCCATGTGCTAATGCGTTGGAGTTTAAAGCGTTTCGGGATATCGGACAGATGTTTGCTAAGTGAACTATGAATTAGGAATTAAGAAGTATTAGTTATTAGTTATGAATTAAGAATTAAGAGTTAAGAGTTAAGAGTTAAGAGTTAAGAGTTAAGAGTTAAGAGTTAAGAGTTAAGGAAATAATTTTTTTAAATATTTAATATGCGAGCCGTTCATTTAGTTAGATATGGGGATAGTCATAGGGCTTTTGATATACGTAATATAGATATTCCTCAGCCTGAATCTCGTCAGGTATTGATTAAGGTGCAATACTTCGGGCTTAACTTTGCAGATGTCGTGGCCCGTCGTGGCTTGTATCCTGATGCACCTAAGAATCCTGGAGTACTGGGTTATGATGTATCTGGTACTGTAGAATCTGTAGGGGCAGAAGTTACTGAATTCAAAGCGGGAGATCGGGTGACTGCTCTTACCAGATTCGGTGGATATGCAGAATATGTAGCGACTATGGTGGAAGGTGTGGCTAAGATTCCAGATAATATCGAAATGGGAATCGCAACAGCTCTTGCTACCCAAGCTTGCACAGCATACTTCTGTGGAGCTCATAGTGTCACCATGTATCCTGGAGACAATGTCCTTATCCAAGCTGCTGCTGGAGGTGTAGGCTCTATACTTGTACAGATTGCTAAGCATCATGGGTGCACCGTATTCGGTACAGCATCCTCTGGTAAGCAAGATTATCTTAAGTCTATCGGAGTCGACTACCCTATCGACTATACACGTAAGGACTTCCAGAAAGAAATACATCGACAATTAGATGGCAATCACCTTGATTTTGCATTTGATAGTATCGGTGGGAAATCATTTAAGAAAGGCTATAAATTACTTAAGCCCGGAGGTACAATGGTTTTCTATGGTGCCGCCGCTCAGATCGGAAGTAACAAGCTGAAAGCATTAGGCGTTCTATTAGGTTTCGGTGTATTCTCCCCTATCCAATTATTACTCAGCAGTAAGTCTCTCATTGCTGTGAATATGCTCAGAATCGCAGATCATAAAGCTTCCTTATTTCAGAAGATTCTGGAAGGTGTCATGGACTATGCCTCACAAGGAATTATCCAACCTAAGCTTGCCGCTACATATCCTGTGGACATGATTGCCGAGGCACATGAATTTTTGGAATCCAGGAAGTCAATTGGGAAGGTTGTTATAGAGTGGTAGACAGGATTATCAAAGTTGATCCCACAATTTTCCAAGGTCAATATTAATAGTCTAAGGCTCCGCCTTTGGCTATTCTTACCCACATCTTTACAAATGGCCATTTGACAGAAATCTATAAAAAAAAATCAATGCATTTGCATAGTATTTTGATAGTCTTGTGACCGCGGCAGGATTAATACCATTTACACATTAGAATGTCGCATATATTCCGCTGAAATTAGCTAATCTCAGCGTTAAAAATACTCCCCATTACCTGTGCCGCCCACGGCGGTAGCTACGGCTATGACTCAGCCCACCCACTTTCGTGATTTACTCTTTTCGAGTATTGTCATACTCGATTCGTCTGCAACGAAATCATTCGTGCATGCCTTGACCTTAACAAATTTTATTTAGAATATTTACATGACATTTTAAAATGTAAATGGTATAACTAAGGTATGAACATGTATAACCATGTATAAACAAACGAGCATATATCCAGAAACACTATAAGGGATTCATGAAGTTATTCTAAGCCAAAAAGCATTTACAGTTATCCAGTATGTTCACAAACGATCAGCAAAAAGGTACAGATTAGTATAATAATACGACTATGAGACACATAAATATTATAAGACTTAAAAGTCATAAATGGAAAAATTTATTATTCATGAGTATTCATTAACTAACTGTTCTAATAAAGGGAAAAACCTCATAATTCCCATTACATTATAAATAAAATTGTGCAAATAAAAGTAATACTGTGCACTGTATCTGCACGATAAAATTTATATCAAATTACTGTAAATTCTGGAACTAATCCCTCATAAATCAACGTTATTAAATGTCACGCCAGAAGTTGAGTTAACAAGTTCGGTTTCTTCATAAAAAGCCATTATGCAAGTCTTGCATATTTCACATTTATATTTCTTCACATTTTAAAATTCAGAACCTATGAATGGAACAAGAATGATTTGCGATCTCTGCAAGAAAGAAATCCCTTTAGGTGCCGCATACGTATGCATCAATTACCACATTGAAAATATGGAACGTGATCCAATTACTCGTGGTCTTCATGCCCAAGTGATCAGTGCAGATCAGATTTTTACCATGTGTGGCAAGTGTGGTAATCGAAAAGGAGCGGAAGCTGTTAAACAAGTACTTAAGACAACATTAGCTACAAGAAACTCTATTATGAACTAAGTCTTTTGGATTATAGGAATATTATTTACTCACAATTTAAAAATGAAAAAAATGAAAAAAATTCATAACCTATTAATTGTAGATGCTTCTGGAAGTATGTCCAGTAAAGTAGAAGAAGTCAGTGGTGGTATCAATCAGATATTTAGTGATCTGAAAGATGATGATAAAAAACAGGAGGGTGTTAAAAATAGAATCACTGTCGTAGACTTTTCCTCTCATGGAGATTATAATATCTTATATGATAATGTAAAGCCAAAAGATTTAAAATTATTAAAAGAAGGAGATTACAAGCCACGATCTATGACTGCATTATATGATGCTATTGGTAAAGCCTTTGATTCAATTAAGGCGAAAGCAGATGGCGTATTAGTGACCATATTTACTGATGGTATGGAAAATGACTCTAAAGAATTTAAAGCTGATACTATAAAGCAATTGATTAAGCAGAAAGATAAAGAGGGATGGACTATAACTTTTATGGGGACATCTAAAGAAGCTATGTTACAAGCACAATCCATCGGAATACATAGTGATAGAATGTTGCATTACAAAGATAGCAAACAAGGTACAGCACAAGCATTTCATAGATTTAGAAACGCAAGGAAAAAATATGCTCAGGCTGTAGTAAATGAAGTAAAAGTTGCGAATATATTTGATAAGGAGAATGTAGATGATACATCAAATGAATAAGGTTAAACTGGGGATTCATGAACTGGGGATTCACATCCCCCTTTTATTTTAAATTATTAAAACGTTATATGGAAATGAACAAAATCGACTTTATAGGAGACATCCATGGCTACTCAGAAAAACTAAAAATGTTATTGTACAAATTAGGGTATAGTGATGATAAAGGGTACTTCCATCATCCTGATCGACAAGTTGTATTTGTAGGCGACTACATCGATAGAGGACCAGATAATATAGGCGTGGTAGACATTGTAGAGCGTATGGTAGATAATGGATCTGCAAAGGCATTGATGGGTAATCATGAGTACAATGCTATCTTATTTAATACCTTAGGGAAGAAGGGCTACCTGAGACCACATCTCATAAAGAATTATAAGCAACACTCTGAAACTTTGTTACAATATCTCGGCAAGCAAAAGGAGTATGACGACATGATTAAATGGTTTAAGACATTGCCTCTATATATTGAGACAGATGAGTATAGAGCTTGTCATGCTTGTTTTGATAATCAATCCATTCAGTTTCTTAAAAAGCATACTAATGAGGGCATATTAACAGATGATCAGTTTGTTAAGTCAGCAAAGCATAATACAAACTTTTCTAACGCCGTGGAGGTCACGTGTAAGGGCTTAGAAGTTCGATTACCATCTGGTAGCAGCTTTAATGACAAAGATGGAACTGAGCGACATGACATTAGAGTGAAGTGGTGGGAGAATCCACAAGGTAAGACCTATAAGCAGATGAGTGTTATATCTGATATCAAGATGGAGAAAAATGATTTTGATATACCTATGAACCATTATGCTAACAGCCAAGTACCAGTTTTCTTTGGCCACTACTGGCTAAAAGGCACTCCTAAGCTATTAAAGAAAAATATTTGCTGCCTTGATTATTCAGTTGCCAAGAATGGTTACTTGGTCGCTTATCGGTGGGATGGTGAGAAATCTTTATTAGCGTCTAATTTAGTTTGGGTTTGATTATAAGTTAATTAACTATTTGAGGATATTTGAGAATCAACCATTGACAAACATGGATTCATCAATACTCATATATCAGACAGAAGATGGAAAGACCAAGATACAAACTCGATTAGACAATGAGACGGTTTGGTTGACTATCGAACAAATGGCCGAATTATTTCAAAAGGCAAAGTCAACTATCAATGAACATATCCTGAATATTTACAAAGAAGG
>ENA-ORXT01000687-ORXT01000687.1-marine-metagenome-genome-assembly--contig:-NODE-687-length-51824-cov-14.237888_pt1 | contig 51824 bp, 45 predicted proteins | sample MGYA00237868_ERZ511482 | MGnify/ENA metagenome assembly ERZ511482
AAGGCGCGACAAGCGGTCACACACAGCAGCTGATCGAGATGAAAATTGACTGTGATCGTGACTGTCTTCTGATCGAGGTCAAACAGGTTGGCGCTGCGTGTCACACAGGTCGCCGCACCTGTTTCTACACCGCGATCCGTAACGAAGCAGAAGTTGAGATAGTGCAAATCATACCTGAGGAAGACCCACCAAGCGCCTGATATCATTGGGCGATAGTCCATCGATCCGAAATTTCCCAAGCGCCCTTGCATCATCTCGCTTGGCGAGCCGTTTGCCTGCCTCGTCTCGTATCAGTTTATGATGATGGTACGTCGGCGTGGGCAATCCCAGAAGCTTTTGTAACAGTTTATGGATCGGCGTTGCGTCTTCCAGATCAGCGCCGCGCACGACATCTGTCACACTTTGGGCGGCATCATCAACAACCACAGCAAGATGATATGACGTTCCCATATCGCGCCGCGCCAGCACAACGTCACCGATATCATCCGCGTATTCAGGTGCAACGCGGCCCATATCCATGCGCAAAGCGATGTCTTTGGGTCTATCGCCATTTCGCGACGCGTGGCGACACGTCCCTGGGTAAACGATTCCGTCGGGCCCTAACGAAGCACCTTCTTGCGGTGCATTTGCTGCCTCTAAAATGTCTCGCCTGTTGCAAGTGCAGGGGTATAGCACCCCGCGATCCCAAAGCTGATCAAGTGCCGCATCATAAGCGTCTTGCCGCGTCGATTGTCGCATCACAGGCGTTGGCCACGTCAGCCCCAGCCACCCAAGATCATCGTAAATCTGCGCTTCCCACGCAGGTCGGGCGCGCGATTGGTCAATATCTTCGATCCGTAGCAAAAACGTACCAGCTTTGGCCTGCGCCAGATCAAACGCCAACATCGCAGAATACGCATGCCCCAAGTGCAGCGGACCTGTCGGCGAAGGCGCAAAGCGGGTGATCACATCAAACGACTTCCAAGGTCATCTGATCCAGCCATGCTTGCCAATCTTCTTTGGCACGGTCGGTATATCCCTTGTAGCGTTCCTTGCGACCGCGTCGCCCGCTGCGCATCCCGTCCAACGGTGGAAACAGCCCAAAGTTCACGTTCATCGGCTGGAACGTTTTGGCGTCAGCACCGCCCGTGATATGCGTCACCAATGCGCCCATTGCCGTCGTATTTGGAATAGCAGGCACAGCCTCGCCGCGGATTTCAGCGACCGCCATACGGCCCGCCAAAAGCCCCATTGCGGCACTTTCAACATAACCCTCAACGCCCATGATTTGACCGGCAAACCGCAGGTCAGGACGAATATTTAACTGCAGTTGTTTGTTCAGGAGCTTAGGCGAATTGATGAAAGTGTTTCTGTGAATGCCGCCGAGACGCGCGAAGACAGCTTTTTCAAGTCCCGGAATGGTTTTTAAAATTTCGGTCTGCGCGCCGTATTTCATCTTCGTCTGAAACCCGACCATATTGTAGAGCGTCCCGAGGGCATTATCTTGGCGAAGCTGCACGATGGCATGAGCTTTGACGGTAGGATTGTGTTTGTTGGTTAAGCCAACAGGCTTCATCGGCCCCCAGCGTAGAGTCTCAATACCGCGCGAGGCCATAACCTCAATCGGGAGGCAGCTCTCAAAATAGGGTGTGTCTTTCTCGAAGTCTTTAAACTCAGTTTGGTCTGAATTCACAAGCGCGTCGATAAAGGTCTCATATTGCTCTTTATCGAGCGGGCAGTTGATATAGTCCGCCCCGTCTCCGCCCGGGCCTTTCTTATCATAACGGGACTGCATCCACGCTTTGTCGAAATCGATGGAGTCTTTGTAGATAATGGGCGCGATGGCATCAAAAAAGGCGAGGCTGTCTTCGCCTGTCAATTCAAGAATTGCGCCCGCCAATGACGGCGAGGTGAGGGGGCCTGTGGCGATTATTGTATTGCCCCATTCGGTAGGCGGCAGGCCTTTGACTTCACCATATTCAATCGTGACTAGGGGGTGGTCGTTCAGTGTTTTCGTGACGGTGTCTGAAAAATGATCTCGGTCAACAGCTAGCGCGCCGCCCGCCGGTAGCTTGTGCATATCCCCGGATTTCATAATCAAGCTATCCGCGCGGCGCATCTCTTCGTGGAGTAATCCCACAGCATTACCCATCGCATCGTCTGAGCGGAAAGAATTGGAGCAAACAAGCTCAGCAAACCCGCCGGTCTCGTGGGCGTCGGTTGAGACTTCGGGACGCATTTCGTGGAGGATAACCGGCACGCCTGCGTTCACGATTTGCCAAGCGGCTTCTGATCCGGCGAGGCCGGCGCCAATGATATGTACGGGTTTGTAATTCATGTAGCGCTGACTAGAGCGAACAGCGTAGACTTTCAAGCGAATAGGCTTTGGGCGCGGCCCTCTATCGCATATGATTTCTTCGGAGGACGATTCGATGACAATAGAGCCGCGCGCTAAAAGAACACCCTTTGATTTTGTGCAAGCTGTTACGGCTATGTTTCAGACATCTGGGGGGAGGGTATTTGCCTTTAGACTCTTGTTTTGGACAACGGCAGGAATGGCTATTGTCACGCTTATTGCTCTGCCATTTATTCTGCCGTATTACGGCCCCCTGCTCGATTCCAATCAGTCAACGATGCAGGCTGTAATGAAAGGTGAGGCTCCACCGACGACTGATCCCGACGCGATGATGGCCGCATTAAAGGGAATGATGCTTCCGGGGTTTCTAATGATGCTCGGATTTTGGGCGGCTTACGCAGCTGGTGAAGCTGCACTTCACAGGAAAGTCCTTCTTGGTCACGAAAATCCGAAGCGCCCCATTCGGTTCGGGGCTGATGAATTACGAGTAATGCTCGCTCAGCTTGGTGTGTGGGGCGCCTGGTTTCTAGTTTATATTGGCGGCGTGATCGTCATAGGTTTGTTTGCGGTCATACCCGTATTAGGGATCATACTTGCTATATTAGGCGTGATTTTCATGATGCTTATGATGGTCTATCTTCCTGTTCGCCTCGCACCAGCGGCAGCGCTCTCTGTAAGAAATAGTCGCTCTCATTTAATAGCGGCTCGGCATATTACTAAGGGACGTTTTTGGCCGCTTTTTGGGGCTTATCTAGTTGTATTCTTAGGGGGCTATTTTTTGATTTATGCTGTTTTGCTTGCTGTCGTCATACTTGTCACAGGCGATCCAAACTTCTTACTCTCAGTTTACGGTATGGGCGACAGTTTGCCGTCCGAAGTCATGGCGCAAGCTGGCGAGAGGCTCAATAATCCATTCTACATGATTATCGGTGTGTTGGGCGTCATTTTGTATTCATTTGCTTACGCATTTTGGCTGCTATCCATTGCCGGCGTCGGCGCCTATGCCGTCAAATGGTGGGAGCAGGACGATCCCGTCGCGCCTTTTGATTAATTACTTCGCCTTTTTCACCTTCTCTGCTTTCCTCAACCGATCCCGTTCCAGCATCGGTTTTAGGTAACGCCCGGTCCAGCTGGCTTTAACTTTGGCGACGTCTTCGGGGGTTCCGACGGCTACGATTTCGCCGCCGCCGTCTCCGCCTTCGGGGCCGAGGTCGATGATCCAGTCAGCAGTTTTTATGACGTCAAGGTTATGTTCGATGACGACCATTGTGTTTCCAGTCTCAACAAGTTCTTGCAGCACAGTGAGCAGCTTATTCACATCCTCGAAATGCAGGCCTGTTGTCGGTTCATCCAAAATATAAAGCGTGCGGCCCGTTGCGCGTTTTGAAAGTTCTTTCGCGAGTTTTATGCGCTGGGCTTCACCTCCGGACAGCGTTGTCGCTTGCTGGCCAACTTTTAAGTAGTCGAGACCTACGCGTTGCAGTGTGACCATCTTGTCGCGAATGGTCGGGACGGCTTTAAAGAAATCAGCGGCTTCTTCGACGGTCATGGCGAGCACGTCCGCGATGGATTTACCCTTGAATTTAATCTCAAGCGTTTCGCGGTTATAGCGCGCGCCTTTGCAGGTATCACAGGTCACATAGACATCCGGTAGAAAGTGCATTTCAATCTTGATCACGCCGCCGCCTTGGCAGGCTTCGCAGCGTCCGCCTTTGACGTTGAACGAAAAACGCCCCGGCTTATAGCCGCGCGTTTTGGCTTCGGGGAGCCCTGCAAACCAATCACGGATAGGTGTGAACGCACCTGTATAGGTTGCGGGGTTAGAGCGAGGTGTGCGGCCAATGGGGGATTGGTTGATGTCGATGACTTTGTCCATATGTTCAAAGCCGGACGTGTCATCATGGGGCATAACTTGATTGCTATTATTGTTCAGCTTGCGCGACGCCGCTTTATAAAGCGTCTCGATTGTCAGCGTCGATTTCCCGCCGCCGGAGACACCCGTGACGCAGGTCATAAGGCCGATAGGGAATTCTGCCGTGACGTTTTTCAGATTGTTACCACGTGCACCCGTAATGGTGATTTTCTTGTGGTCTTTTGGCTCTCGTCGAACGCTCGGTATCGCAATTTCTTTCTTGCCCGTTAGATATTTCCCCGTCAGGGATTTGCGGGATTTTTTGATTTTATCCGGCGTGCCTTGCGCGACAATTTCTCCGCCGTGAACCCCGGCGAGGGGGCCCATATCGACAACGTAATCTGCGGTCAAAATCGCGTCTTCATCATGCTCGACCACGAGAACAGTATTTCCGAGATCACGGAGTTCTTGGAGCGTTTGCAAGAGTCGCGCATTGTCCCGTTGGTGCAGACCGATGGACGGCTCATCCAAAACGTAGAGCACGCCCGTCAGCCCCGACCCAATTTGCGAAGCGAGGCGAATGCGTTGCGACTCGCCGCCCGACAGAGACGCAGAACCGCGTCCAAGCGTGAGGTAATCGAGGCCTACAGCATTTAAGAATTTCAAACGGTCGCGGATTTCTTTTAGAATCCGTTCGGCGATTTCCATCTCTTTTTCAGACAGGTCTGTGCCTAGTTTTTCATAGCGCGCAAGCGCGTCTTTAATCGACATATCCCCGGTTACAGTAATGTCCATCCCAGCGACTTTTACGCAGAGCGACTCCGGCTTGAGGCGTTTTCCTTCGCAGGTTTCGCATTCTGCCGAGGATTGGTATTTCGAAAGCTCGTCGCGCATCCAATTTGATTCCGTGTCGCGGAAGCGGCGGGCGAGGTTTGGGATGACGCCTTCGAAGGTTTTTTCGGTTTCGTATTTACGGCCATTATCTTTGTAGACAAATTTAATCTTCTGACCTTTCGTCCCGTAGAGGATAAGGTTTTGCGGCCCGTCGCCAAGTTCGGCCCAGGGCTTATCGACGGAGAACCCGTAATGCTTCGCGATAGCGCCGAGGGTCTGCATATACAGCCCGCTCGATTTATGCGGCCATGCGGCGATTGCGCCTTTGGCCAATGTCTTGGATATATTGGGAACGACGAGATCAGGATTGAATTGCAGCTCCATCCCAAGGCCGTCGCAGACGGGGCAGGCGCCATGCGGGCTGTTGAACGAAAATAGGCGAGGTTCGATTTCTTCGATTGTGAAACCGGAAACGGGGCAGGCAAATTTTTCGGAGAATATGATACGCTCTTCGCCATCGTCTGCATATTCGGCAGCGGCGAGGCCATCGGCCAAACGAAGCGCCTGTTCGAAACTATCAGCGAGGCGGCTCTCTAGACCCTCGCGCACAACAATCCGGTCAACAACCACATCAATGTCATGCTTGAATTTCTTATCGAGCTCCGGGGCCTCCTCGATACGGTAAAACTCGCCGTCAATTTTGGCGCGTTGATAACCCTGTTTCATCAGGTCTTTAAATTCCTTTCGGTACTCGCCTTTGCGCCCGCGCACGATGGGCGCGAGAATGTAGAGCTTGGTGCCTTCGGGCAGCGCCATAACAATATCGACCATTTGCGAGACAGATTGGCTCTCGATAGGCAGGCCTGTTGCAGGTGAGTAGGGGACGCCGATACGCGCCCAAAGCAAGCGCATATAGTCGTAGATTTCTGTGACGGTGCCGACGGTTGAACGCGGGTTCTTCGAAGTCGTTTTCTGTTCAATAGAAATTGCGGGGGACAGACCCTCTATGGAGTCCACATCCGGCTTTTGTTGCAGCTCCAAGAATTGCCGCGCATAGGCCGAGAGGCTCTCCACATAGCGCCGCTGCCCTTCAGCATAAATCGTATCAAAAGCGAGGGAGGATTTGCCGGATCCCGACAAGCCGGTAATGACAATCAATTTGTCCCGCGGTAAATCCACATTGACGTCTTTAAGATTATGCTCCCGCGCGCCGCGCACACGGATGGTTTTCAGACTGGATGACATAGGGGGCGTTCCAAGGACTTAGGTTGACGTGTTCTATATATGTTCATGGGGGCGATTGCCAAGGGGAGACGGGCAATTTGATGTGCGGCGAATTCCTGCATCGCGGGTAACCCCCACACCTCATCCAAGTGCTCATAGGAGTGGCTGAGCATGCGTTGCGAAGTCACCATACAGCGCCCCGTCCTCAGAGCACCAAGATGAGGCTATTTGTTGTTTCTTATAATTTCATACATTAATGGGGGGCATGGTATTGTAGAAAAATTAATCTGCCGTTTGCGATGGTGTGATGATCCTGAAGCCTTTGTCCTCTTAACTTAAAATCTGAGCACAGGGAGTGTCACACGACTAAGTCTCTGCATTCTATCCCCTGAAATCCGAACGCCCGCCCTATACACGCACTGCTTTTCTTTGCACTTTACATCAAAGATAACGCCATGTAGAACATAATGTGAACATTGTAATGGCAATAATAAATAGGTGATATATGGCAGGTTCAGTCAACAAAGTAATTCTCGTCGGTAATGTAGGTAATGACCCTGAAGTCCGGTCGTTTAATAATGGCGGTAAGGTGTGTAACTTTTCCCTCGCCACGTCTGAGACGTGGAAAGATAAGCAATCCGGGGAAAAGCGCGAGAAAACAGAATGGCACCGCGTGGCCTGTTTCAACGAAAACCTCGTCCGTGTAATCGAGAACTATGTGAAGAAGGGCAGCAAGCTCTATCTTGAAGGCTCGCTTCAGACTCGGAAGTGGCAAGACCGCGACGGCAATGACAAATACACAACCGAAGTTGTCCTGCAGCGCTTTAATGGCGAACTTGTGCTTCTTGACAGCCGCAATTCCGGTGGCGGCGGGGGCGGCGGAAATATGGGCGGCGGTTACAATCAGGATAATGTCGGCTACGGCGGCGGAAGCTCATCACAAGGCGGCGGTTCCCGCTCTGCGTCCGCGCAAGAAGGTCCGAAAGAGAATTTTGATTTGGATGATGAGATTCCGTTTTAATCGACTCGCAGCTGCTTGGCGGTTCCATTTGCAAAGCAGATGTTGCGAGGTGAAATCGCCGCGCTCTTGTTTGCGGAAGACAGTGCGGAAGACAGTATTGCGTGACAGTGCGCCGGATTTCACTACGGTTTATCCGGCCTACCGGACCGGGACTATTCTTAGACTGTAAAGTCATGCTGAATGACTCAGTCGTAACGCGTCGCCGCGAGCTTCTTCTGCGTTCGCCATTTTACGGCCTTAATTAAGTGTGATAGAGTAACACACTATTTATTGATGGGTCGTCTTTTGAATGTCATGCACGAATACAGGGGGAATCCTCGCCAAGTTTTAGCTGCCCTGATGCGTGATCCGCGTCATTACCAAGTGGCTGTGCTGTCCAGTCTAATCCTGTTTGGCGTTTTTCATTACTCATTTGACTTGCCATGGTGGCATGTCGTGGCCTGTGTGGGGTCAACATTATGTTCGCAAGCTCTTGCGGATAAAATGATTGGACGAAAATTTGATCCGCGCAGTCCGCTCATTTCTGCTTTATCTTTGACGCTCTTATTGAGAACAGGGTCAGTGACGCTGTCGATTGCTGCGGGCGTCATCGCTGTTGCGTCCAAATATCTTGTCCGGTTTCGCGGCAAGCATATTTTCAATCCCGCCAATTTTGGTCTGGTCATCGTCGCGCTCGCCTTTTCGGGGGCTTGGGTATCGCCGGGGCAGTGGGGCGCAGCGCCCATATTCGCACTTTTGCTCGCGGGGCTTGGCGGCGTTGTGACGGGTAAGGCCAAGCGCTGGGACGTAAGCCTGGCTTTCCTCGGGTTTTATGCCTGCCTTGTGCTGGGGCGTAGCCTTTGGCTCGGTAATCCCATTGCCATACCGTTTCACCAACTGCAAAGCGGCGCGCTGCTGGTGTTTACTTTCTTTATGATTTCTGACCCTAAGACGACGCCTGATGCCCGTTTGGGCCGCGTGATCTATGCGGCGTTGGTCGCGCTCGTAGGCTTTACGATACAGTTCGGATTTTACAATTCAGCGGGCGTTATATTGGCTCTGATACTCACAGCGCCATGCGTGCCGTTAATCGATACTATTATCAAAGGCCAGCAATATGCGTGGCCTTCACTGACACCTTATATGACGCCAACCCACCTCAAGAATGGAGCTACCAATGACACTTTCCAAATCCCTGCTGAGTAGCGCAGTTTTAATATCGACAATGGGTTTCGCCAGTACGGCAAATGCATTTTGTGGGTTTTATGTCGGTAAGGCTGATACGGACCTTTTTAATCAGAGCTCCAAAGTGGCGCTAGTCCGCGACGGTGACCGGACGGTCATCACTATGGCGAACGATTACCAGGGTGATCTCAAAGAGTTCGCTATGGTTATCCCAGTCCCAACGGTGATTACGAAACAGCAAGTTCATATTTCTGACCCGACGCTTCTTGAGCATTTAGATGCGTACACAGCACCGCGCCTTGTTGAATATTTCGATAGTAATCCGTGTGCGCGCAATGATTACAAACGCATGCGCTCAAGTATGCCAATGATGGAAAGCGCGGCAGGCGTTATGGACAAAGCCTCGAAAAAAGCTCTGGGCGTTACCATTGAAGAAAGTTTCTCCGTCGGAGAATACGATATTCTCATTCTTTCGGCGATAGAGAGCGACGGTCTTGAAACATGGCTGACGTCTAATGGCTATAAACTCCCCGAGGGCGCAGAGCGTATTTTGGGAAGTTATATTAAGCAGGATATGAAATTCTTTGTGGCCAAGGTTAATCTCGAGAAAAAAGCTAAAGACGGCGGGGATTACTTAAACCCGATTGCCGTGGCCTATGAGAGCCCGAAATATATGCTGCCGATCCGGCTTGGCACTTTGAACGCCAAAGGAACTCAGGACTTGTTCGTTTATGCGCTCACGAAGGACGGCAAAGTCGAAACCACGAACTACCGGACGCAAAAAATTCCGTCTGACAAAGAGCTGCCGATTTACATCAAAGATGAGTTTGGTGACTTTTATAAAGACATGTACGGCGAAACAGCCCGCAAGGAGGGCGGTCATGGCGTGTTTATGGAATATGCGTGGAATATGAATTGGTGTGACCCGTGTGCCGCGGACCCGCTCTCTCAAGCCGAGCTCAAAGAGCTAGGCGTGTTTTGGCTGGGTAAGGGCAATAACGAGATTGCGCCGATGCCGCGCCGCGGACGGCCTATGCCTCAAGCACAGGACGTTTTCGTGACTCGCTTGCATGTGCGTTACGACGCGAAGAGCTTTCCTGAAGATTTGAAGTTTAAAACGACGGGCGATAAATCCAATTTCCAAGGGCGGTATATTCTGCGTCATGCTTATGACGGCGAAATGGAATGCCCCGCAGCAGAAGCCTACAAGACTGAGGTCAATAAACGCAAAGAGACAGAGATTAAGACGCTCGCCAACTTAACCGGCTGGAACACGCGCGATATTCGTAAAAAGGTTGAAAAATCTGATGGAGGGTTTCTTGATGTTGATAAACCTAAGAGTAGCGATGATTGGTGGAACAACATCTGGCCCGATGACTAAGACCTCTTAGCCACAAAACATGTCAAAAAACCGCCTTGCAGGCGGTATTTTACGTTGATCACTCATGCGTTAACATCAGTTAACCCTGTTTCTTTTCTGATTTTTTACCCGGGCCTAGTATATTGTTTCTCAAATGGGCGTCCAGTGCTGGCGTTTAAAGAGTTTTGGGAGATGTTATGTTGGGATTTAAGCGAAAGACAGAGCGCTATAGAAATGACTCGAAAGGTTCATTTTCTATTTACATGGCTATAGGTTTCACCACCATAATTATGGGCGTAGGGTGCGCCTTCGATATGGCGCAAGTCACTAGCCAAAAGTCTCGCTTGCAGGATCTGACAGACGCTACCGCTCTCGCAGCGGCGATTGCCACGCGAAATGACAGTCAAAATCGTCAAACTAGCGCTCAAAACCATTTCGAAGAGAACCGTACTCTATCTGGCGGCCTTGTTGTGAACGATAACCCTAGAATAGACTTTGATGATGCCGCTAAGGTAGTGACAGTAGAGGTAAAGGCTGATTACAAATATATGTTCATGGGCATGTTTGGAATGGCTGACCCGACTGTGACAACTGTTGCGACGGTAGGCTACATGATTGACGATGTTGCGCCTCTCTCTATTGCGTTTGCTTTTGATGCTTCAGGCTCAATGGATGATTTATCGCCGGATGGCGTGAAGAAAATTGAGGCCCTAAAGCAAGCTACAACAGAACTGTTTGACGAAATTTATGAGGCATCAGAGCGTCCTGACTTGCTAAATCAAAAAATGAGAACCGCTTTTTCTAGCTATAATACAGAGCTTGTTGAGAGTGAAAGTATGATGCAGGGTCGAAATCACATCTTAAGTGCGGTCAACGGCATGATAGCGGATGGCGGAACAAATTCGACGCCGTCATTGCAATTTGCTCTGGAGCAGCTCGATAATCAAAAGGCCGCGATTGCAAATAACGGGTGGGCTGGCTATGTCGTGTTTATGACAGACGGTGATAATAATGATGTCGACCTTGACGGCAATCCCGTGACGTGGGACGCAGATTCTTATACTAAATGTGATGAAATTAAAGCCGCAGGGTACCGCATCTTCGGTGTTGGTTTTGAAGCCCCGGAAAAAGGTGAGAATTTACTTAGACATTGCGCGAGCAGTAAAGGCGATTATTTTGATAGTTCAAATGCGAAAGACCTGAAGCAAGCCTTCAAGCTGATTGGTCAAGAACTCGGCAGAAGCACAATCGCGATTAAATCTTAACTTATCTCCTGATTTCAGCGCAGGCAATGCGCGCTCCGGCCCCGCCAATCGGCTGGGTGATTTGATCGTCAGGATTAATGTGAATTACGAGGGCTGAACCGTCAACGTCAAGCAGAGCCGGTATGTCGGTGGCTTCTGACAGTGTGACGCGTGAATTAATGCGCTCCAAATCAACATTGCCCTCACTGTCTGCGACTGCATTCTCCATATCCGCATTGTCCGGGCCTTCAGAGTTCTTGAGGCCGTGCTTCATGTTCATAGGATTGATGTGCCCGCCCGCGCTTTTAAAATCAGCGGAGGAGCAATCTGCTTTCTCATGGAAGTGCATGCCGTGCGCGCCAGGCGGAATAGTGCTGGCCTTCACGTTAAGGCGCACCGCGCCCCTTCCATCGTCCGCGACCGTGACAGTTCCAATTTTTTCCATAGCATTATTCACGAGAGAGACGGTTAACGCGTCAACTTTGGCCGCGCCATTTGTAGGGGTCTTTTCTCCGCAAGCTATCAATAGAAACGGAGCGGTCATAAGCATTATCATTCGGGTCTTCATATTAGAATCCTTGCGTGTTTAAAACGAGCATACCTTAACAACGCAGCAGGGTCAAAAGGGCTCCATTTGTCCTTGATTTAATTGGGCCTAAAGTTTGCTCTCACCCCTGTGGAATGCTACTAAAATAAGATGGAAATGGCCGCGATTCGAGGGGTCTATTTTATATGGGATATTTAAACCGTGAGCGACGATATTGAAACGCCCGAAGATGATGACCTAGGCGGCCCTGAAGGCCCGTCTGGAGGCCTCCCTGACGGCGTATCGCCGATCACAATCGAAGAAGAGATGAAGCGCTCCTATCTCGATTATGCGATGAGTGTGATCGTCTCGCGCGCTATCCCGGATGTGCGCGACGGCCTGAAACCCGTCCATCGCCGTATCCTTTATTCCATGCATGAAAACGGCTTCACCCGCGAGAAGCCTTACAAGAAATCCGCCCGCGTCGTTGGCGACGTGATTGGTAAATACCATCCGCATGGTGACAGCGCGGTTTACGATGCCCTTGTGCGTCTTGCGCAGGACTTCTCTATGAGCTTGCCGCTGCTCGACGGGCAGGGCAATTTCGGCTCTGTTGACGGCGACCCTCCAGCAGCTATGCGGTACACCGAAGTGCGTATGGACCGGCCTGCCGCCTCACTCCTGCAGGACATCGAAAAGAATACCGTCAATTTCCAAGACAACTACGACGCGTCCGAGAGCGAGCCTATCGTTCTCCCGTCTAAGTTCCCCAATATTCTCGTCAACGGCGCCAGCGGTATTGCTGTAGGTATGGCGACAAACATCCCGCCTCACAATCTGGGCGAAGTTATCGACGGCGCGATTGCGCTGCTGGATAATGGTAATATGACCGACGAAGAGATGCTCGAATACGTTCCCGGGCCCGATTTCCCAACAGGCGGTCTGATTATGGGGCATTCCGGCTCTAAATCCGGCGTTCTTACGGGGAAAGGCTCGGTTATCATGCGGGCGCAAACGGCGTTTGAGGAAATTCGCAAAGACCGTATGGCCATCGTCGTCACGGAAATTCCGTATCAGGTGAACAAAGCCAATATGATCAAGAAAATCGCCGATATGGTGCGTGATAAGCGTATCGAAGGCATTTCCGACTTGCGCGATGAGTCTGATCGTAACGGCATGCGCGTTGTGATTGAGCTCAAACGTGACGCCGTCCCGGATGTAGTGCTGAACCAGCTTTTCCGCTTCTCACAACTCCAGCAAAATTTCAGTTCGAATATGCTTGCGCTAAACGGCGGCAGGCCTATGCAGATGAATGTGCGCGAAATGCTCGAGGCATTCCTGGCGTTCCGCGAAGAAGTTATTGCGCGCCGCTCAAAATTTGATCTCGCGAAAGCCCGTGACCGCGCGCATATTTTGGTGGGGCTCGCCACGGCTGTTGCGAATATTGACGAAATTATAAAAATTATTCGCGGCTCTGCAAACCCCAAAGAAGCCCGTCAAAATTTACTCGCGCGCACATGGCCCGCCAAGGATATGGGGCCATTGATTGCATTGATTGCAGATCCCCGGTCTAAATTGCTTGATGACGGCTCTATTCAACTAACCGAGGAACAGGCCAAAGCTATCCTCGAATTGCGCCTGTTGCGCCTTACAGGGCTTGGCATGGGCGAAATTATAGCTGAAGCGGAGAAACTCGCGGCGGCTATTACCGACCTGCTTGAAATTCTACGCTCCCGTGACCGGGTGAGTTCCATAATCCGCGAGGAACTCACCGAAGTTAAAGAGAAATTCGCTGTGCCGCGCCGCTCAATTTTTACCGAAGGCGGCATGGACTTTGACGATGAGGATCTGATTGCGGTCGAAGATATGGTCGTGACAGTGACCTCTGCAGGTTACGTCAAGCGGACGGGCCTTGATACGTACCGGGCTCAAAGACGGGGCGGCAAAGGCCGTTCCGGCATGTCCATGAAGGACGAAGATTATGTCACAACCGTCTTTGTGGCCTCTACGCACACGCCTGTGTTGTTCTTCAGCTCGACGGGCATGGCTTACAAGCTCAAAGTCTGGAAGCTACCGCTCGGCGGACCTGCGACCCGTGGCAAGGCGCTTGTGAACTTACTTCCGCTTGAACAAGGCGAAACCATCAATTCCATTATGGCGCTACCAGAGGATGAGGAGACGTGGAAAGATTTGGACATCATGTTCGCGGCCCGCTCTGGCGGCGTTCGCCGGAATAGCCTCGCTGATTTCACCCGCGTCAACCGTAACGGTAAAATCGCGATGAAACCGGACGAGGGCGACGGGATTGTCGATGTCCGCGTTGTTACCGAGGACGATGATCTGCTCCTGACGACCGCTATGGGTAAAGCCATTCGGTTCAAAGTCACGGATGTTCGCCGCTTTGTTGGCCGCACATCCAGCGGTGTTCGCGGGGTAAAGCTTGCGGACGGGGACGAGGTTATTTCTATGGCGGTCCTTCGACATGTAGATGTCGAGACGGACGAGTCGCGCGCGTACATGAAGCACGCCAACGCCATGCGCCGCGCGCTCGGTGAAGGCGATGACGACGAAACGGATGATATCGAAATTACGAGCAGTCTAAATGATGCCCGGATTGGCGAGCTTGGCGCTAAGGAACAATTCCTTCTGACCCTCGCGGATGACGGGTTTGGGAAGCGGTCTTCAAGCTATGATTACCGCTGTATGAACCGCGGCGGGCAGGGCGTGACGGCGCAAGAACTGTCGCGCAAAGGTGCTGAGAATGCACGATTAGTACGCTCATTCACCATCGCTGATGAGGATCAGTTGATGATCGTCACAGACGGCGGTCAGCTCATTCGCTGTCCAGTGCGTAATATCCGTATCGTTTCTAGGTCTTCACGCGGCGTTACTGTTATTCGTGTGAAAGATGATGAGCGCGTCGTCTCTGTCGAGCGTATCGAAGAGAGTGATGACGCGGACGACGCAGAAATTACTCAAGCCGAACTTGATTCCGGCGGTACTGAATAGTGGACTTTAAGTTGGCTTCAAGTTAGCCAAGCTCCGCGATGAACTTCTCGGCTATTACATTCCTGTACTATTTTTTACCGGTCGTTGTGGCGGTTTATTTCCTGTGCCCGGGCCGGACAGCTAAGAACAGTCTCTTACTCTTTGCCAGCTTGTTTTTTTATGCATGGGGCGAGGGTATTTTTCTCGTTTTGCTCTTGGGGTCCATTGCGGTCAACCATGTAATTGCGGGTGTGATTGACAGGCGAGAGGGCCGAGCAAAACGCCTAGCTCTTACATTGGGTATAGTTTCTAACCTTCTGTTTTTAATGATATTCAAATATACGGGATTGATTTCAGAATCGCTTGCGCCGTTAGGCATCCCTAAAGTCGAAACTCATCTGCCGCTCGGTATTTCATTCTTCACGTTCCAAGCCATCAGCATGATCGTGGACGTATACCGAGGCGCGAAACCGTCCTCGTCGATGATGAAAACCGGGCTCTATATTTCTATGTTCCCGCAGCTCGTGGCAGGGCCGATTGTGCGCTTTAACGAGATACGCAAACAGATAGATGAGCGCAGCGAAACCCTTGATCGCTTTGCTGAAGGCGTAAAACTTTTCATAATGGGTCTATCGCAAAAAGTCTTGCTAGCCGACACACTTGCTGTCCAAGCCGACCTTGCCTTTGGGGCTGTGCCTGGGGAGCTTGGTGTGGCTGCCGCTTGGTTTGGCCTGTTTTGTTTCAGTCTGCAGATTTTTTATGACTTCGCCGGCTATTCAAATATGGCGATTGGCCTTGGCCGTTTATTTGGTTTCGAGTTGCCTAAGAATTTTTCACACCCCTACAGCGCGTCGAATTTCCAAGAGTTTTGGCGGCGCTGGCATATAACCCTCTCGCGCTGGTTTAGGGATTATCTCTACATTCCGCTTGGCGGCTCGCGCGGCGGAGAGGTTAAAACATACCGCAATCTACTCATTGTTTTTGTCTTGTGTGGCTTATGGCACGGCGCGGCATGGACGTTTCTCCTTTGGGGGTTGTGGCACGGCGCTTTTCTGATTGCCGAACGTCTCTGCCCAAAGCTTCCATTTTCAAGCGTTATAAAGAAACCTCTGGGCATGCTTTATGTCTTTCTGTTCGTCAGCCTCGGCTGGGTGCTTTTCCGCGCGGATAGTCTGGCGCATGCATTTGGGTACTGGGAGGCATTGGCAGGCCTGAATGACAGCGAAAATACGCAAGCTCTTCCTGTGCGTAGATCTATCTCGATTGCATTTGTGATTGGCCTCTTTCTGGCGTGGGATGGGTCTGAAGCGATGTGGGAGGCCGCCAAGAAAAAGCTAAGTTCAGGGCCAGAAATTGCGCAAGCCTTGCTAACGCCAGCGATTATATGGGGAATGCCTGTAGCTTTATATGCGCTTTGCTTCATCTTTATGGCTTCGGAAACTCATAAACCATTTTTGTATTTCAGGTTCTGATCATGAATATGATGAAAACCATACGCCTGATGTCACTGGCGATAATTATCGGACTCACATTAATTCCGTCCGCGTTACAGCTCTCGCATGTTACCAAAGATCAACCCGGCGCATCTCTGGATGAGAACAGAGCTCTTGAAGGTTGGCCTAAATGGGCGGATGTCGATAATAATGTAGCGGCTTACACTGCGGGCATATCTGGTTTTCTCAACGATAATTTTGGAGGCCGAACTCTGGCTATCAGGGTGAGAAGTAAATTGTTTCGAATGGTTGGGGATACTTCAATTTTAGTTGTGGGCGGGCGAACTGATGGCTGGTATTTTCTCAACGAAATCACGATGTGGCAGTCCTATAATGGGCGCCTCTCATTCACGGATCAGGACGTGGATATCTGGCTACAGTCGGTAGCCGGACTGCAAAGCGCAGCACAGGCTCAGGGGAGCGTGTTTGCGGCGATTATCCCGCCTGATAAAGCGCGTATTTATCCCGAGAATGTTCCGGCTAAGTTTAAACAGCCTTCCAAGCGCCGTTTTGCTTCGGCCTTAATGAATGATCCGCGAAGTACAGAATTAGGGTTTATCGACGTCGAACCGGCTATCCTGCGTGTGAAAGCTGAGGGGTTGGTATATTCAAGGACAGATACGCATTGGACTGGCAGAGGGGCCTATGAAGCTTACGCTTTGGTTATGGAGCGTTTCAATAAAGGCGGCGCTCGGTTTCCTACGATCAAGCGGGCTGATACTGAGGCGGCTGCGCGGGATGATGTCGACGGAGACCTCGTTGCCCTTATGGGTTTACAGGGTCAGATAACCGAGAGTTATATGGATGTGACGTCGCCAAAACTGACGGCTAACTTCAGCGTAAAAGTCTTGGAAGATCCCGCTGTTGTGCACGCGGGATGGCAGACGCGGATATATGAAAATGATGTCGATAACGGGACCACTTTAGTCATTGTCGGTGACTCGTTTTCAAATGCTTTACTGCCGTTTTTTAAACACAGTTTTGACCGCATAGTCGTCATGCATCACCGAACGGGAAATTTTGATCTTGAGCAGGCTATCAGTTACAATCCTGATGCTGTGTTGTTCGCGCCTGTTGAACGCATGGCTGTAACCTTGCGGGACTTTGCAAAGCCTTGAGCACAAAGTCTGCTTAAGATAAATTAATGAACTAGAAACCATATCCCTCGCTCCGCCGTTCCAAGGCCAAAAAAGTCGTCTCTGCATGTGAACCCATGCTGGGACCGCCGGTCTTCCAAGCCCGGAGCACTCCAGAAACGCGTTCAACGGCCTTTCTAGGCTTACGGACGAACCGTGTTGATGTCGGGCGCGCGATTATGATCTCCCCCAAATATTATCTGGATCCTAATGTGGACCAGAACGGACGTCTTCGCCTTCGCGGAGCTTTCGAGTACCGCCCGAATTCCATCCGGTTTGATTTGTTATATAAGCGCGTTGGCGGCGGGTGGGCTATCAATGCGATTTCTGTTGTAGAGATGGATTACAGCGCGCCAAAATAACACTCATAATTCTCTAGTATAACAATTTTTGCCCCGCTATAAGCGCCGCATGAAAAAACGCACCGCACTCTATCCTGGCACATTCGACCCTATGACTTTGGGGCATCTTGATATCATACAGCGCGGCACAAAATTATGTGACCGTTTGGTGATTGCTGTTGCGATTAACCGGGATAAGAATCCATTATTTGAACTCGATGAACGGGTTGAAATGGTGGAGAATGCAGTCGCACCTCTGCGCAAGTATGTTGAGATCGACGTTTTGCCGTTTGAAGGGCTACTGCTTCATTTTGTTGAAAGCGTGGGGGCGAGCATGATAGTGCGGGGCCTAAGGGCTGTTTCGGATTTCGAATATGAATTCCAGATGGCCGGAATGAACGATAAACTTAACCCGGATATCGAAACTGTGTTCCTTATGGCTGATCCGCAATACCAAACGATTGCGTCGCGATTAGTTAAAGAAATTTGCCGCCTTGGCGGTAATGTTGAGCAGTTTGTGACGCCCGAAGTTGAGCAGCGCTTAAAGGAAAAGTATTCATGATTATCTCTCGTTTTGTAATGTCTGCAGCCGTTATGTCATTTGCTTGCTTAGGGACTGCCTGCGCGGCGGAGTCTGATGCCGAAAGTCAATCTCAACTTACGTCAAAACCCTCGAGCGCCATCGGAGAGTCTGCGGAAGTCATCAAAACTGGCTTTAACGCGCCGGATAGCGCGTGGCGGGATGTTGATCCTGAAAATACAATTTTGATTGATACAGATTACGGTAAAATTGCTGTCGAGCTATTTCCTAAGGTGGCCCCAAACCATGTGGAGCGTATCAAAACGCTGACGCGGCAAAAGTTTTACGACCTCATCACGTTTCACCGGGTCATTGATGGGTTCATGAACCAGACGGGCGATCCGAAAGGTGACGGTACGGGTAATTCTGAATTGCCTGATTTAATGGCTGAGTTCACGTTCCGCCGCGCCACCAACATGCCCGTTACGCTCATTGGGGCGCGGTCTATTGATCCGAAAAACCCTAATTCCGGAGAAATCGGTGTTGGCTTCTACAAAAGCCTCCCAATTGCGACCCAGCCTTCTTCTCAGGCTATGCTGACAAAAGATGGAAAAGTTGAAGCTTTTGGTATTCACTGTCCGGGCGTGACCTCAATGGCGCGCAGCGGAGAGAATACCGGGAATAGCCAGTTTTTCTTGATGCGCGGCGCTTCGCCGTGGCTCGATACCCAGTATTCTATCTGGGGTAGTACGGTCATGGGGCGTGAGCATCTGACGAAATTTAAAGTCGGTACGAAGGGAGAGCCAGGTTTCGTGCCTGACAAAATGAACAGCGTTCGTATGTTTGCTGAGCTACCAGAGGCAGATCGTCCAAAATTACAAGTGCTGAAAACATCCAGCCCCGCTTTCAAAACATATATGGCGAGTTTTAAAAAAGCGGACGGGTCCTATCCTGATATTTGCGATATATCTGTACCCACGCGCATTAAACCATAATCTTAATTTAAACCTCACAAGGACTTTTAAAATGGCTGATAAGCTTACAATCACAGTTGATAATCAATCTGGCGAAACAGGCGACGTTGTTATCAAACTTCGCGCGGACCTCGCGCCCTCGCACGTTGCGCAAATTACTCGCCTTGCCGGCGAAGGCTTTTATGACGGCCTTACTTTTCACCGCGTTATTGACGGATTTATGGCTCAGGGCGGTTGTCCTGACGGTACGGGCATGGGCGGCGCTGATGCTCAAATCCCTGCGGAATTCTCTAAAGAGCCGCATGCGCGCGGTGTTTGCTCTATGGCCCGTTCGCAAAACCCTAACTCTGCCAGCAGCCAATTCTTTATCTGCTTGGATAATGCCGGTTTCCTGGACGGGCAATATACTGTTTGGGGTGAAGTCGAGAGCGGCATGGATTTGGTCGATGCGTTGCCAAAAGGCGAGCCGCCGCGTTATCCTGGTAAAATTGTCAAAATGGTTGCCGCTTAAGCGCGGTCCTAACACCTGCGGCTTGCAAATCTATTATAGGCCGTTAGAAGGCGCGCATGAAAGTTGCCGCCTTCGATTTTGACCTCCCGGAAACATGCATAGCGCTGCGACCTGCACGGCCTCGCGACAGTGCGCGGCTGTTGCAGGTTTCAGGCGGCGAGATCACCGACCACATCGTCACTGACCTGCCCGGATTACTGCGGGCAGGGGACGTGCTTGTTCTCAATATCACTAGAGTTTTGCGGGCGGCGCTGACAGGGACAAGACCTGCCCGCGCGCACGGCGGCGGCGGCGATGTCCAGGTTGATATAAATCTTCACACGCAAGTCTCAGCCGGTGAATGGCGTGCCCTCGCGCGTCCGGCAAAGCGCTTGAAAGACGGCGACATAATTACGTTCTCTGATGAGCTTTCTGCAAATGTGTATGACAAACAAGGCGGCGGTGACGTAGGTCTCAGATTTTCTCTCTCTGGAACGCAGCTTTCCGAGGCTATTGAAGCTACTGGGCAGCCACCCCTACCGCCGTACATTGCACGGAAACGCGAGACGGACTCGTCCGATATTTCGGACTACCAAACTATCTTTGCCAAAGAGACGGGTTCAGTCGCTGCCCCGACATCGGGCTTGCATTTTACGCCGGAACTCTTTGCTTCTCTTGAAAGTGTAGGCGTGCAGACTGAAACGCTAACCTTGCATGTTGGAGCCGGCACTTTCCTCCCTGTTAAATCCGAGGATACGGATGATCATCCAATGCACAGTGAGTGGTACGAAATTGGCGAGGATACGGCGCAAAGAATCAATGAGGCCAAATCCGAGGGGCGTAGAGTCATCGCTGTTGGAACGACCGCGCTTAGAGCGCTAGAGAGTGCGGCCCAGAACGACAAATTAATAGCCTCGTCTGGTAATACAGATATTTTTATCACACCAGGATATGAGTTTAAAATTATCGATGGCCTGATGACAAATTTTCATCTGCCGAAATCCACACTTTTCATGTTGGTTTCAGCCCTCAGCGGACTGGATACGATGCAATCTGCTTATAAACATGCGATTAAAACAGGGTACCGGTTTTACTCTTACGGCGATGCAAGCCTGCTTTGGAGGGCCTCGTAATGGCGCATTTTCCTTTTGATATACATGCAACTGACGGCGAAGCGCGCAAGGGCGTTCTAAAAACGGCTCGCGGCGATATCCAAACACCAGCTTTCATGCCGATCGGAACGGCCGGGACGGTTAAGGGGCTATATATGGATCAGGTCAAAGGGACTGGGTCTGATATTATACTCGGAAATACGTATCATTTAATGCTCCGCCCCGGGGCCGAACGCGTGTCACGTCTTGGGGGGCTTCATAAGTTTTCGGGTTGGAGCGGGCCAATATTAACCGACTCTGGCGGGTTTCAGGTTTGGTCACTGTCCAAGCTGCGCAAGATGAGCGAGAAAGGCGTGGAGTTTCAAAGTCATCATGATGGCTCCAAGCACATGCTCACGCCCGAGCGCTCTATTGAAATTCAAGCGGATTTGCTGGGGGCGGATATATCCATGCAACTCGACGAATGTACGGATTTCCCGAGTCCCCATGATAAAGCCGCCGAGTCCATGCAATTATCTCTTCGGTGGGGCCGCCGTTCCCTCCAAGCCTTTGGAGATCGTCCCGATCAAACGCTTTTCGCCATCGTGCAAGGGTCCACATATCCCGATCTTCGCCGCGAAAGCGCCGAGTCAAGTGTCGCTGAGCAAGCGGCTGGCGGTTACGGCGGTTTTGCGATCGGCGGATTAGCTGTGGGGGAAGGGCATGAGGCCATGCTCGAAACTTTGGATGTGACTATGCCTTATCTCCCCGAATCGCGGCCGCGCTACTTGATGGGAGTCGGCAAACCTATTGATTTGGTCGAGGCCGTAGCGCGCGGCGTCGACATGTTTGACTGCGTGATTCCCACAAGGTCCGGTCGTCATGGGCAAGTTTGGGCAGATACGGGGCCATACAATATCAAGAACGCCCGATTCGCGGAGGATGATAGCCCGCTTGATTCGCGAATTGAGTGCCCGGCGAGCCAAAACTACTCAAAAGCCTATGTGCATCACCTTATCAGGTCCGGCGAGCTTTTGGGAGGAATGCTCTTGAGTTGGCACAATATTGCTTATTATCAAGATTTGATGGCGAGAATGCGCGGCGCGATTGGTAAGGGCGAGTTTAAGGATTTTGTCACGAGGTTCAAAGGTGAGCTGGGCGCATAGAATCTCATATATTTTGGCAGAACAAAGCGCTTTGAGCGCCTGCAATATTGATTAAGTCTTAAGCTGCGACAATTTTATTATTAACGGGGTCAGACCTCATTTGTCCATATACAAATAAAACCTAATTATACCGTGCTTTTTTACCTGAAATCCGAATAATAATTTCCAAAATTTTATCTTGACCAAGACGGATGTCAGCCCTAGGTTCCGCGCTCTTTTAGGAGAGCCCGTAGCTCAGCTGGTAGAGCGCCTCACTTTTAATGAGGATGTCCACGGTTCGAATCCGTGCGGGCTCACCACTAGAGTTTGATATGCTAACACACGTTATCTGTATCAGCGGTTTGTGGGCAGTTAGATGCTCATATTTTGGGGTATTTTAAAATTATTGATGTGATGCATTTTTGCAACTATGTAGAAAAAACGTCATAAATTTGGGTAAAATACTCTTTAGAAAGGGTGGCCAAACGAAACTTATTCGTGTAACCACAAATTAACATTTGGTGATGATATTACGTCATCGATGTATCGTGCGACTCATCGCATTACTTTAACGAACGGCAATCAAGCCGTTGTCGGAGGACAGAATTATGAAGCATAAGCTTCTTTTAGCAGCCGCTTCGGTTGCAATGTTAGCAGCGCCAACTTTGGCTCATGCTGATGACGACAATGCGGGCGTGTATGTTCGCGGTAATTTGGGTTACGGAATTCATAGTGACTTGGACTTAACTGGAGACATCGTTGGTGATGTTGAAAGTGAAGGCAATGCAACGGGTTCTGCAGCTATAGGGTATGACTTCGGCAATAACTGGCGTCTTGAAGCTGACTACGCGTCACTATGGTCTGACCTTGGCGCTATCGGTCAAGTTCCATCTTCTTTCGCGAAGTTGAAAACTGATACTACCATGATTAACGCGCTATACGATTTTGACGATTTTGGAAAATTCGCTCCTTACGTTGGGGCAGGCATAGGCGTAGTACGTGGAAAGTTAAATGCTCAGGCTCACAGTTTTGCTGATCCTGGTTTTATCAATACCCCGGCTTGTGCGGGAACTGATTTTGCTTGCGGTGTTAGCCAAACTGATCGCTCACTCGGATGGCAGCTTCTTGCTGGTCTTGGCTATGACATTTCAGAAAAACTTACATGGGATACGCACTATCGTTATCTTAACGCAGGTGACATGGACTTTGAAGGTCATAAAAACTTTGGCGGCGTAGCCAACGTGGCTCTTGATGATGTCGCGGCTCACTCTGTTATGACGGGTTTCCGTTACAAGTTTGGTGAGGCAACACCGCCTGTTATGTACACATGTTGGAATGGCTCAAGTGTAGAAGATCTTTCTACATGTGCAGCGCGTCCAACGCCGCCACCTGCGCCAGTTATGTACACATGCTGGGATGGTTCACAGGTTAGCGACGCTGTTCAGTGTCCAGCTGAAATTGTTTACTCCACATGCTGGGATGGTTCACAGGTTGCACAGGGCACATCTTGTCCGGTACAACCACAGACATTCACATGTTGGGACGGCACAATCGTATATGATGAAGCTCAATGTCCGCTCACTAATAATGGCAACTCAATGGCAGACCTTTGTGGTCAAGAATACCGCCAAGAAATCATTTATTATGAGTTCAATAAAGGTCAATCTGCTGAAACACGTAATACAGTAAACCGTATTCTTGATATCGGTCAGTTCTGTCAGGTCGGCGACATCCGCGTTGTGGGTCACACAGACTCATCTGGTTCAGCAGCTTACAATTTGGCTCTTTCTAAGCGCCGTGCGAAAGATGCACGTGACGAATTGGTTCGCCAAGGCGTTCAATCTGCTGTCATTACCTCTGAAGGCAAGGGCGAGACAGAACTCTTCGTTCAAACGGGTGATGGTGTGAAAGAGCAACTTAACCGCCGGACTGAAGTTCTCATCCGTCTGAACCAAGTGGGTCAGATTATGGGTGTTAACTAAGTCGTTACCTCGAAATACTGCGAAAAAGCCCGGTTTTACCCGGGCTTTTTTTTGTTCAAAACTTTCCTTGTTGAAATATTACAATGCGTTTAATGTGTTGTTTTACAGCTTGCGTTCATGTAGCTATGAATAAGATTTTTAATTAACTTAACTATTTTTGATTTATATTTTAGGAGAGACAAATTATGAAAAATAAGCTTCTTTTAGCAGCCGCTTCGGCTGCAATGTTAGCCGCGCCAGCAATGGCTTTTGCTAATGATGACGATTCGGGCATTTATGTCCGGGGTAATTTAGGCTACGGCATTCATTCTGACATGGATTTTACGGGTGATATGTCCGGTGATGTCGAAAGTGAAGGTCATGGTACTGGATCCGCTGGTATAGGCTATGATTTTGGGGATCACTGGCGCCTTGAAGGTGACTATGCTGAACTTTGGACGGATCTTGGCGCTATCGGCCAAGTTCCATCTTCATACGCAAATACCCAAACTGACAGCTACATGATTAATGCGCTTTATGACTTCAATGATATGGGTCGCTTCAAGCCTTATGTAGGTGCCGGTATTGGCGTTGTGAAAGCTAAACTTCATGCAGAGGCATCAAGTTTCACAGACCCATCAGGTGCGGTGTTTATTAATACCCCGGCTTGTACCGGTCGCGATTTCTTTTGCAGTATAAAGGACACAGATCGTTCGTTCGGTTGGCAGTTACTTGCGGGTCTTGGTTACGATATTTCCGATAACCTCACATGGGATACGCATTACCGTTACCTCAACGCTGGTGATATGGATTATATTGGAGACAAGAATTTTGGTCAGCCTGCTAACGTAAGCCTTGAGAATATTGCGGCTCACTCAGTAATGACAGGTTTCCGTTACCGGTTTGGTAAATCAACTCCGCCTGTCATGTACACATGCTGGAATGGCTCAAGTGTTGAAGATCTTTCGACATGTGCCGCACGCCCACCTGCGCCGCCTGCGCCAGTTATGTACACATGCTGGGATGGTTCACAGGTTAGCGACGCTGTTCAGTGTCCTGCTGAAATTGTTTACTCCACATGCTGGGATGGTTCACAGGTTGCACAGGGCACATCTTGTCCGGCACAACCGCAGACATTCACATGTTGGGATGGCACAATCGTATATGATGAAGCTCAATGTCCGCTTACAGACAATGGCAACTCAATGGCAGACCTTTGTGGTCAAGAATACCGCCAAGAAATCATTTATTATGAGTTCAATAAAGGTCAATCTGCTGAAACACGTAATACAGTAAACCGTATTCTTGATATCGGTCAGTTCTGTCAGGTCGGCGACATCCGCGTTGTGGGTCACACAGACTCATCTGGTTCAGCAGCTTACAATTTGGCTCTTTCTAAGCGCCGTGCGAAAGATGCACGTGACGAATTGGTTCGCCAAGGCGTTCAATCTGCTGTCATTACCTCTGAAGGCAAGGGCGAGACAGAACTCTTCGTTCAAACGGGTGATGGTGTGAAAGAGCAACTTAACCGCCGGACTGAAGTTCTCATCCGTCTGAACCAAGTGGGTCAGATTATGGGTGTTAACTAAGTCGTTACCTCGAAATACTGCGAAAAAGCCCGGTTTTACCCGGGCTTTTTTTTTGTTCAAAACTTTCCTTATTGAAATATTACAATGCATTTAATGCGATTTTTTACAGCTTTCATTCATATAGCTGTGGATAGACGTCTCGTGTACTGCAATTTATATGTGAATTTTTATGATTCACATTCGAAAATATGAGACTACAGAGACTTAATACGAATGCTGTTAATTAGGCAGCTATTGGAGGAAAGATTATGAAGCACAAGCTTCTTTTAGCAGCCGCTTCGGTTGCAATGTTAGCCGCGCCAGCAATGGCTTTTGCTAATGATGACGATTCGGGCATTTATGTCCGGGGTAATACGGGTTACGGACTTCATACCGACGCTGATCTGACAGGTGACATTATCGGTGATGTCGAAAGCGAAGGCGGCTTAGCTGGATCTGCAGGTATAGGCTATGATTTCGGTAATAATTGGCGTCTTGAAGGTGACTATGCGTCGTTGTTCACGGATCTTGGCGCAATTGGCCAAGCCCCATCTTCAGTCGCGAAATTGAATACAAATTCATACATGGTCAATGCTCTCTACGACTTTGACATGGACGCTCTTGGAAAGTTTGAACCCTATGTTGGGGCTGGTATCGGTTTGGTTCAGGGTCAATTGAAAGCGCAAGCTCACAGTTTTACGGGCGAGCAAGGCAACTTCATTAACACACCTGCCTGTCTAGGCGGTGACTTCGCGTGTGCGGTCAAAGACACGGACAGTTCTCTCGGCTGGCAGCTTCTTGCCGGTCTTGGGTATGATATTTCTGACAATCTAACATGGGATACGCATTATCGTTATCTCAATGCGGGAGATATGGACTTCACAGGCCATAAAAACTTTGGCGGCGTGGCGAATGTCAATTATGAAGACGTTGCGGCTCATTCAGTTATGACGGGTTTGCGTTACAAATTTGGCGGATCAACGCCGAAAGTGATGTACTCATGTTGGAATGGCAACAAAGTTGAAGATCTCTCAACATGTGCGAAGCGTCCCGCGCCGCCGCCTAAGCCCATTATGTATTCATGCTGGGATGGCATGCAGGTTACAGACCGCTCGCAGTGTTCTGTTCAGCCGGCTCCTGAGCCAGCTCCGCAAACATATTCATGTTGGGACGGATCCTTGGTTTATGATTTGAGCACATGTCCGGTGCAGCCTGCGCCGCAACCTGTACAGCAATCATTCTTGTGTTCAGACGGCGTCACAGGCGTTACGGATCTAAGTCAGTGTCCAGTTGTGCAAATGGCGTCAACGTACAATAATTGTGGTCCGTCTAACGTCGCAATTTTCAATGTACCTGTTAACACAACGCCGAAGCAAATGCCGCGTCTTGGGACATTGCCTGAATTCGGCGACTCACATGGTCTTTCATCTTCACAGTTCTTTGACAAGCTTTCGACACGTTATGCATCTAATGCAACGGACCGCGCTTATTTGAACTATCTGTTCAAATCCATGGGTTATGCCGGTGGATTTAAAGATGCAAATGCTAGCATGATTTCGGAAACTGTCCTTCCGGTTGGCACATCAGGCCTCTTAGGTCTTGGTGAGCAACATCACTATAATTACTCAGTGTTGCCATCTAATGATAGAGATCGCCAAGCGTTCCTTATCCAAAGTGCAAACGGCAGCGTGATTCACTTCATGAAAACGTGCGGTAACTACTTCTACGCTTGTAACTAAGCCGTAGAAAAGCAGATTGAGAGCGGAGGCTTCGGCCTCCGTTTTTTTTTTGAAAAAATTTACCGTCTTCCTAAGTTTATTTAGTATTCTATTTCATCTCTAGTCCGCTTAGTCTGTTGCAAACCCGCACAGATATAAGATGTATTATGACGCAAGCTCTTCGCCTGACTAAAACCGAACAAAATTTAATCGACGGTCTCGATGATGCGCAATCGCATTTGGAAAAAAAACTGTGGGAGTGGTCATCCCAAAATTCTGGTACGCAAAACCGTTCGGGGCTCGAGAAGATGCGCGCGATGATAGGCAATGTGTTCTCAGAACTCCCCGGAGACATAACGGACGCGCCCTTAACCCCCGGCGAGTTTGTGACGCCGAATGGCGAGGTTACAACCGTTGAATATGAACCAGCATTTAAACTGCAAGTCCGCCCAGATGCAGATGTGCAGCTCGTGCTCACAGGGCACTATGATACTGTTTTCCCTAAGGATTATCACTTTCAGGCCCCAAAATTGCTTGAAGACGAAATTATGGGCGGTCCTGGTACGGCGGACATGAAGGGAGGGCTTCTTGTTATGTTCAACGCACTTCGAACCCTTGAGCGCTCGGATCACGCGAGTAAAATTGGGTACACAGTTCTGGTAAGTCCAGACGAAGAGATCGGTTCTCCGGGGTCTGCGCCTTTGCTGGCGGAGCTTGGAAAACGCTCACATGTTGGCCTCACATTTGAGCCCGCTCTCGCTGATGGGTCCATGGCGGGGGCGCGTAAGGGAAGCGGCAACTTCGCTTTAATTGTCCGGGGCAAGGCCGCCCATGCCGGGCGTGAACATCACTTGGGCCGCAATGCCATTGCAGCGCTATCTAGGTTTATAATGGGGCTCGAAACTCTGAACGGACAAAGAGACGGCGTGACGTTTAATATTGCAAAAATTGATGGTGGCGGCGCGCCTAATATTGTCCCTGAACTCGCTATCGGGCGCTTTAATGTCCGTATGAAAGAGTCTGCAGACATGGCTTGGATTACGGCTGAGATGGATAAACTTGTTGCGCAAGTAAATGCCCAGGACGGTATATCCGCAGAAATGACGGGCGGCTTTACGCGTCCGCCCAAACCTATGGCGCCTGCAAATGCCAAAGTATTTGGGTGGGTCAAGCAGGCGGGAGACTTGCTCGGGCAAGACATTAAATGGTCGCCGAGCGGCGGTGTTTGCGAAGGCAATAATCTCTGGGCGTCGGGATGTCCGAATGTGGATACGCTGGGCGTTCGCGGGGCAAATATTCATTCAGACCGCGAATATATGGTCATCCCGAGCCTCACGGAACGCTCGCGCCTATCCGCGCTCATTTTGATGAAGCTGGCCAGCGGCGAATTTGATGCGGTTGCTGCCAAGAAACTCGCAGGGCAACACTAATGTTAGTGACCCGCCCGGCCAAGGCATCCGATAGAGATGCACTCGTCCGTCTTGCAAAAAAAGCCGGGCCCGGCTTCACGTCATTGGCGATTGGCGAGGCGGCCCTTGAGGCGAAATTGCACAAATCCATACAGGCTTTTACCAAGGACAAAGATCGAAAACCTAATCAAAATTACTTTCTGATGGTTGAAGATGTAGAGACACAAACTGTCGTTGGGCTGAGCGGTGTTAAGGCGCTTATTGGCGAACAAGATCCTTATTTTAACTTCCGTATCCTCAACATTGCCCAAAAATCCGCTGTTGCTGAAAAGCGGTTCGATATGGAAGTTCTCTTGCTGGTGAACGAATATGCAGGAGCGACGGAAGTCGGGTCGTTATTCGTGGATGAAACCATGCGCGGGACAGGGGCGGGGCGTTTGATTTCGCAATCTAGGTATATGCTCATGGCGGCACGACCGGCTCGGTTTGGAAGCCGGGTTGTTTCTGAACTTCGCGGCCGTGTTGACGCGGATGGCAATTCTCCGTTTTGGGACGCCATTGGAAAAAAGTTTTTTCACATGAGTTTTTCTGAAGCCGACCGAGTTTCAGCTGAAAAAGATAATCAGTTTATTCTCGACCTTATGCCTAAATATCCAATCTATGCTGAACTCCTTCCGCAAGAGGCGAGGGACGTTATGGGCGTGACCCACCCGGCAGGGGCCGGTGCGCGCCGTTACCTCGAGGGCGAAGGTTTTCGATATGACGGGGTGATAGATATTTTTGACGGCGGTCCGGTCGTGAGCGCGCCTTTGGCAGATGTTCGAACTATAAGTGACAGCCGCCTACTGACAATTATAGAGGGCGAAATCGGAGAGAAAAAATCTCTAACAGCGCTAATTAGTAATGACGGATTTGAGGGTTTTAGATCTGTTTTGCAACCCGTGGCTTTTGAGGGGGATACTGTTGTGGTCAGTGCAGGGACGTTAAGCGCGTTAAATTTAAAGTCCGGTGACACGGCCAGAGTATGGATAAAACGATGAGCAAAGGCCAATATATTGGCGGGTCTTGGAAGCAAGGTCACGGCGAAAAATTTGCAAGTCTTAATCCCGCAAACGGCGAGACAGTGTGGTCAGGACACGCAGCGAATGACCAAGACGTCCAAGACGCTTTCACAGCTGCCAGCGAGGCGTTCGAGGCGTGGTCTCAAACACCGCTAGAAGAGCGCCTGAAATTTATACATAAATACAAAGCGTTAGCCTTAGATTATAAACCAAAAATGGCGGAGCTTATTTCCCGCGAGACCGGAAAATTGCTATGGGACGCAACGGGAGAGGCCGGGGCTTTGTCTGCGAAAGTTGATATTTCTCTGACCGCTTATGAGGACCGCACGGGGACCTTGTCTAAGGACACGGCCTTCGGGAATGCGAGCTTGCAGCACCGGGGCCACGGCGTGATGGCCATTCTTGGGCCGTATAATTTTCCGGCACATTTGCCCAATGGCCAAATCCTGCCAGCATTGATTGCTGGCAATACGGTTGTCTTTAAACCAAGCGAGCAGACCCCCGCGGTTGGCGAAGCTCTGGCACATTTATTTGCAGAGGCCGGATTCCCGGCGGGTGTCTTTAATATGGTGCAAGGTTCGCGCGAGACGGGCGGGGCCATTTTGAACGCAGATAAACTAGATGGGCTTCTATTTACCGGTTCCGCGAAGACCGGCGCATTTATTCATAAGCATTTTGGCGGGCGGCCTGAAATCGTATTGGCTTTAGAAATGGGCGGAAATAGTCCGCTTATTATTTGGGATGTAAATGATGCTGAAGCTGCTGCGAGTATAGCGGCGCAATCCGCCTTCATTACATCGGGTCAAAGATGCACTTGCGCCCGCCGTTTGATTGTTCCGCAAGGCCCGAAGGGCGATGCGATAGTTGATGCGCTTGCGGGCTTTATGGACCGCATGACAATTGGCGCTTGGGATGATGACCAGACCGCGACTGTCGGGCCATTGATAAGTGCCGATATTGCAGGGTACGTCATCAAGGGCGCGTCTGAACTTGAAAGCGCAGGCGCGAAGACTATCCGTAAATGTGATGTCACGGACAGGGGCGGAGCGTTTATCACGCCGGGCCTATACGATGTGACGGGCTGCGACGTGGCGGATGAGGAAATCTTTGGCCCTGTCCTGCAAGTCACGCGCGCTGCCGATTGGGACGCGGCCATTACTGAGGCGAACAATACACGGTTTGGTCTCGCCGCAGGCCTAGTGTCGGATGATACAAACCGCTGGACGGATTTCAAGCGCCGCATTCGCGCGGGCGTGGTTAATTTCAACCGACCGACAACGGGCGCAGCGAGCTTCTTGCCATTCGGCGGGCCGGGCGCGTCTGGCAACCATAATCCAGGCGCCTATTACGCGGCCGATTTCTGCGCGTGGCCTATGGCGAGCCAAGTGGCGGACGCCCCCGAAATCATGCCGATGCAAGGCCTGAAAACGTGAGAGCGCGCGAAGCTAACTTCGACGGACTCATTGGTCCGACCCATAATTACGGCGGTCTGTCTGATGGTAATTTGGCGTCAGCGGCGAATAAGGGTTTAATTGCCAGCCCAAAAGAGGCCGCGTTGCAGGGGCTTGAAAAAATGCGAGCCATGCACGAGGCCGGACTGTGGCAAGGACTATTGCCACCGCAACAAAGGCCGCACCTACCCACATTGCGAAGGCTTGGATATACGGGGTCTGATAAAACCGTCTATGAAAATGTTTGGAAGACCGATCCGCGCCTTGCCCGAAATATTATGTCAGCTTCGAGCATGTGGGCGGCCAATGCTGCTACGGTCAGCCCGTCACCGGATTGCGCAGACGGCATGCTAAATCTAACGCCCGCAAATCTTTCGACGATGTTGCACCGCTCATTAGAGCATGCGCAAACGGGCCGGGCTCTGAAGGCTGCATTCCCATTTGCTAAGGTCCATAAGGCTTCGCCGATGCAGTCGACTTATTCCGATGAAGGCGCAGCCAATCATGTCCGTCTTTGTGCTGAACGCGGCGGGCAGGGGGTTGAGATTTTCGTCTATGGCCGCGATGCGAGAGATGCGCCGCGTCCGGGCTTTCCAGCGCGTCAAACCCTGCAAGCGTCCCAATCGATTGTTCGGGCGCATAGGTTGAAACCAGAGCATGTTGTTTATGCACGGCAGTCCGACGTCGCTATTGATGCGGGTGCATTTCACAATGACGTTGTCTGCGTCGGTGCACTAAATACCCTGTTTTTCCACGAGCATGCCTTTGCCGATACGGAGCGTATGAAAGCCGATATTCGCGCGGCTGCGGAGGGTCTTTTTGATCCTCAATTTGTAGAAGTCAAAGACGCCGACGTCCCGCTTGCGGATGCGATTAAAGCCTATCTGTTTAATTCTATGTTGGTTCAATTCCCGAACGAGGATCGCCTCACATTAGTCGCGCCGACGGAAACTGAAGACATGCCGAGCACGCAAAAATATTGCGAAGGCTTGTCGGCGAGTAACGGCTCGATTGCGGCAGTGAAATTTGTTGATGTGCGCCAAAGCATGCGTAATGGCGGCGGCCCGGCCTGCTTGCGCTTACGCGTGACCTTGACTGAGGCCGAATGGAGCAAGGTCAATCCGGGCATGAGGTTCTCGCCCAAAACCTATGAGAACATGAAGACCTGGATAAACGCCCACTACCGCGACGCCTTGGCCCCGGATGACCTCGCCGATCCGTTGCTAATGCTCGAGAGCTTTACTGCTCTTGATGAACTCACAAAGATTATGAATTTAGGCACGGACTTTTATCCTTTCCAGAGGGACTAATCTGAGAGAGCAACTAACCTGCTTTAGCCAAACGTCCACCAGCGTCGGCATAGGCTTGCGTCCCCTTGGTATAGACCTTGTCTGTATCCAAAATGTCCGCAACTTCATAAGCTGTTGGGTTGCTAAGCAAGCGCTCATATATAGGGCCAAAGTCCTGCTGTGTGGCTTCGAATAATTCGTCGAAACTTTCGATTGCGAAGTAGACTTGTTGAAAATCATCAATCCGGTAATTCGTGCGCATAACGCGTTCGAGGTCGAAGTGAATACGGTTCGGGCTATCGGATTCGACGCAAAATACGCTTTCCGTTCGGGACGATGACATGCCCGCGCCGTAGATTTTAAATTCACCGTCGATAACCATGATGCCGAATTCCACAGTGTACCAATAAAGCCGCGCGAGGTTTTTAAGGCAGCCCGTTTCTAGCGCGCGAAGTCCGCCTTTACCGTAGGCTTGCATGTAGTCTGCGAAGACGGGCTGCGTCAGCATTGGAACATGGCCAAAAACATCATGGAAGATGTCTGGCTCTTCTAGGTAATCAAGCTGATCCCGTCCGCGGATAAAACGTCCCGCCGGGAAACGGCGATTAGCGAGGTGATTAAAGAACACATCATCGGGCACAAGATGAGGCACCATAACTACGGTCCAGCCCGTCAATGCGTGTAAGGCCTCGTTCAGCTTTTCGAGATTAGGAATGCCGCCATCATTGAGATTGAGCTTGGTAATGCCTGAATAAAATTCCGGAACGGACCGGTTTGCCAGAACTTTAATTTGTTGTTCGTAGAGAAATTGCCAGATTGCATGCTCGTCGGGAGTGTATTTCTCCCAGCGTTGCTCGATGGTAAAATCAGCAGCTGGAGTTTGTTCGGCAATGATAGGGTCGTTAAGGGGCATAAGGCTCGCTATTGTGGATTCGAGATATCATAAGCTCTTGCGGGGTAAACACACGTAAGCATTTGCCCCTAACGCGCAATATGTTCTCGCTTTAAGGGCTAAACTGTGAAGATTTAAGGAAACTATTCTCCTTTTTTCTTCTTGCCTCCAAACAAGCCTCTGAGAGCATCCTCGACTTTTTCTTCATCTGTCTTTTTAGCTCCCGGCTCTTCAACTGTTTCCGGCGTAGCTTCAGGCGCGGTCTCGCTTGGTGTCACTTCAGGCGCGGGTTCGGTTGGCGCCTTATTCCCGCCGAGCAGGCCGCCCAGTACATCTTTGACAGCATCTTCCGGTCTTTGCGTTTCGGTTGAACCGTTTCCAGACCCGCCGCCCAGTATACCGCCGAGAACTTCGCCGGCTGTGCCGCCGACATTATCTGTGATCACATTCGTGAGTTCGGCCTTGGCGCGGGCGGCTGCGATCTTCGCGAGCATGTCCGTATCAAGGCTGACCTTGGCACTGCCAAAGCCGCCAGAGACGCGGATAGGAATACCAAAGCTCGCGAGGTCACTGGCGCTCTTGCCTGTGAGTCTCGGGCGTAGGCTAAAGTCTATATTCTGGCCGCCCAGATCGATTTGACCTTGGCCTTCTGCGAGAAGGCCTGCGCCGTCGAGGGAAAATTTACCGATTTTGGCGACGCCGTTCTCAATTGTGAAAAGTCCTATAATGTCTTTGAATTTCGTTGCGTATTTTGGACCTAGGCCTGAGGGTAGGGCGCGGCTTTTGAGAGCTGTATCGAGACCTGTCATGAACTCAGCCAAATCAACGCCGGCAATCTGGCCGTTGACTAGATTGAAATTTCCATCTCCGTCGAGGGATTTCATGATGTCATCAATGGACGCGCCCCGGCCTGTGAAATTAAACCCTGTAGCCGTTTCGCCGCTGGCCTGCGTGAAGCCTGCAACAGCACTTAGAAAACTATCAGAGGCGAGGTCGTTAAGTGTGCCTTTCATTGCAATAGACGGCACAGATCCGCTGGCATCAACTGTACCCGTCATTGTCCCTTTGCCGCCGTAGAGCGACATGTTCGGCAAGACGGCCGTCATTACGCCGCCGCGTAATTTGGCATCAATGTTGGATTGGTTCAGTGTGATGCGGTCTGTTTTTATATTGGGCGTCGTAAATTTGAAGTCACCTTCCACGGCTTTGAGCGGCGCGGCATTAATTGGGTCTGTGCTCCATGGCTGTATTTTACCTGTCGGATTTTGGGCGGCGTAGCTGGCCATGTAAGGGCGTAGGTCAAGACCTTCCATATTCAGCACGCCTTTGACGAAAGGCTTAGCGGGGCGCAGGTCTACATCAAATGCGCCTTGTCCTTTCATATCGTCCATGATGATAGATGCGTTTTTAAAACTGATGTCTGAGGGATTGCCGGACACGTCACCACTAATGTTGAAGCGTTCAAAAATTTTCCCGGCATCTGTACTTGGCGGCAAAGCTGTTCCGCCTTCAGAGGCAACGGCGCGAAGGGACGGGATGTCCGCGTTGAGCTTCCCGTCAATTGTAAAGCTGTCCTTCATAGATGCCGCGCCCGTAAAGTCGCCATTGATCTGGCCATCACTTAGGGCTGCGGTTAGGCCTGATATATCGAACGCTTTGTCGCGGCCTTTAACGGTTCCTGATGCGGCGACTTTACCTATAGAATTCGCATACGGTAATTCCATTCCGGTTACGCTTTGGAACTGAGCAAGAGAAGCGAGGGTGGTATCAAATTTTCCGTCTACGCTGAGGACATCAGCCATGGCCACGTCACCTGTAAATGTGCCTGTCACGGTTCCATCTTGTGTGGTGACGTTGAGGCCTTTGACGGAGGTCGCTTTGCCGTCATAGCCAAGCTTACCGGACGCCGTGATTTTACCGACCGCTTTGGCGGGCTTAATATCAAAACCTGCAATATCCAGTGTTTCGGCCAATGAGTTTACATTGGACTTAAAGTCGCCGTTCGCACTGATCGCGTCTCCCGCTTTTTTGATAATTCCGGAAAACGACCCGCCCAAATAAGGCCCGTCTGTTTTGACCGTCTCCATATTAACTGTGACAGTGTCTCCCGCCAAAGCGAGCGTGCCTTTCGCATCAAGGTTGCCAAGGGCAGCTGCGGCAGGAAGGTCGAGCGACAAGGCTTTGACAATATCAGGGATAGATCCAGCATTGGCTGTAAAGTTACCATTTGCGGTAAGGCTATCTGAATAACTGCCAGTGCCTTTGAACGCGGCTTGAAGGTCGTCACTGCCAAGGTTGACATCAATGTCTTTTGCGTCAAACCCTTTACCTGCAGACGTAAGCGCGGCAGACATGTCGAATGTCTTGACCAGACCAATGCCTTTAATATCCTGACCTAATGCCTTCGTGAGAGCGGGGAGATCTTTGACATTGGCTTTGATATTTCCGTTCAGGCTCGGCGGATTGGAAAGAACGCCGCCGCCTGTATAATTCGCCGTAAAGAGATCGCCGCTCGCATTTATGTCCGCATTCTCAGCGCGCAGCGTTTTGCCGTCATAGCTGTAATTTCCTTTTAGAGTTACAGCCTTTGCGAGGTCTGAATAAGGGACTTCCATAGGCAAGCGTTTGACGAGGGCGGCAACGTCGCTGACATCGCCGTCTATATTTAGGTTAAACGCAATATCTTCGCTTTGCGTGAACTCGCCCTTGGCATTTATGTTGGCGTAGGGCGCTTTGAAGTCGATTGAAATAGGGGCGGCTTTCCCGTCGAGGAAAGCGCGCGGACTATCCAGGGTTAGGTCAATATCCATCGGGTCTGTGTTAAACACAAGATCGCCGTCAATTTTCACGGGCTTTGACAGGCTTGGAAGGGAGAACGCGACGTTCACGTCTGTGAGGTCGTAATTCGCGCCCGGTTTTGTTTTGTCCGCATAGGTGATGGTGCCGTTTTCAATCGAAAATAGACCTATGGCGGGGTCGAGGCTTGCATAGCGGCCATCGCGCTTAAACGGACCCTCAGGCGTCTCGGGTTCGGCCTGCTCGTCTTTCGCGCCAAAGGCCCAGTTCGGGTCGCCCGCTGCGTTTTTCTCGAGATTGATTGTCGGGTTTTTCAGCGTGAAGGATTTAATCTCTACTTTTTTGGAAAATAGCGGCCAGAGCTTTACCTTGGCATCAAGCCCGTCCATGGAGGCGAAGCTTTCAGTGCCAAACCCGTCTGGATTGGCTATGTCCACGCGGCCCGTTTGCGCCTTGATAGACGGGAATATGGCGAGTTTTACGTCGCCGCTAATCGTAACATCGCGTGCAAGTTCTTCGGACAGCGTTGCTTGGATTTTGTCTTTGTAAACGGAGGAGGGCACGAGTTGCGGAGCAATCGCGACTCCCGCAATTAGTACAACCAATAATCCTGTAGATCCTATGAGTATCTTACGCATGTCCAACTCCCTAACTTTAGACGGTAAGCTAACAGAATGTTGGGAAATAACAAAGTTTTGGTGCACTAATATGTGCAGGGATGGCTGTAGATTCAAGTTGAACGGGAACCTATTTTACGCGAAAGTGTTATAGTTAACAGGAAACTTCCGAATTATCGGACAAAGACTTGGAGAATACCTATGTGTATGCATGATCATTCAGCGCCCGTTGCTAAAGACCAAAAAGACATGATTGATCGGCGTAAGATGGTTCAAGCTCTCGCGGCAGGCGGGGCTTTAAGTGTTGCAGGTCCGGCCTTGGCTGGGTGTTCAACAAATGCGGCCACAGGCAGAAAACAGTTTCTCGCTTTTGCCCCGGGCGATGCACAGCTTAATAAGATGGCGTCTGCCTCTTGGACGGAAATGAAAAGAAAAACACCGACAAGTACAGATCCCCGTTACACACGGCGTATCAAAACTATTGGCGATCGTATTTCTCGAGGCTCAGGAAAGGGCGATGAGAAATGGGACTATGCCGTTTTTGATACCGAATCAAAAAATGCCTTCGTTTTGCCAGGCAACCGCGTTGGTTTTTATAAGGGCATGATGGATTTTACGGATAATGATGATCAAATCGCCAGCATTATGGGCCACGAAGTGGGCCACGTCTCAGGCGCACATGCACGTGAGCGCTACAGTTTGCAAATGGCAACCCAAGCTGCGGTTGTCGGCGGAACAGTTATTGGCGGATCACAGTTCAGCAAAAGCTGTAGACGCTTAGCAGGCGAACAGCGCCGTTCATGCCTGAATAGAGCAAATCAAAATACCCAGTATTTGGTTCAGGCTCTCGGGCTTGGCACGATGATTGGTCTTGTTCTTCCATATTCACGTAAACATGAGGCCGAGTCAGACAAACTCGGTGTGAACTACATGCAAAAAGCTGGCTACGATCCTTATCAGTCTGTCAAATTGTGGGAGAAAATGGCCGCGAATACTCCGAGTCGTCAGCCGACATTCTTGTCGACTCACCCAGATCCAGCTTGGCGCGCCCGCGAACTTGACGCATACATTCGCCGTCAAGAGGCTTTGGGTTCACAAGGCTTTGAGAATATACAAACTTAACGGCTAAGACTGGCTGTTCGGCTCACAATACACTTGAAGCGGGACGGGGCTTGGTATAGAGCTTCGCGCGCACTTAACGTGTGCCGCCTTAGCTCAGTTGGTTAGAGCGCTGGTTTGTGGAACCAGAGGTCCTCAGTTCAAACCTGAGAGGCGGTACCATTTTTCTCTAAATGTAAACGCGGCGTTTACCATAAGGGCTTACTTCTTATTCAAGGAGTAACTATGCCTGAGCTTGCGCTTAAACACCTCAAAGAAAACGATATTCGCATGTTGGTGCGTCATCCCGAGGAAGGACGACGCGCGATAGCCGCGCAGCGTATATGCCGAACTTTTCGTGATCGCCAGCTGTCCGAGGGTGAGCGCAACTTTGCTCTAAAACTTCTCGGCGTTATGGCGGATGACACAGCAGACGTTGTCAGGCGGGCTTTGGCAGTAACCCTCAAAAACTCACCTGACCTCCCCAAAGATATTGCCGCGCGCCTTATTGCTGATATTGATAATATCGCGGCTCCCGTCTTGCTTAGTTCGCCCGTGCTAGACGAAAACGATTTGATTGACGTCCTACGGTCCAAGGCTGCGGGTAAAATTATCGCTATCGCTAAGCGTTCTCACATTACGGGTAATATTGTACGCGCAGTTATTCGGTATGGTGATAGTCTCGCCGTGGCCGAGCTTGCGGCAAATGATACAGCTTTGATTGACGAGGCGGCTGCCGCTGAGATGCTGGATATCTACCGAGATGACGACCTGATCAAAGACGCGATGATAGCCCGCGAAGATCTACCCATCAGAGTTGCGGAAAAGCTGATTACTCTTGTAAGCGAAGAGGCCGCTGTGCGCATAGTAGAGCGCCATGCTGTTTCGCCTGAAGCTGCGATAGATCTGGCAACGCGGGCGCGTGAACGCGCAACTGTCGATTTTGTGCAACATAGTTGGATATCGCCTGATATCAGAAGTCTTGTGACTCATTTGCATGGAGCCGGCCGCCTAACCGCGTCTCTTGTCATCAGGGCTGTCGGAAGTGGGCAGATGAGGTTCGCTGAACATGCTTTGGCACAGCTTTCAGGTGTGAGCGCGGCAAAGGCTGCATTGATGATTCATGATTCTGGACCCTTCGCTTTGAAAGCCTTGTGCGTGAGGGCTGGCCTCGGAGAACCGGCGGTCAAAATGGTACGTGCGGCGTGCAGTATATATCGCGACCTAGAACTCTCTGGCGTGGACTATGACCATTCGCGGTTTCAAGAGTTGATGATCGAGCGTCTTCTAACATTGCCATTTTCTATGCCGCAGACTGACCAAGCCTATTTCCTCGAAAAGCTCGACGCTGTCTCTGCTCAAGCGGCTTAGCTTGCGAATTGTTCCTGTAGGATTTTTTCATCCAAAGCATGTCCCTCATCGAATAATAAATTGAGGGCTATGCTTTTATCCTGCTGGACAGACACGTGTGTGATGTTTCTAAATTCCTGATCGTCCGCGGTAGCACTGACAGGACGTTTTTCTGGGTCAAGAACTGTGAAATCCACCTTGGCTTTTGTTTTGAGAAGTGCGCCGCGCCAGCGCCGAGGACGGAAAGCACTGATGGGTGTGAGAGCTAGAATTTCTGCGCCCAAAGGCAATACGGGCCCGTGGGCGGATAAATTATACGCGGTAGAGCCAGCAGACGTCGCGACAAGTACGCCGTCTGCAATGAGACGCTCAAGCCGCATCCGACCGTCAACTTCTATTTGAATATGGGCTGTCTGCCGGGTCTGCCGTAGCAGCGACACTTCGTTAATGGCGAGGGCCTCATAGGTGCCGCCCGGCCCCTGAGCTGTCATTTTTAAAGGATGTATGATGGCAGTTTCAGCTTTTTTGAGCCGCACGCGCAGATCATTTTCGCGGTAAGCATTCATCAAAAAACCAATGGTCCCTTGGTTCATGCCATACACAGGGAGCCCGCGGCGTATAAGAGTCATATTTCTGCGTAGCGTATTCAGCATGAAGCCGTCGCCGCCAAGTGCAATGATGGCGTCTGCTTCCGCCGCATCATGATCACCATACTGCGCGATAAGCGCTTTGCGCGCCTCTTGCGCTTCGGGCTTAAGGCTCGCCTGGAAGGCAAGTTTCTCAAATGATTTAGCTTTTTGGGTCACTCGGTCTCCTTAGCTAGATTTATTATAGCATTTGACGTAATCTGCAATCAAAGCCTAAATAGTTTGTGGGGGACGTATGGGGATATGGCTTAAGTCGATATTTGGACTTTTACTGGGGCTCTGGCCAGCCTTTGCTTTGGCGGGCGCTTGGCCAACGCCGGACGGCACAGGTCAACTCATATCAACGACAGTCTACAGTACGTCCGGGCATCAGTTTGATGAAAAGGGTAAACTTAGCCAAAAGACGAATTTTCGCAAATTTGAGGAGCAAGCTTATCTCGAATACGGCGTTACGCCGAAGCTTACGGCTATCTTAGCGACTTCGTTTCAAGACGTTGATTATGTAGGACGCAATGGGCGTGAACGGTTTCAGGGGTTTGGGGAAAGCCAAATTGGAGTGCGCTATACAGTATTTAAAAGCGAAAAATGGGTTCTGTCCGGGCAAGTATCTGGCCTTATAAGCGGCGGGGGAGAAGTATTTCCGGATGCGGATTTGGGGGCGAGCGGAAATGGATTCGAAATCCGCGGTCTTGCTGGGCGCAGCTATGTATTGGGTAAAAAAAACGGGTTTGCCGAACTCCAAGCGGCTTACCGTGAACGGGGCGGCGCTATCCCGCGGGAGTGGCGTCTTGACGCCACCGTGGGTATCGAACCTATGTCCAAGATTAAAATAATCGGGCAGGGGTTTTATAGTAAGGCTGATAACGGATTATTGAATGCTGATCGTGTGCGAAGTAATGAAAGCCTGAAATTAGGGATTTCAATCGTTCGTCAGAGAAAGAAAAATAGATCTATCCAGGCCGGATTTTATCAAACTGTTTGGGGTAAGAATATCGTCCGCGAAAAAGCTTTCACAGCAGGGATTTGGCAGCGGTTTTAATTATCCCATTTCGTTATTTTGGTGCTTCCATTTCGGACTTCATATATTCCAACACGGCAGCGCGGTCTTCAGGTTTACGAAGACCGATAAATGACATTCTATTTTTGGGCATGAATTTGGCAGGGTTTTCAATATAACCGTCTAAGTTCTCATCGGTCCAAACGAGGCCTGACTCTGCCATAGCGGATGAGTATTTAAAGCCGTCTTTTTTACCTGCTGTCGCGCCAAAAATACCATACAGGTTTGGGCCGACTTTGTTGCGGCCGCCCTCATCCAAAGTATGACATGTGGAACATCTTTTATAGAGCTTCCGTCCACGCTCTAATGTGCTCAGAGGCTCGACTTTTGCGGCAGCTTGAGTTGATGTCGAGCTCGATGTTGTCGTTTCATTCCCGCAGGCTGCAAGTGCGAAAGCTGTAAATAATGCTAATAATTTCAATCTCATAGATGGGGTCTATCAAACTATACGCTTGCCGTCCATGCGATTTATGGCTTGATTTTTCTTAGCTTATGATAAAAAATATAGGTCTCGGGGCGAAGAGATAATAATATCTCGAAGTTATAGCCAATTTGGCTGATATAGGGGAATGTAATGGATATTGTAAGTTTAGGTCTTGGCCTACTCAGTGGCGCTGGCGGTGGTCTTGTCGCGGGTAAAGTTATGAATTCTGGTATGGGAACTGCGGGCCGTGCGCTCACAGGTATCGTTGGCGGTACGGGCCTCGCGGCTTTGGCGCCAATGATTCCAGGTCTTGATGGTATTTTCGCGTCGCCAGCTGATGGTGCGGGCTTGAACGTCGGAAGTCTTCTTGGCGGAGTTGTTTCCGGTGGTGTTGGCGGCTCTATCCTGACATTTATTATGGGCAAAGTGATGGGCGGCAAAGCTTAGTCACGCCACACTCTATTTATGATGGCGCGTCCCGTGGGGCGCGCTTTTCTAATTGGTGAATGGGGTCAAGTTTCGCAATGCCCTCATCAAGCACTTACTGTGCGGCAATATACGCGTAATCTCGTCTTTGTTTTTATCCTCCATGTATGCCAAAACATGCGCATTGGAGACCTATTATGAGCTTTACTGCCCCCGTTAATGCTATTCACTATTTACTACGTCACGCCACAGATTTCGAGGCTATTCAAGCCTCTGATAAATATGGGGATGCGAGCCATGACTTGGTGGGAGATATTTTATCCGGCTCATTTAGTTTTTCGCAAAATGTCCTCGCCCCTATCAATCAAAACGGCGATCATACACCCGCAAGGCTGGACGATGATAACGTAATTGCCTCGCCCGGTTTTAAGGACGCTTATGCGCAATATGTCGAAGGCGGATGGCAGGCTCTGACCATGCCCGAAGCAGTTGGCGGGATGGGTTTGCCACAAGTTGTCGGCGTCGCCGCGAGCGAAATGCAACACTCTGCGAATATGGCGTTTGGTCTGTGCCCTATGCTCACGCAAGGCTCAACCAATGCGATTTTGGCGCACGGCTCTGACGAGCTGAAAGAAAAGTATCTTCCGAAAATGGTTAGCGGCGAGTGGACCGGCGCGATGGATCTGACGGAACCTCAAGCGGGGTCAGACCTCGGCGTGCTGCGCTCAAAGGCGGAACCGAACGGCGACGGGACTTACGCGATTACGGGGCAGAAAATTTATATCACATGGGGCGACCATGATTGCGCCGATAACATCATTCATCTCGTCCTCGCGCGTTTACCGGATGCCCCGGCAGGCTCGCGCGGTATCTCGCTCTTTCTCTGTCCAAAATACTTCGTCAACGACGACGGAAGCCTTGGAGAACGTAATAATTTCAGACCTATAGGCCTAGAACATAAACTTGGAATTCACGGGAGCCCGACCTGCGTCATGGGCTTTGAGGGCGCAACGGGCTGGCTTGTTGGGGAACCCAATAAAGGGCTCGCCTGTATGTTCACTATGATGAATGAAGCCCGGCTTTATGTCGGCGTGCAGGGCGTAGCTATTGGCGAGCGGGCTTACCAAGCGGCGCTCGGATATGCCAAGGATCGTGTGCAAGGCCGAGTCATTGACGTCGAAGGCGACGCGCCGATTATCGGACATCCCGATGTGCGCCGTATGTTGATTGACATGAAAACCCGCCTCATGGGCGCGCGGACAATTTGCATGAACACGGCGGCAGCGGGAGATCTTGCGAGCATATCAGAAGGCGACGCTGCTAAGGCCGCTCACGTCCGCGAGGCGCTCTTGACGCCCATCGCTAAAGCTTACGGGTCGGACATTGGCGTTGATGTCGCCTCTATAGGCATTCAGATTCACGGCGGCATGGGCTTTGTTGAAGAAACAGGTGCCGCGCAGCATTACCGCGACGCGCGCATTGCACCGATTTATGAAGGGACGAACGGTATACAAGCGCTCGACCTGATTGGCCGCAAATTACGCCGCGACGGCGGCGAGGGCATGCGCGCGCTGATAGCTGACTTGGAAAGCATTCTATCATTGGCGGGCCAAGCTGACGGTTTGGACGTTTGTGAGCGCGCTCTGAAAAACGGTATCGAAACCCTGAAAACAGCGACGGATATAGTTCTGAACGCCACAGAGAAAGACGCCATGGCGGGCGCTACGAATTACCTCAAACTTTGCGGCGATGTTGTTTCGGGGGCTTTCTTGATCAAAGCCGCCGCAAACGGTCTCATTAAAGGAGATGCTCTTGCAGATAATATGGCGCAACTTGCTCGTTATCACGCGCTGGCCATATTGCCTCAAGCCGCCAGCCAGCTTGAATATATGCGTAGCGGAGCCAGCACATTGTTTGATTTCCCTGAAATGGCCTTGGCTGATTTGTAAGCTAGCGCTTTCTTTGCGCCGCTAGCCCCCCTATATATCGGGCTTAGCCGCGACGAAGGAGCTCCCATGTCCGCACAAATTCAAATCCGCCGGATGACGGTGCCGCAAATAGCCGAACGCAAGGGCAGCGACCCGATTGTTTGCCTCACCGCCTATGATGCGCCAACTGCGGCTATTCTTGATGAGCATTGTGACCTCATATTGGTCGGCGATAGCGTGGGCATGGTCGTTCACGGCTTTAACACGACCGTTGGCGTGACTTTAGACATGATGATTTTACATGGCCAAGCCGTGATGCGCGGCTCGAAAAAAGCGTTAGTCGTTGTTGATCTTCCATTCGGCTCGTATGAGGACAGTCCTATTCAAGCTTTCAAAAGCGCGTCACGCGTGATGATGGAAACGGGCTGCCAAGCAATCAAAATTGAGAGCGGCTCTTACGCCGCTGAAACTATTAGCTATCTGACCGAGCGCGGTATTCCGGTGATGAGCCATGTCGGCCTTCGCCCCCAAAGCATGAATGTGCTTGGCGGATTTAAGGCGCGTGGGCGCACGAAACAAGTCGCAGACGAAATTGTTGCCAATGCCATTGCCGCGGACAAGGCTGGGTCTTTCGCCGTTGTGGTCGAGGGGACCTCTGTCGAAATTGCGGATAAAGTGACTAAAGCGGTGGATATACCAACCATTGGTATTGGTGCTTCGGCGGGCTGTGATGGACAGATTCTTGTGACCCCGGATATGATGGGGCAGTTTGACCGCGTGCCTAAGTTCGTCAAGAAATTCGGTGACATGAAAGGCCTTATTGAAACAGCAGCCAAGGACTATGCGGCGTCTGTGAAAGACCGCTCATTCCCCGCAGAGGCCAACACCTATAAATTCACCAACAAAACCAACAATAACTAGCTTGAAAACTAACGGTCTTGTCATGTCCTTAGCGGTTGCGAAGGGCGAGGCGGGGCGATAGGTTCCGAGACAAAATCAAAGCTCGGAATCACTCTGTGAACCTCCGCGCGCTTTTGAAAGATATAACGTGGCCGATTTTATCAACGAAGTTGAGGAAGAACTTCGCAAAGACGAATATAACAAGCTCCTTAAAAAATGGGGACCGTTTCTACTTGGCATCATCATTGCGATTATTGCGGTAGCTGGATATTTCGAATGGCAAAAATCAGGCGCTGATAAAGCTTCGCGCGCAACATCTGCGGCTTATGTGGAAGCCGGTAATTTAGCGGGTGAAGGCGATGTGGATAAGGCTTACAACCAATTTGTAGATATCGCGAGCAAAGCCCCTAGCGGCTATGCGGGCCTATCTCTTGTTAGAGCGGCGTCGCTCAAACTCGAGCAAGGTGACCGTACAGAGGCCGTGCGTTTGTTCGATCAAGCCGCGCAGAAGTTCGAATCACCGCGTCATGTCCAGTTGGCTCAGCTTAAGGCAGCTTATATTCTCGCCAGCGAGGGCCGTTACGATGATGTGTCTTCTCGGCTTGGGCCCTTGGCTGAAAAAGATCAGCCTTATGAGTATTTAGCCCGCGAACTTTTAGGTTTTTCGGCCATGCAAAGCGGTAACGATTCCAAAGCGCGTCAAGAATTCTCATATCTCGCGACTATACCGGGCGTCCCGGCTGGCATCCAGCAGCGCGCTGAGGAAATCATGAGTTTAATAAAAGTGGATAGCGCTGCAGCGATGAGTGTGCCGGCCGAAGATGATGGCGAGACTGACAATAATCCGGAGCCATCCCCAATGATAAATGAAGGCCAGGAGCCCGAGAATGAATAAGTTTTTACGTGCCCCCCAAGCTGCGCTAATGACCAGCGCCCTCATATTATTGGGTGGATGTTCGACTATTGGCGGCGTTGCAGACGCGATTAACCCCTTTGATAAGACTGAGGCGCAAAAGAAGGCCGAGCAGGGCGATGTTGCAGGGAATTCTGACCGTATTTCCCTGATTTCCCTCGAAGATGAACTGGCGGTTACAGGCACGATTACGCCTGACCAAGTCGTTCTGCCCGCAGCCTATGCCAATACAGATTGGCCGCAAGTTGGCGGGAATCCAGCCCACGTTATGCAGCACACAGGTGCGAGCGGCCCTTTAAAGAAGATCTGGTCTAAAGATGTGGGTTCAGGGACGTCTCGCAAAGGCCGGGTCATTGCGCAGCCTGTTATTGCAGGTGGCCGTATATTTGTCATGGACGGTAAAAACCAAGTTTCGGCCTATGATGCGGCGACTGGTGATCGTTTCTGGGAACATGATGTCAAAGTCGCAGTGAAGAAGAAAACCCGACGAGGGCGCAAAGGTATTATCGAGCGGATCAGTAATCCACTTGCGCTGCAAGATAAAGGTGGTAAGGACAAGGAATCAGTGGGCGGCGGCGTCGCTGTGGCCAATGGCCGTGTTTATGTCACATCCGGCCTAGGCGTTGTTGAGGCTTTAGATGCCACGACAGGCGCCTCAGTCTGGCGCAAACGCCTTCGCGTACCGCTTCATTCCGCGCCGACAATTGAAGGCGGCCGTGTTTTTGCCGTGACGGATGATAATGAGCTTTATGCGTTTAACGCGTCTGACGGCGCTGTAATCTGGACTTACCAAGGTATTATCGAGAGTGCGCGTATGCTCACCGCGCCGGCCCCGGCTGTAGTTGGCGATACTGTGATTGCGCCCTTTGCGTCCGGCGAAGTTGTGGCGCTGCGTGTCCAAAATGGCGGCGTTCTTTGGCAGGATACATTGACAGCGTCAGGCCGACTGACACCATTGGCCTCGCTCAATGATATTTCATCCGGGCCAGTTATTGCCGACGGCTACGTTATCGCGACATCGCAAAGCGGAGTTGTGTCCGCATTTGATTTGCGCACGGGGCAGCTCATTTGGTCTCAACCTGCAGGCTCCCTTGGCTTCCCATGGGTCGCGGGTGATTTCGTTTATATGGTCACGGTTGAGGGCGAAGTTGTTTGTCTGTCTAAACTTGACGGCTCTATTGTTTGGATACAGCAGCTACCCGCCTATAAAAACGTCAAAAAGCGTAAGAAGAAAATTGCGTGGGCGGGTCCAATTATGGCCGGCGAACGCCTGTTAATGATGGCGTCTAATGGCCAAGCTGTGACAGTGAACCCCTATAACGGCGAAATTATAAGCGAGTTTAAAATTGGGGCGAGCGTATTTGCCTCTCCGATTATTGCTAATGAAACTGTTTACGTGATGACCGACGAAGCGAAACTCGTCGCTCTGCGTTAGCCCGCGAAATCTGTCCGCAAAAATCTGGATGATACTCTCATGGACAACATTGATGACATAGACGTCCACGAAGAGGGGCATGACGATATTCCGGATGAGGATATCCAAGAGACAGATATAAATGACTCGGATATTGAGGGCGACGATATCGAGGACGCAGACTTGGCTCCTACCGGCCCGCGCCCGGCCAAAATCGCAATTGTCGGCCGTCCCAATGTTGGAAAATCGACAATTTTTAACCGTCTTGCGGGCAAGAAACTCGCTATCGTCAACGATACACCGGGGGTCACACGTGACCGCCGCGAAACGTCTGGCTCCATGCGGGGGCAACCCACAATCTTCATCGACACAGCCGGGTTTGAAGACGCCAAGGGCGACAAGCTCGAAGCCCGCATGCGCGCACAAACTGAAATCGCCGTGCTCGAAGCCGATGTCTGTCTCTTCGTTTATGATGCCCGTATCGGCGTAACCTCGCTCGATCGTATCTTCGCGCAATTCGTGCGTAAGTCCGGCAAGCCTGTCGTGCTCGTCGCGAATAAATGCGAGAGCCGCGCCTCGGACGTGGGGGCTACCGAAGGTTACTCTCTCGGCCTCGGCGATCCCATAGAAGTTGCCGCAGAGCATAATATCGGGTTTGTCGACCTAGACGATGCCATCGACCTTGCCTTGCGAGAGGTCGACCTGTCTCCCGTCCTCGACAATATTGACCGCACAGATGCTCCCGTGCGTATCGCCATTGTTGGGCGTCCGAATGCGGGTAAGTCGACCTTGATTAATACGCTTATCGGGCAAGACCGCCTGCTGACCGGGCCCGAAGCGGGCGTCACGCGAGACAGCATCACCGTAGATTATATGTGGCAAGGCCGCCGCGTGCAGTTCCACGATACGGCGGGCATGCGCAAGAAAGCCAAGGTCAATGAAACCCTCGAAAAGATGTCAGTCTATGAGAGCCTGCGCGCCATAAAATTTGCGCAAGTTGTCGTCCTGCTCATGGACGCTCAATGTCCTTTCGATAAACAAGACCTGCAGATTGCAGCCTTGTGTGAGCGGGAAGGGCGCGCGCTTGTGATTGGCGTGACCAAGTGGGATCTCGTCAAGAATAAGTCTGAGCTATCCAAAGACCTGCGCGAACGCGCCGAGCGTCTGCTCCCGCAGCTGCGCGGCATGCCGGTTGTCATGTTCTCAGGCCTAACAGGGAAAAGCGTAGACCGTCTTTTGCCCGCGATTGAACGCATTCAAATCGATTGGAGCGCCAAAGTAAAAACGGCAGAGCTTAATGAATGGCTGTCCGAGAAAATCCAACGCCATCCGCCGCCGGCTGTTAATGGACGCCATATCAGGCCGAAATATATCAGCCAAACCAAGACACGTCCGCCGACATTTGTCCTCAAATGCTCCCGCGTATCCTCTATCCCTGAGAGCTATAAGCGGTATTTGGTCAACGGCCTGCGCGAGGACTTCGATCTCAAAGGTATCCCGATTCGCTTGATCGTGCGCGCGGACAAAAACCCGTTTGATACGGCCCCGCGCATACAGGGCCGTGAACGGCTGAAAAGTAAAAAAGAGCGTTAGAGCGTCTCAGGCCGGGTCAGCGTTTTTTAAACTCGTTTTGCTTTGCGATGTAGCGCTCAGTTCTTTCAAGACTGCGTGTGTATTTGACAAGCAAGGCGTCTCGGTAAGAACTCGCAGCTAAGGGGCTCGCCCACTCAATACCAAGCTTCGCCGCGTAATGTATACCAATTCTACGCCCTACGGCGTGTGCCCCCATCGCAATCGCCATATCCCGTTTAGGCTCATTCACGTCGTAATGTGGATAGCTGGCCTTGGGCGGTATCTGAAACCATTCCCGCTTCATCCCAATCGCGTCCGCCATAGCATGCAATTCCGCCAGCGTATCCGCCGTCATATGAGACATTATCATCCCCCGGAAGGGTATTTTGACGTGGTCGATGTAGACGGGCATGTGAGTCCTAGAAAGCGCAAATGTCTAAAATACTGGGACCTATATACTTAACTAGCCAAATAACTGTTGACTATCTTGGCTAGTTATGTTCTATTCTCTTTAGAAAGAGGATAACCCAATGTCTAAGCCAGAAACAATCAGCCTTTATCAGTTCTTTGCAAAGTTCCCAGATGAAGAGTCTGCACGTCTTTACTTTGAAAACAAGCGTTGGGCTGGCGAAACTGTTTGTCCTCACTGTGGCTCTGAAACCGTTTCAGAATGTAAGGACCACAAGCCAATGCCCTACCGCTGCAAATCTTGCCGTAAGCATTTTAGCGTTCGCACAGGCACAGTATTAGCCGAGAGCCGACTTCCCCTTCATAAGTGGATGATGGCAATGTATATGCTCACAACGGCGCGTAAGGGTATCTCAAGCGTTCAAATGGCTAAAGAGCTAGGCGTTACCCAAAAGACTGCATGGTTTCTTGCGCAGCGCATCCGCGAATGTTGGATGAGTGACCAAGGTAGTAATAACACCGACAAAATGGATGGCGTTGTTGAAGTCGATGAGACTTATGTCGGCGGCAAATCCAAGAATATGCACGCCTATCAACGCGCACAGCGTCAACAGTATAAAAACAAATCTGCCGTTGTCGGTCTGTTGCAGCGTGATGGCGAAATACGCGCCGGTCACGTTGATAGAAAAGCCGCTTCGCATCAGGTCCATGTTCATGTCAAAGCGGGCGCTACTGTCATGACAGACGCCGCTAGCGTCTATAAGCACCTAGGCCAGACATATGACCATCAAGTCGTAAATCACTCTGTAGGCGAGTACGTACGCGGTCAGGCGCATACCAACGGCATTGAAAGCTTTTGGGCATTACTCAAGCGCGGTCACTATGGTGTCTACCACTATATGAGCGCCAAGCACCTTAACCGTTACGTCACAGAGTTTGCCTATCGTCATAACACACGCGAATTTGGAACAATGGATTTCATATCCTCAACAATAACACGCGCCGTTGGCAAGCGCCTTAAATATGTGGACCTAATCAATGGTTAAAACACCCAGAATAATTGAACCCATAGACACAGACCTAGACAGTCTGGCATTAAAAGCAGTCACTCCAAAACAAGGCAAGACAATGATAAAAACAGGCGTAAGATTTCACGAGTCGGACCTTTATATTCCGACGCTAAGAATTGCTGACAAGGCGGCAGGAGGGTTTATCTCAACCTCTGATTTGATTGAAAACCTTGAGACGATATTTAACATATCTGGCGAGGATGCTAAAATTCTCGACGGTCGCTCTGACACGAAGTTTTCTCAGATCGTTCGCAATATGGTTTCGCACAGAGACAGCCCAAAGAACTTCATTAAGAAGGGCTTTGCCGAATACGACTCAACGCGAAAAGGTATTCAAATAACGGTTAAGGGTAGAAAGCTACTCACTAGCATTTACGATCCAGAATAAGCCTTCTTTAATCCCGGCAATATCCACCCTAATTTAGTTTCTGGCGCGGCGTTTTTATCCCATACAAACCAAGCGTAAGCCGTTGTGCCAGAGCCTTTGACCTTAACGCCGCTAGGGTAAAAGGTTATTCTTTCACTAAACACCCATACTCTAGACGGGGGGCAATCTGTGAAAATCGTATTTCCTCTGTGGCCACCTTCAAGAAAAGCAAGCCTGAGTAAAAGCGCCATTTTGTTTTGCGCAATTTTAACCCCATGCTCGACAAACTTTTGGGCAGAATTGTAAGGCGGGTTAGTCACGATATTACTTGCAGGCCTAAACTCATTCAGAAAGTCTACTCCAGACTCGCCATAGCCCCTGTCATAAAGGTCTGTGCTTGTTACGGAGTTACCCTTGCTTTCAAGAACCTTTGACATTGCACCGTCACCACAGGCGCATTCCCATATGTCGCCATCGAAATTCTCATACTTTAGTAAAGCGTGTGTCGCCCAAGAAGGTGTTGGGTAAAAGTCTGGACCATCAATATCAGCAAAACGCTTAGTTGTTGGCTTGTAACTTCCGTTGATATTGTATGTGCTGTCCATGACTCGTTTCCTAGCTTTTACTAGGAGTCACATATGTCGAGTCCGCTGGCAAGCTTGCTGTGAATCTGGAGTCTATTTGCCGTGATTATAGAGCTTCATATTGTTGTCTATTAAAAGCACATAAAATTTGGTTTCCCGCTTAACTCCCACCAATCGGCCCTTATGTTTTGAGCCTCTACCGCCCCCGAAATTGAAAACCATCAACTTATCTTCATCTGCAAAATCATCGTCAACAGTAGCCTTAAACTGGCTAATAGGTATCATTTCAAATCCGTTATTGTTGCGGTTGTCAGCGGCAATTTGCCCCCAACTTAAATCACTGAGAATTCGTAGTTTGTCGCCAATCTTTTTTAATTGCTGATGACTGCACCTAGAAAAGCCATTTGCCTTTCTACAGATACATCGGAAAGAAAAATATGGCCTGAGCTCGGCCTCTACTTCATCGAGTTTTGGATGCTCACCCGTAAAATCGCTGGATGAGTCAGTGAGTGTGAAATCACCTGCTATGCTACCGCAACCAACGGCGCAAAAAAGGCGTGAATATCCTCTAGAGGTATCACCTTATTTGTAACATTTGGCTGAAAATTATCTAGCCAAGGTGCCTCCCTGTGAGTTTGCTCTCTCAAAGCCCAAGCAGAGTATTTACCCTTTGTACGATAAATTTCGTCAAGGTATTTTCCCGTTGTTTCAGTCAATGCTAACGGTCGGTCTATGTGAGGAATCGGTTTATTGGAGTATTTTGAGTATTCGTGATAAACGCTTTTGACAACTGGTCCATGCTTCCAAGCCTGTATGCTCTCATTGAACAGTGGTTGCTCCACGCCAAAATGCCCAACCCAATACCCTTGGGCATAGTACATTAGCTTTTGCAGTTTTAGATGAGACAGTAAGTCTCCGGCAGATCTATCCTGTCTTGAGATAAAGTACTTCGCTACTGTTAATGCTGTATGTGCCATTGTTCCAATTTTCCCACGGTTGATTTAAGATATGGTTATTTGGGAGGGGAATACAATTGGTATAGCTAGCCGAACTGATAATAAAATATTTGGCTAGTTAAGTATATAGGTCCCAACAAAGTTTACATTGATAGGAGAGAAAATCAATGACCAGAATTGAAGACATGAGTGATATGGAGAGACAGAGCT
>ENA-ORXT01000688-ORXT01000688.1-marine-metagenome-genome-assembly--contig:-NODE-688-length-51808-cov-11.852236_pt1 | contig 51808 bp, 39 predicted proteins | sample MGYA00237868_ERZ511482 | MGnify/ENA metagenome assembly ERZ511482
AAGCAAGATGGGACAGCCAAACTGGTTGGCGATATCTTCTTTATGATAATAAGTCCTTGAATGGAACCTTGATTGTTTCGACGTCTCAAAAAAGGAAGAGACTCAAGGAACAAGATAGAATATATGTAAAGGATGGCTACACCATTCAAACAGGAAAAACCAAGTTGATTCTCAAAACCCTCAAAGGGGCGAGCAATGGAATACAAGCGACTCAAATCATTCGAAATGATCAAGGGTATAATAAAACCATTATTGTATAGTGGTTGAACCAATATTTACTTTTTATATAAATGCTGATATTAACCATGTCAGGGTAGATATATTCAGGGTCAATTTTATAAAATTTTACATTTATTCATTTTCATTAATATTATTATTTGGATTACCAATGTCATAGTAGACTCCATCAATACCACCTTTATACTTTATCCAATTAGAATCTGTTGGGTGCAATATCTCTGGCTTATCTATAAGTTCGGCTAGACCTAAAAGGGCATCAGCCTTACTTTTATAACAATATCTACCCCTATATTGATATCTATCCATATCAATAACTACACCAGTTGTAAAAGCAAATCTAAGAATTCCACAGACACCCTTGGTTTTAGTTTCTACCAAGCACGTATAATTTTCTGCTTCAAAAATTTTTATTAGTTCAGGTGTAAGTTTTTCTTTTCTATTCATATTATAAAATTAAAATTAAATTTATTAATATACAAATAGAAATCAAAAACTAGCTAGATTTAGGTTGCCAAACTGCTGCCTTAATAATCACCCAAAGTAAAGAGAGATTATAAATAGCCCAGGCAGAATTAACGAGATAAGTTTCGGGGCTTTCTAAATTACCTGTAGCAAAGCGATAAATAGTATAAATAATGCCCAGAACAGTTAGAGCAAAAACGAATAATTGAGTCTTAATAAGATTAAAGTATTTACCCGCCTGACGTTGTTTGGGAGTTACTTGGAACTTAACATCTTTGCCACTAAAAATACTCCAAACAGCTTTAATCATCAAAGGAAACATGGCGATCGCATATTGTTCCGAACGCCATAATTCACCAGCAGGTATACCCCAGGTAGCAGCTAAAAAAGTAAGTCTGTTGAGGATAAATGCAGGTAAGAAATGAATCACAAAATCGGCACTATATGCTCTTATCGGAATAACACCAGCAAAGAAATAAATTAGAGGGCAGGCAATAAAAATAACAATAAAAAATCCTGCAAAGTAACTGTACATGGTTTGAAAATATTGCAGTCGTTGCCAAAAAGTTAAGCCTGGTTTTTGCCAGGGATTTTCTTTAAGTAATACCTGAATTGTTCCCTGCGCCCAACGCAACCTTTGTTTCATTGTCGAACTGAGATCGTCAGGAGCTAAACCAACAGATAATACTTCATGGTGATAGACAGATTGCCATCCCGCAGCATGGAGACGCATGGCAGTGTTCATATCTTCAGTGATGCTGTTACTAGATACGCCTCCTACCAGATCGAATTCATCCAGGCGATTGTTGTCTAGTTCGTATTCATCAGAAAAGTTTTGTAAGCCCACACTAACTAGAGCTTCCCGACGCATAATGGCATTTGTCCCCGTGTAAAAAGCTGCGCCCATGCCGTCTTTACCCTGTTGAATTGGACCATAAAAAAGATGTGCTTGATGCCCAAAAGGATCGCCAGGGGGTAAATTAGAAAATGCTTGGGGAGTCTGTACAAAAGCAATGTGATTGTCTTGATATTCCCCTGTATGAAGGTTGTATTGATAGAAGTAAGGCAGGACACGATGTAAGAATTCTGGTTTGGGTATATGATCCGCATCGAGGGTGACGATAAAATCTCCTGTGGTTTCCCCTGAAAAGATCGCGTAGTTGATGTTTCCTGCTTTAGCATGATGTGCCTTGCCTTTAGGCTTGGGACGAGCAATATAGCGACAGCGAGACAGTTCGGTTAAGGCTAATTCTTTTTGGTGAATGACTTGCTTTAGGGTTTTGATTTCTCGTTGCAGACAATCTTTTAGTTTCTTATCTTGGGGATTGAGTAGAGAGAATAGTTGTCCTAAACTTTGAATCTGAAATGTTGGATTAGAATTTTTCTGAGTCTCAGGTTGATAGGCTTTGATTACCAACATGCAATTCCGCCCATCGGATAACTTAGTATAGCTAAAATAGTCGCTGAGTTCTTCTAACAAAAAAATTCCTCTTCCGCTTTCTGCTTCAGGATCTATTTCCCCTGTTCTTTGTCTCTTCTGAGCTTCTAAGTCAAATTCTTTGCCATAATCCCAGATTTTGAAGACGATAGACTGACTTAAAACACTAACCTCTAGCTCAATTAGTTTATTTTCAGATAAGTCTAAGTCTTGATGAGCATGACTGACAACATTATCAAAGGCTTCTCCAACAATGGTTTGCAACTCCAGCCAAGTGCGGTAGTCTATCGCATCTATTTTTAGACTATCAAACCAAGTTAAAACATTACTTAAGGCTTCTAGTTTACTCTCTACCTGAAGTTTAGATGTCTGCAAATAATCATCAGTGGTAATAATATCGGGAGAAAGATTTTTTAGCTGTTGTAACTGGTTAACTAATTGCGATCGCTCTCGGTCAATTTTTGCTGCTGCTTGTTGTAGTAAGGGGCTTTGCAAGTCATGCAAGCATAACTTTTCGCCCATTGCTCTCATGTCAGCTGAGTTGCCATCATCTAAAATATATACTTTCAACTTCTCGACGGGATAATCAATTGCTAGGGCTGCTTTTGCCGTTGACTTTACCATCTCTGTTGGTTCGTTATAGCAGGTGATAAAAATATCAATGCTGGGATATTTTGTTTCAGGAAACTTGGGCATCAAGCAGTTAAAAGATTTAATCTTTCTGACTACAGGTTGCCATAAACCAATCAAAAACATCACTCCACCTAGATAGCTATAGATTTCTGCGAGTAACAAAGGAATAGAAATCCACAGGGCATTAAAGTTAAGAGAATGAGTAACCCGCCACTGTAAATACCATGCACCAAAAATTAAATTAATAATGGTGAGATAGCGGAATAACAATGTCCGATCTTTCAAGCGAGTTTGGATATTACTCATGATTTTATGGCAAGTGGGTTAGTTGTTGGTAGGGGAGAACGGCAGTTCGCCCTTACAGGGATTGAGAGGGGCGAGTTGATAAAGGGCATCGAGCGCGAGATTGATATAAAAGACTCTCAAGAATTAAGGCATTAGTATTAACGTTGAATACCTTATTAACTCCCAGGCTTTTATCTTCATAAATACCTCCAGGGTATCCACGACTTTTGACCCCCGATTTATCTACGGCTTGTCTGAGAGATTGAGTATAAGGATTATCGGGAAATAAAGAAGAGGTTGCAAAAGCTGCCTTAGTACTGAGGAATCTGAGATTAGGAAAAGACTTCCCTTGGGGAGTAACAGCATTCCAGCGATCGCCGTTAGCGAAGACGCTATAGTATAAAAAGTAGGGTGGGCGGTCTAAAGAATCTTCATTGACTGCGGTCAAAATACCTGTACGTTTGTACCTTTGTTCTTGTGCCTGGATCAGCTTATTTACCTGCTGTTTGTCGGCTTCAGACCAACCTAGTTCTAGTCCCCACATCAGATAAGGATCGTTAGTAAGATAATTACCCGCGTTGGAGTTTACATAGTTACGGCGATCGACTTTTAAAGTAGTGCCATCCACTTCTATCTCTTTAGTTGGTGGATTATTGAGGGCGTTATCTGCCTCAACCCCCCATAGTTGCAAACCTTTAGCTGCATACTGTTCGTAACCCAGTCTTCCCTCTTGGAAATAATTGATTTTTCCTTGTTTGTCGGGAATACCTCCCTGCAACCAGCCATCTTTAACCAACTTACTTAAATCCCACTGGCTGACAATATTTTCGATTTTGGTTTGATATTCAGGGTAATGGGTGCGTAAAGTATGGAGGGAGATCAAAAATCTGGCAGTATCTAATGCCGACCAACCGCTTGTACCACTGGGATCGGGATTATTATTGAGCTTAAGCATTTCGCCTGTGATGGTGCTATAGGCTTTGTTGGGTAAACCCGTAGCAGGAATGGGTAAATTTTCGAGGGTAGTCAGAAGTTTGGTTATCTTGCTATTAAATTCTGTTGCATCGATAATTTTCAACTGTCTGGCACTATGAAGCCCTAATATGGCACTGCCTTGATCCCATAATGTCGTCCAGGAATAATTTTCAACGGCATTAACTAACCCCGTAGATTCATTCCAATTAGTTTCAAAATACTCCCAAGCTTGCTTGGCTGTAGATAAATCTGTTGTTTGTACTTGATTGAGACAGGTATTTTTAGGAACATCACTGTTTTTAGGTTTGAGTACTTCGAGATCGACTGCTACTGGTTGTTCGGGAATAACAACTTGAGGTGGTTGCTGAATATTTTCAGCTCGATCGACATGAATATCCTCCTCAGATTTTACAGATGCAATCGATGTCCAGTATGATTCTTGTCTGTCTAAATATAAATTAGCTTTCTGCGTCGCTACATCGGGCAAACCCTGTCCATCTCCTTCTACTACAGCTTGCCACCAGGGAGAATCCATTTTGCTGTTGTTATTTGCTTCTTTTTCTAAGGGAGGTTGGGAGGATTGAAATTTACTACTGGTTTCAGAATCAAGATCGAAAGCATCAGAATTTGACCAATAGATTCCCTTATCGTCTTCAACCAAATATAGTTGCTGTTCGTTGTCATAGGGCAAACCATTCCCCGAATTACCTTTTGCCACAGTTTTCCACCAGGGGGAATCGAAATCGGCATTGTCAGTTAGTAGAGGTTGGCGATCGCGGAATTTGTAATATAGAGACTGTAAAACGATCGCATTGGTACTGCTGGTAAAACCTAGTGCAGCCTTGCCGTTAGTTTCATAAAATCCTTCGTAGTAACCCAGGGTTGGATTATATAGATCGACTACTGCCCGTTGTAACTCTTGGGCATATTCATCTTCAGGAAACAAAGAAGCATAAGCAAAAGCCGTTGCCACGCTAGCAATGCGATTCTTGTCTTTGGTTTTACCCGATCCCGACCAAGTTGACCAAGGTTCTTCATCGCCAACGATAGTGCTGTGAATTAGGTAGGGTTCTTTTTGAATCAGGACGGTATTGGCGGCAGAGAATAAACCTTTTTCTCTATAACGTTTGGCTTCAGCCTGTAGCATCGGATAAACAAGCGATCGCATTTGCGGATCGAAACCTAATTCCAAACCATAACGGATAAAAGGATCGGCAACGACAAAATTGTGTTCTGGCTGTTTACCTTGACGCTGTCTTTGAGATAATATTTCCAAGCCATCTACCGACTGAGTTTGATATTCTCCACCCACTGCGGATTTACCCGCATCAAAACCCCATAGCTGAAAACCTCGGGCAGCATATTCTTCATAACCCAACTGGTTGACGGGATGTACCTTTGCCAAACGGCGTTTAAAGTCATCTTCTTCCACTACCGCACTATTTAATTTGCCGTTTCTCACTACCCGCAGATAAGACCAATCCAAGAGAATCTCATCTACTGCTTCGGTGTATTGAGGATAGCAGCTCTTAAGGTTGTGCAGTGCTAATAGCATTCTCCCCACATCCAAACCAGACCATCCCGAACCTTGAGGGATGGGATTATTGCCATAGTCTACGGGTTCGAGGGTGCGAATATCATAGCCGCGATGGGGTAACTCTCCCGAAAAGAGATCTAGCCTTTGCAGAGTTGCCAATAACTTACGCACCCTTATATCAAATTTATTCAGGGGTACTAATTCCATGGCTGTGGCAGACTGCAATGCCGCGAGATAATCCCCCATGCCCCAGAGGCTAGTACCTTTCATGTCACTGCGATCGCTTACCAAGCCTGTTTCGGGCTGGTAGTTAGCTTCAAAATATTTCCAGGCTACCTTGGCATAGCGTCGTTCGGGAATAGTCAAGTCTCTAGTAAATTCCGAACAAAAAGAGGGTTTGATTCTACCCATAGAAGGAAGAGGGGCAACTGCCACAAAATCAACTGGTTTTTTCTTCTTCGATGGCGGTGAGTTATTACTAGCAGGTTCGGGTTGGGGCGTTGGTTCTACCTGGGGTTGGGGTACTGGGGCAATTGCTACTGGTTCGGATGGTGGTGGTGCAGTGGGTGTCGGTTGGCTATCCACTCCTGCGGGTGCGGGATAACCTTCTGCCACCTCATATTCTTGAGGTTCTCCCGTAGAGGCATTAACTAAATCTCCGCCAATTAAAGGCTGATTTCCTCTAGCTTTGTAATAGAGAATTTCCATAATTAAGCCGTTGGTGTTACCCGTCAGAGCTTCATTTGGTTCGTTAGTTTCTTCATACAAACCCGCATAGAAACCGCCTCCATCGGGACTCATTAATCCTGTCGCCACCTGAAACAGTTGTTGAGCGTATTCGCTATCGGGGAATATATAACGCCAGCCTAAAGCAGCTTTGGTACTAATACTGCGCTTATCAGGATAAAGTTCGTTCTTTTCCGTAATTGTCGCCCAGGCATTGCCGTTGGAATAAACTGTGTTGTACAGAAAATAGGGCGCACCATCGATATTGTCTTCAGTGACGGCTGTAAGTTGTCCCGTTGCCAAATAGCGTCGACGCTGAACTTCAAAAACTTTTTCCGCAAATTCTTGTTGCTTACCCAAAAAACCAAACTCAATCCCGTCGAGAATATAGGATTCACTAACCACGTAATTATTAGCGTTGGTTTCCTGAAATCTGCGAGTATCTACAGGAACCTGAACCCCATATATTTCCACCATTTTATAGGGTTCATAGGATAAAGCTTTGGGCACGGCATAACCCCATAACTCATAACCTCTTGATGCATATTCCTCATAACCCAAACGTCCTTCCTGTACGGGTAGAGTTTGACCATCTTCCAAAACGGCTGCGCCAAACATATAGCCATCTTGAATCGATCGCTCTACCGCCCAGCGATCGACAACAGACTGTAACCATTCAGCATATTGAGGATGACAGGTGCGTAAAACGTGAAACGCAGCAAGTATTCTACCAATATCTAAAGCAGACCAACCAATACCCTTTTCTATAGGATTATTACCATAGTCCACCATCTCCCCCGTAGCGGTGTTGTAGACCTTATTCGGCAGACTGTCTTCAAACAGACGCAATCCGCCCAGGCTAACTAAAAACTTATTCAAACGAACATCAAAATCTCCTTGGTCGATTAAACCCATCCATCGGGCAGCATTTAACGCCATTAGATAGTTACCCATATCCCAAAGAGTACCCGAAGGATATCCACCAGCAGCGTTGGTAAAACCAGTGCTTTCTTGATAGTTATTTAAGAAATACTGCCAGGCAGTACGGGCATAGGTTTCTTCTTCAGGAGAAAGAGGACTGATAATATTGGCACATTGATTGCCACTTTCTTGTGCCAAAACCCGTTCGCTATATTGAAATCCAACCGACCAGCTAGAGCTAATGATGCCCGCACATAAAGATGCAGTTAATCTCAGACACTTTCTTTGGCTAAATCTTTGCCACATAATAAAAAGATGAATTGACAATGAAAAATTGGCAACTGTTAATTATTTAACTCCTGCCCAAATCAATAAAGGTTTACCCACCTGTTTATAAAGTAAGGATTCCAAAATAACGCCGTTATTATTCGCCGTCAAAGCATCGTTAGGTTCTTGAAGAGTTTCGTAATAGCCGTTATACCAACCAGTTTCTGACTCCAGATTAGATATTACAAATTCAGACAGTTTATTCGTATATTCAGTGTTATATAAAACATCCCAACCAATGGCTGCTTTAGCACTTAAAAACCGCAGGTGATTATAATTTTTATTGGCATCGGTGATAGTTGCCCAGGGTTTACCATTGGCAAATAAAGTATTGTAAACAAAACGAGGATCGCGATCGAGATTATCTTCAGTAATTGCGGTTAATTGCTGAGTATCTTGATAACGAGCTTCTTGGGCTGCTAAAATGCGATCGCTATAGGCTTTTGGTAAAGCTTGAAAACCCGTTTCTATACCGTCTAAAAAGTAGGGTTCGCTCAACACATAGTTATTTGCCCCAGAGTTTTGAGCATCTCTTAAATCGTAGGGAATGCCAACATTATAAAGATCGACAAAAGCAGTTTTATCTTCATAATCTAAAGCTTTATCTACTTCTAAACCCCATAGTTTCAACCCAAAAGCTGCATAGTTTTCATAGCCCAAACGCCCTTCCTGGTTATATTGTTCAGTATCATTGCTAATACTCGTGCCGTACATATCACCGTCTTTAGTCAGACGTTCAACATCCCAGGCATCCCATACAGCATCCGCTTTATTTTTGTACTCGGGATATTTAGCACCAATAATCTTTAACCAGATCGCCATCCGCCCCAAATCGATCGCCGACCAGCCGATAGCTTCTTTGGTTTCTAACCCGCCGTAGTTAACGGGAATCAAAGTTTTGGCATTGTAAACTTTATTGGGCAACTCATCATTATAAAGTTCTAGTTTTGCTAAAGTAGCTAACGTTTTGTCTAGCTTATTTTCAAACTCTTGGGTTTTAATAATTTCTAATTCTTTAGCCGAAATCAAAGCAGCAATGCCTGCACCTTGATCCCATAAAGTTACCGAAGGAAATTTATCGGCAGAATTAACCAAACCTGTCTCTTCATTCCAGTTACTTTCAAAGTATTTCCAGGCAGTTGTAGCTATTGCTAATTCTGCTGCGGTTAGCTTACTGGCTTTGGCAGGAATATAAGGAACTTTGGTTGCTTGTATTTCTTTGGCTGTAACTTTTGTCCCAGGTAACTTCAAGGATTGGGCATCTTGCAGGGCATATAAAGCTTCAGTCGGCTTCGCTGTCTCTCTTATAGTTTGTTTAGGAACTGATTCTGGTACTTTCTCAACTACCTTACTCTCAGATAAATGTTTACCTAACCAAGTCAAACCTGCGATCGCCAATAATGCCGTGGCAACTGCGCTGATGATTACTAAGGCTGAATATTTTTGTGGAGGTGGCTTGAGTTCGGGTTGCATATATCTAAGCTTTTATTGATAAAGGCGATCGTTTCTAGAGTTCCCGAAATTTACTCAACAGTTAACAAAATACGTTTAATAAATAATTAAACGTAATCTAAATTACGATCGACAAATACTGACTTTATTTACTATTTTTTTAGAGCATTAGGAAATAATTGATTCGGAGATTAGCTATTAGTCAGTAAATTAACAATCAAACTAATAACTGAGGCATTATAATCAATGGCATATTCATTAGTTGCATAGGATTCTTCACTGTCTATATAACTAAGCTGCCCTAAATTTTTAGCTACTTTATTATCTTGAGCATCGCTATTGGCACCACCTACAACTAAACCAGGTATGTAAATGTTTTTTGCCCTAGCAAATAAATGATTAACGTGCTTAACGGGATTAGTTCCAATGCCTGTAATAAAGGTTTGATTGAAGTGATTACGCCCCAAAAGATAATCTAGCTGATCGATCGCAGCATTTAGATAATCGTTATTCTTGGTTAATTGATAAGCGTAAACCAAAGTAATACCTTCTTCAGCGGTCATTTTGTTTGACCCCCAAATAAAGAGATGATTGGCGATATTGTAAGTGCTATTTTCAACTCGGTCTAAAATTAAATCTGCTCGTTGCTTAATTTTAGTTTCAATGTTAATAACAATTTCTGGTGCAACAGTTTGACGGTTTTGCTTGAGGTAATTAATTAACGCCAAAGCTGAAGGATCTTTCCATTCAAACAAGGTGTAATCCACCTCATTTAAGTGCTTGGTAAAATAATCATTAAATGCCGATTTACCTGTAGTAATATATAGTTCCGCTGCTGCCCATAAGCGATCGTCAACATCGGTTGTTAAACTAGCTTCGCGATCGTCTGCCGAAGCCAAATACTTACCCGATCCGCGATCGTCTCCTTCTACCCAGTCAACCTTCATTGTTGGTTGAGTTGCTAAATATTGCCAGGCTGACTCGGCGGCACTTAGATACTTACCTGCCAACTCAGGATTAACCTCCTTAAAATTACGACTGGCAAGTGCCATTAGCGCAGAGAATTTTGCAGTTTCGGGGGTGGTAATACCATACACATAGCGAGGTTGAATATCTTCATCGGGGGATACGCCAAAAGGCCATTTTTCACCAGATAGTTTACGATAGACTGCGCCATCTTCACGCTGCATAGTCAGCATCCAATCTAAGCCAAACTGCATCTCATCAAGTAAGTCGGAAACGCCATTGCCACTTTCGGGAATAGTCAATTGACTGTCGGGAAATAAATTAGGATATTGTTCGTACAGGTTTAACAAACGGGCAATCGTAACGGCAGTAGTAGTTACATATTTCCCATAGTCTCCCGCATCATGCCAACCACCTGATGCAGTAATACTCTCTCCTGCTGAATTGTACTTGTCTTGATGCGCCAGTGCGCCGTCTTTTACATGACAAGGAGGATGGGAAATACCCGTAATCGGATCGTCTATAGCTACGCCACATCTTTGCAGATAATAAGAACGTAGCAAAGTAATCAAAGGTTGCTCGTAAATATCCGTACCGATATTAAAAGGTGCAGAGGTTAATTTTCCTTGCCTGAGATAATAAGTACCTGGCTGAGTAATATCGCTAAAATCAATGGTTGAGATAGCATCTGGGGTAGCAATATCTTGAATTTCTGTTCCTGGATTTATTGTCCTAACTACTTTTCGCGTATTGCGATCGATTAACTGAGGATGACTAGTTGATTTTTGATTATTCAGCAGAAAAGCTGTCTTTTGCCATTGGGGTAGATATCCTACTTGATTGACAACTATCTTAGTATTATTATTACTAGCGATCGCTTCTTGAGATAAGATTTGATTAGGTCGATCGAGATTTAATACGCTAGCCAATAAGACTGTCAACAAACCCACTAATATAAAAGCTTTGAATCTAAATTGCATAAGCGGCATTCAACCATGAATTTAATTCTTAGATCGACTACTATAGAGCTTTTATTTAGTTTTCAACTGGGTATACTCACTGTGAAATGAAATACATTTTGTCCTAAAAACCCACCATTGCGATCGCATATTTTAGCGACCAATTCATACTTACCAACTTGCCAAGGTTGATAATTAATCGGCTCTAATTGAATCAAACTGTCGGGCTGAATATTAACTATTCTTGCTTGGCTTTTTAGAGTTTTCCATTTGCGTTGCAGGGTGTAGCTAATCTCAGCATCTGGATAAGCCTCTAAAGTGTCGTTAATAATAGCTAAATCCAAACTAATTTTCTCTCCTAATTCCCAAGTGTCATTGTCAGCAATAATACTCGGCAATACTGATTGATAAGCAGTCTTGAGAGCTTCATAGCCAGGTTTGGGATTGCGCCAATAATCTACTACTGCCCAATTAACCGAAGCCCAGTTTTCGACGAACATAAACTGAAAGATTGCTGATACAGGTTGATATCTTTGACGACGATAAGACTCTGCTGCAAACTTAGTTAATTTTGCCTGATACTGCTGGGTATTATTGATAAATTCTTTAACATTTTTACCCATTGGCACTTTGGCAATTTCGAAAGTCTCTTTGGGTTGAAAGTTATGAAATTTCCATTTTGCCCATTTCTCTTCAGTATCTGGATATAGTTCGTCTTCATTGAAAATACGACGTAGAGAAGATAGCTGTGGCAAAGCCTGTGCGCCAAACTCAGTAATTAGAGGTTCTTCTGTAGGTTCGCCATATTTACGCCAACTATTAGAATACCAACCCCACCAAGGATGTTCGTTTACTGTCGATGCGGGGTGAAGATAGCGAGTTGGATCTAGATCTTTCAGACTGGCAAACAACTGTTTATCCAACTGTATATTCTGCTTGGGATCGTAATTTTGATAAAGATAGTTCATCCATTCCGCATCCCAAGGTGGCTCATTGTGTAAGCTCCACGCCATAATTGCAGGATGATTATAAAGTAAGTTAATCATATCCTTGCCTTGGGCGATCGCCTGTTGGATAAATTCATCACCTTCCTGATAACCCCACTGCAAAGGAAAATCTTGCCAAACTAAAATCCCTAAGCGATCGCATACATTATAAAAGTTAGGATTAGTAACATGGGCATGAACCCTAACTGCATTGATATTTGCCTGTTTCATTAAAGAAACGTCAAAATTAGACTTCTCAGGCGTTAGTTCACTTAACCATTGCGAACCAATATAATTAGTCCCGCGAATAAATATCCGTTTGCCATTGAGCTTCCAAACCATTGCCTCTCGGTCGTATTCAATGGTACGAAAGCCAAAACTTGCTTGCTGACTATCTAAAAGCTCTTTCCCCTGAGTTATGTTTATCTGTAACTGATATAAATTGGGAAAACCACGATCCCATGTCTGCCACAAACGAGGATTTTCTTGGATTACGTCAAAATGAAGATGATTGATTCCAGGTTTTAGGCGACGCTGTACGCTCTTGACTTCGCTTGGTGTCTCATTAAAATTATCTGGTGCTAGCTGTAACTGTATATCTACTGTTTCAGCTAGTTCACCTGGATAAGTAAGATCCAAATCGACTTTTGCAATACCTCGATCGCTTTTAAAGTTTATTTCTGGCGTAACGTTAATCCGATCTATAGTTAGCTTATTTGAGGTTTGCAGATATACATCATTCCAAATCCCCCCCGTATTTTTTTCTTGTCCGCGATCGCTCCAAGCTCCTCCAGGACGAGCATCGTGATGGCTCAAAACTCCTTTGATTAGTCGTTTATGCAATGACCAATCTACTATTTGAGCTTCGAGGGGACTATTAACTCTGACAATTAATTCGTTTTCTTCCCTCAGATTTAATTGTTCGTTCACCAAAAAACTAAAGGGCTGAAAATATCCTTCGTGAAAACCCAAATATTTGCCATTAAGCCAAATATCGGCAGTATAGTCTACTCCTGCGAAAACTAATTTAACTAATTGGTTCTGTAATTCTACATTCGACTTGAATTGATGTTTATACCAAACAGCACCACTGAGATCGTGATTTTCCAACCACCAATTAGCAGGCACGTCGATATCTTGCCAATTGTACTTAGAAAATTTTGGTAACTGCCTGGTTGGTTGCGGTCTGTCATTATTGTCTTTGGTCGATATGAGTCGATCTTGACCTTTTATTTGTGCTTCGGGGACAAACTGCCAAGTGCCTGATAAACTCTGTGTCGACGACGCTTCTGTAGTAACTAAAGATTCCAGACTGGCATTATAATCCGGGATAGAAGAAGCGATCGCGCTACGCAAATTACAGAAACTGATAATTTCAATAACTAGTATTGATACAGCAATTAAACAATAAATATAGCGATTAAATTTAAATTTCATCCCACAAACTATAAAACTAGTAGATTAAGCAATAGGTAGTTTGATAAATTTGTTGTCCGCATTCAATTCAAGTAAAAGACATCTAACCCATCTAGCTATTATAGTTCCCCATAATAAGAGCAGAATGTTAATTACTTTTTTTCTCACAGTTGATTTATACAACAATTCGTTATTCATTTAAGTGTCGATTACTCCACAAACAGGAACTACATTTGAATTTGTATTTAACTTTTAAAAGTCTAGTTCGGGTTCTTTTTTATCTAAATTATCACCTTTTAGGATTGAAATATGTCTTTCTATCTTTAATTTCAATCTCTCATTGAATCTAGAGAGCATCCTTCGTTTTTCCCGTCCAATTTGACTCTGTATCCATGTACCCCTCTAATGTACTAACGCTTTCTTTATCGGGGGGAGTGTTACGGACTCTTAAGTAGACTTAATACCATACTGAGTTTGCATCCTGACTTGATGTTCTCGATTCCTTTCCTAAATTTCTAGTTCTTTAACCGCTTTCAATTCTCGCTGCTCAATTCAATATTGCAATACGAAGAGTGCAAAAGTAGCATCTTCTTTTGCCAGACGATAATATCTCGTCTGTTCCCCTCGTTTGCCTTTCTTTTGTGAAACTGTTTCCAACCCCAACTGAGCGATTAAGTAGGCGGTTGCAATTAAATGTAAGATAGACAAGCTGAAAAATAAGTCAAAAATGCCTGCACCACTAAGAGTAAAACTGAGTCGGCTCGAAGAAGAAACATTGAAGGAATTACAGAAAGCAAACTCAGTGCCTTATCGAACTCGAAATAGATCTCAGATGCTGATGTTAAATGCTCAAGGTAAAAATGCTCCAGAAATTGCTCAAATATTTAACTGTCACGAACATACGGTTAGAGCAGCAATTCAGCGTTGGCAAGAGAAGGGTTTGACAGGGTGCAGCCTCTGAAAGAGGCAGTCGCGTCTAGCGACGCTCTGGGCGTATCGCCCTGCGTCGGCTCGCGGACGAGGCGCAAAAGCGAAGTGGAAAACAGAAGATCTTGAATATATAGAAACTTGTTTGAATGACGAGGAACGAACGTATAACAGTATTCAGCTAGCGCGAAAGCTGAGAGAAGAAAGAGCGGTGACTCTCAGTAGCGATCGCTTACGGAGAATACTAAAAAAAAAGATATCGTTGGAAGAGAACTCGGCAAAGCAATCGTCAAAAGCAAAACCAACAACTGAAAAAGATTAAAAAAGCCGATCTAGAGATGCTGAAAATGGCAGCTACAGAAGGAGATATAAATTTGAAATACCTAGATGAAGCAGGCTTCTGCTTGTGGAGTCCAGCGAGTTACGGATACAGCAAAATCGGGCAACAGAAATGTATGGAACAAACTCGGAAACGATACGGTTCAAGAATTAGCATTTTGGGTTTGTGGGAAGTGGGACTCGGTTTTGAATACGGTCTAGCCCAAGGAGGATTCAACAGTGCAGGGCGAACGCCCAGATCGTCGTCTAGCGACGACTAGAGAGCTTTGCTCTCGCGCTACATCAAGGTCATGGATTGGATCGCACACAAAGCAGCTTCTTTATTGAAAAAAACAGGGAAACTAACTGTCGTTGTTCAAGATAACAGTCCCATACACAAAAGTCATGAAGCTCGTGCCTGTTGGTCAAGATGGTCAGAGCAAGGATTGTTGCTATTTTTCTTGCCTGCCTATTGTTCTGATATGAATCCTATTGAAGCACAGTGGAGCAGCGCATTCGCGCAGATCGTCGTCTTCGACGACTGGAACGCTTTGCGTTCGCACTCAAGGCTTACGAAATCGCTGGTCGAATATTTGACAATGAATACGATCTAGCAATGATCGTGATACAAGGAATGAAAAACCGAAGTGAAATGGGTGGTTATCACTTAGAACGTTTTATATTTAATTCCGCCTAGCTACTTAATTACGTATTAATCGAAAATCTATTTTAAATAGTTACTTTACTGATTAGCTCGATACAGGTAATAGTTTGTCGCTCAAAAAACAAAATTAAAAGCTGGTTGTGCGATCGCAATTTTAGATCTGACAGCCAAACAAGTGGCACTTTTTTAGCTAGATGCCGTCTGAATTTTTGATAGCCTATTTAGAATTAACTTTAATAGTTGTCAGATTAAATAAAAAAGCTACGTGACATTTTGCCGACGGCGCTTAAAGTATTAGCTGCAATAAACTCATAGTCAGAATAATTTATGTTTTTCCCTAAACCTCGCTTAAAGCCCTTTCTTGCTGCCCTAACCCTTGCTGCCTGTACAGTTGGCGGAATCAATACGATCGCTCAAGCTCAGGGTGGTTCGGGTCTGGTTATCTTTGGCAATAAGGATGTAGATATTCTCAGCTACTATCTTGATTTCGGCGGTATTGCCGATAATCGCGATCGCTATCGTCTCCGAATTCCCAAAAAGAAGCTGGTCAATGGTGCGACCCAATTTGTTGTTTCTTATCCCGACTATTTTGATGGCAAATTTAATACCGACAAGATAGAAGTCAGAGTAGACGGCAAAAAAGATAAGTCTCTCCCGCTCAAAAATGTCGTTTGGGATGAAGAAAACCTCTTCGTGCAGATCGATTTAGCAGAACCTCTATTAGACGCTAAAAAAGTAGAGATAGTTATGTCTGGTACAAAAAATCCCGATGTCGGAACATACTATTTCTACGCTCAGATAGTCCCTGCCGTAAAAGCTCCTGTTCCCGAAAGAGTCGGTGCTTGGGTAATTAGCATCAATCCTTAGTTAGTAGGGTGGGTAAAAAAAGAACTAGACAATATAGCCATTTACCCACCGCCCAAAAGATAAAGCTTCGCTCAACAGTCAATAAAAGTTCAACCTCTGTATAACTATCTATGGCTGCGATCGCTTTTGGTGAACTAGAAAAAAGAATCGACTTATACGGTATCAATTCACGTCTAGGGTTATAATCTGAGATTGTGGCTTTTCTTGAGGCAGTTTCACAGCGCCTAATGGCGCAGAGCATCGCTAGAACGAATGCTAAGCATTCCAGTCTCGGCAGCGCTTCGCGCAGTCCGTCCTTCGGACTTGGACACTTTATGTCCGCGTGAGACGATGGCGCATCTGCGCCGTATTGACTGCTTCGCTTTGTCAAGCACATCGACCGTAATTTATAGAGGTAATAATCATGACCCAGCGTACTTTGGGGGGAACTTCCCGCAAGCAAAAAAGAAAATCAGGTTTCCGCGCTCGCAAGCGTACTAGTAACGGCAGAAGAGTAATCGCTTCTCGTCGTAAGAAAGGTCGTCATCGTCTATCCGTTTAATTAGGTTACTTTAAGGTGGGGCTACCAAAACCCAATCGATTGAGAGATCGAAAAGACTATAGGGCTGTTTACGCACAGGGAATCCGTCGTTACAGTCCTCACCTAACCTTGATTGCTCTTAGCGATCGCAATTCTCAGACTGAGTGTCATCTTCCTGCCACCTGTTTTGGTATCTCTATCAGCAAAAAAGTTAGTAAGAAAGCGGTAGTTCGCAATCGAATTAAAAGGCAGCTCAAGGGGGTAATTAGAACCTACCTAAAGGGAATTGAGCCTGGTTGGAAAGTTGTAATTGTAGTCAAGCCAAAGGCAATTGAATGCAAATATGAACATTTTTTGCGAGAATTAGAAGAGTTATTAAAACAAACAAAGATAATCAATGGGTATTAAAGAAGAGGTTTATTACGAAGGTGGTCCTCATGTCGGGGATTTGGTTTTTAATATATTTTTAGCGTTTACAGTAATTTGCATTCCCCTTACCGTTGGAGCAATTGTCCGCGCGTTATGGTTACGCTACCGCATCACAGACAGACGTATTTGCGTAATAGGTGGTTGGAGAGGTACCCAAAGAACGGATATTATTTATTCTGAAGTGATTAAGGTTGTCAAAGTTCCTAGAGGAGTCGGTCTGTGGGGAGATTTGGTAGTTACATTGAGAGATAAAAGCCGTTTAGAGATGCGTGCCGTACCTCAGTTTAGAGAGATTTACGACTATATTTCTGAAAGAGCAGCAGACAAGACAGGCAGACCTCTAGAATCGATTAGAGTTAATTAGCAAGATTTTACAAACCATAGTTTTAGATCGGTTTTCCTCATAGGCGATCGATTAGACTAAACTGGCAATTATAATTATTCCGTAAAAGGCTGGACAGATTAAAAAATGGATTTTGGTATCGGCTTCCTTTCAAGTAATATTATGCTCCCTATCCTAGATTTTTTCTATGGATTAGTGCCGAGCTACGGTTTTGCGATTATTGCTCTAACAATCGTAATTCGTTTTGCGGTAGTTCCTCTGAGTGCAGGACAAATTCGCAACATGCGAAAGATGAAAATCGTTCAGCCTTTGATGAAGGAGAAACAAGAGCAAATCAAGCAGAAATATAAGAACGATCCTGAGAAACAGCGTGAAGAACAGGCGAAAATCATGCAGGAGTTTGGTAATCCGCTGGCGGGATGTTTACCGCTAGTGCTGCAAATGCCAATTTTGTTTGCCCTATTTGCGACTTTGAGAGGATCGCCGTTTACTAATACTCCTTACGATGTCAACGTGCAGATTTTACCTCAAGAACAAATTGAGCGAGTCGCACCACAACCTTTTGCTACCAAGCCCAAAAATATTTTCATTGACGATGGAGTTCACGAAAAAATTGCGGCGATGTTACCTGGCGGTAGCAAAATAGCGGTAGGTGAAACTACTAAAGTTGAATTTCAAACTCCCGACGGCAAGTCTTTAGCAAATCTGCTGGCAGAAAATCCCGAGAACGACAAGGATCTTCAGCCTACTTTTGAAGTGACGAAAGGGTCTGAAAGAGTCAGGATTAACGAAGATGGAACAATTACGGCTTTAGAACCCGGAGATGCCACAATTCAGGTAACAATTCCAGGTATTGCTGCAAATACTGGATTTTTGTTTATCGAAAAATTGGGTCGAGTTGGGGTAACTAACGAGGACGGCGGAATTAACTTCGATATCTTGGCAATGGTTCTCATGTTTGGTGTTGGTATTTACGTCAACCAACAAATGAGTGGGGCGCAAAATGCTAAAGGTGGTGCAGATCAGCAACAGGCAATTAATAAGATTACGCCTCTACTGTTTAGTGGTATGTTCTTATTCTTTCCTCTGCCTGCTGGTGTATTGATGTACATTGTGGTGGCAAACTTCTTCCAAACTGGTCAAACCTGGTTCTTAATGCGCGAACCTTTACCCGATAATTTGCAGAAGATTCTTGACGAACAGGAAAAAGCAGAGGCAGCAGACAATCGAGATGCTCTACCCTTTGAACGTAAGCGTTCTAAGAAGAAAGAAAAAACTTCAGGTTAATAACCATCAACTATAGTGGAAAGTCAATTGAGTTCGGGAAAAGAATGGTTGGAACAGCTACTTGCTCTCATGGGAGTAGCTGCGGGGGTTGAGACAGAAGGGTTTGAAACCGTTGATGCTGATTCGGAAGCAAGCTGGTTGAACGTTAAAGTAGACGAACTAAGCGAAGCACAAAGGCAGCAGCTAATCGGCAAAAAGGGTGAAAGTATCGATGCGATTCAATATTTAGCCAATACAATCCTTAATTTGGGCGCAGAACCAGAACAGCAAAATTCTTTTATGGTTGAGCTTGGTGGTTATCGAGTCCAGCGCAATCGAGAATTAACAACTTTGACCGAAGAAGCGATCGCCAAGGTACAATCGACAGGAGAAGAGGCGGAGATTCCAGGCTTATCTTCTGCCGAAAGAAAACAGATTCATTCTCTGATGGAAAGTACTGAGGGTTTAAGAAGCGAAAGCCGAGGTCAAGAGCCAAATCGACAACTAGTAGTTTTACCAGAATAGTCTGGCTATTAGCAGCACGTGAAAAAGAAGTGCGTTTTTAAGATAGATAAACAATGGAACCGATCTATATTCCCCATCTGCTCAAAACTCCCAAGCGTACGGCAGATATCGTAGTTGACGATAGTATCTCAGGCTTAGACACCCTAGTTTCTGTCAAGGGAAATATCTCTGTGCGCCACGGAGGTAACTTTTTAGAGATTACTTCCGAAGCTGAGACAATTACTACGTTAGTTTGCGATCGCTGTTTGCAGCATTACAATCATCGTTTGGCGATTGATGCGACTGAATTGGTATGGTTAGAATCAGAGCTAGAGAATGAGAGAGATCTTCCCAGCGAACGAGAAGTTTCTTTAGAAGATCTTTCAGAGACGTTACCGCCCAATGGACATTACGATCCAGAAGCCTGGCTATTCGAACAGCTATCTCTGGCTCTGCCCTTAAGAAAGGTCTGTGGTGAAAACTGCCCAGGAGCAAGCCAGAAGGCGACTAAGAACGAACAATATCAAGATAGTCGCTGGTTTTCTTTAGCTGCCCTAAAAGAGCAATTAAATAGCGATTGAGACTATTTTTGTCTTGAATATAAGACGCAGTTGAGTTTAAAGAGCGAGAGTTAGAATTATTCTGACTTTCGTTTCTTTTGTTTTTGGTCGAGCCGAATTAAGCTGAAATCTAAACAAGAATGCTACAAGGTTTAGCAAGGCAGGCAGCAGACATCAGAAATTAACTGTCTTTGTCGAGTTAACTCATCTGTAGCAAACCGTTAAGCATTTTAGATAAGGTCAAATAAAGCCTAGATCTTTTCCCGTACCTGCATGAACCTCTGCTAGCTTTTGATATTTACGAGCGTGTTCGATCGATTCTTGAGCCTGGGCTTCACTCACATCTTTAATTTTGCGCGCGGGAATTCCCACTACTAGCGATCGCTCTGGCACGTCTTTGGTGACAACGCTACCCGCCCCAACAATGCTGCCCGCACCAACTCTCACCCCGTCTAGCACCACCGCACCTATACCAATTAAACAGCCCGTTTCGATATGAGCAGAGTGAATTACCGCACGATGTCCGACAGTCACGTAAGCCTCTAAAATCGTTGGTTTACCTGGATCTCCATGCAAAATTGCGCCATCTTGGACGTTGCTATACATGCCGATTTCGATCCGCTCGAGGTCGCCCCGAACAACTGCTCCATACCAAATGCTCGAACCTTTTCCTAAAGAAACATTACCAATTGTGGTAGCACTATTAGCTACAAATGTTGCTAGTGAGAAATCAGGGACAGACCAGTAAAAATCAACGGGTTGAGCCATAAATTTGCGATAAGCTATCTAACGAGATCGAGACAATTTCGGTATAACAATATTTAGTCGTGTTATAAGAAAGCAGAACCAAATTTATATTATATGGATTTAGCTTTACAATACCCTGTTTTTGGTCCTGAAATTATCTGTCCTCACTGCCGACAGACAATTCCTGCTCTCACCCTGACGGACACCTATCTTTGTAGTCGTCATGGTGCTTTTGAAGCCGATCCAAAAATTGAAGAACTGGTTCATTTACCCTCAGGTAGAAGCTGGCGACGTTGGGAAAATCAGTGGCATCGTCAGCATACTCATCCTGACGGCATTCGTTTTGAAATTCACGAAGCTCTAGATGCTCTGTATACCGAAGGCTATCGGGCTACAAAAGTAATTATTGCCTCTCGTTATCGAGATTTGGTCAGCTCTTATTTGGGTCGGAGTCATCCTTGGCGAGAGAGTCCAGAATTTAAGTCTCCCAAGCTTTATGGACTACCAATTAGCTTTAGTCCAGAAGTCGATGCCGAACCCCACTGGGAAATCATCAACTTCGCTCTCGAAAAAGAGCCAGGAGTTCCCCGTCACTATCCCTATCGCTTTTTATTTGAATAAATCAAGAGAATAAAAACAACTATTTGCAATGCATCATGCTTCAATTCGTACCGCAGATATTCATCAGGCGATCGCTTTTTACGAACAGCTAGGCTTTACCGTCAAAGAACGTTTTACTACGGGCTACACTCTTGCCTGCTGGATGACTGGACTGGGAGGGCGAATCGAATTGATTCAAATTCCCGAACCCAAACCTGCTGCGGATGCCTTTAATGACGAGCATTACGTGGGCTACTATCATCTTTCTTTCGATCTGACCGATTCTACTGTCGATTTGAGTCACTGGCTGACAGAACTGCAGCAAAAGATCGAAACGTTGCGAGCTAGTGAGTCAGATAAAATGATGCCCCTCAAAGTACTGTTACAGCCAGAACAGCAAATGATTGGCGATCGCATCTATGAGGTTGCCTTTATTGCCGATACTGACGGTTTGCCTTTGGAGTTCATTCGCGTACTAGAAGCAAAGTAGAGCTTCAGCCAAAGTTTAAAGCGAGCGCCAAAATTGCTTGCTAGTAGAATTAAAGAATGTGTTACTAAACAGACAGGGGGCAGCTACTAACCGTCAGGTTAAACACTTTTGCCCCAACTTTGTTTGAAAGATAGAGGACAAAGTTCTTGAGCCGATCTTAGAGACGGTTGTGTCAAGATAAGCGATTAAAGCTGGTAAACTCGAACGATTAAGCAAGCTATACCGAGCTATTCCAAAGACTTTTACCCTGGTCTTCATTAAAACGATAAAACAGTGGTTCGTCTTTAAACTGATGCTCGTTGGCAACATGCTGAAAAACGCCTTTCTCAATCATTTTCTGACCCAACGCGATCGCGTCTTCTCTAGAAACCTTAACTTTCTTGACAATCCAGTCCACAGCTTCATTCCCCAAAAAGGAGCGTTGATAAAGCTTGAGCTTATAACGACGAGTTTTTATTTCGACTCCAGTTTGCGATCGCATTTCCATTCCCAACTGTCTGACGCTAATTCTTTGAGTCGTCGTTTTAGACTTACTACTCGATGAAGATTGAGTTTTTGAGGATGAAGAGGACGCAGTAGAACCAGCAATAATGTGGGATTTATATTTGTTGTTCTGCATCCAGATGCCGACGCTGTTTTTGTCCTTGACGAGCAAAGTGGCAATCTTCGATCTTTCTTCATGGTCGAGATATTCTTCACGACATTCTTTGATTGCTGCCTCCATCTCCTCTTTAGGAAAAGCTTTTTCCTGAATAAAGAGGTTGTCATTATAGATTAAGCCCGATAAAGTTTTATCGTTCCCCTGTATTTTGCAGTACTGCACCTGTGTATGATCCAAGAAAAGCATTTATTTCTTCACTCCTATATCTGCCCCTATAGCTGTACAAAGTCAACATTACGCCACGTAAAACAATGGTTTTTTATGGTTTTTTATTAACTGTATTCTGCGGTAACAATCGATCTACACCTGTTATAACCTAAGTTTTGCAGTCTGAACCGTGATAAATAATTATCAATTTTGACTTTTGACAAAAACGATTTCGCTATATTCAAAGTTGTTTAAACTTGGTTTGACCAAATGATAATTTTGCTGCTCTAACGTAATGTAATCTGGGTCGCAGTTCTGTTTTGGGGAACAATAGGTTAACACATATTCTGCGCCGATCGAAGATTGCGTCTCCTGTTCTACTTCTCCCTGCCATTGAGTTTTAGTGACCAAAATAATCAGTTGGTTGGCCAACTGGGGAATGGCTTTTGCTACCTGCCGACGATAGATGCGATCGAGGCTACCAAAGGGAGAGTCCATAACGATGGGAAAAGTGCTGCTATCGTAACCCATAAGGGTATTGACTTCGCTCCATTGCTTGACGCGATCGATAATGCCGCCAATGAAAGAAAGGCTGAGAATCTGATTTTCACCCGTCGATGCTGCTACGGGAGTTTTAATGCCAGAAGTGTCTTCGACCAAGCTCAATTTGTAATCACTGCTCAGTTGGGGAATGTAGGGGGTAAAAGAAATAAAGCTAAAGATCTCCTGCACCTTTTGTTCCAAAGCGAGACGAAACTTGTATTCTAAACGAATTCTCACCTCTTTCAGACGGTCGATCGCTTCGACGGCAACAGCAATACGTTTTTGAGCTAACTGCTGTTTGCCTTGAGTCAGTTGATGCTTCTCAATCTTGTGGTTCAAACGTTCTAGCTGACTATTGCGATCGCTTTGCTGCTGGTGGCTTTCTCCCAGTTCTAAAATCAAGCTTTTAAGCCTGTCTTCAACTGCCTCAATGCTCTGCTGTAGCTGCTGCGAACTACGATTAGGATAGGTTTTCAACTGGCGATTTGTGCGCTCTATTTCTGCTTCTAGGCGATTGAGTTCGAGATATTGCTGCTTTATTTCTGCCTGGATTCGATCTAGCTGCTGCCAGAAATTAGTCGATTCGGATCTAACCGTACTTAGCTGAGTTTCTAGACGTATTGCCGATTCCTCAACGTTTCTTAGTTCTGCTTTTTTGAGCCACGACTGAACTTGCCGATAGGTTTCGGTTTCAGGCGTGAGGGTTTCGCCACAGAGACAGCGTTGCCGATCTAGTAGCTGCTGAATAAAATCCTGTTTTAGACCGCTAAAAAGCTGCCCCTGCGATCGCAATTTTGTTAATAATTCTACAAAGCGATCGCTAATTTCGGGCAGTAGAGTCAAATGGCTATCTTGAGATACGAGCTGTTTTAAATCTTTCTTCTGCTGTATTAGCTTCTGTTTAATCGATCTTTGCTGCTGAACCAGCTTGAGTTTGAGAGTTTGAATTTCGTCTGCACCGCTAATTTCTAATAGCTGCCTGGATAAACCAGCCTTACGCTGTTCTAGCTGCCCTACTTCGCGAGTAATCTTAACGATTAGCTGTTTAATCTCTTCTAGCTCTTGCTCTAGGTTTATTTGCTCTCTCAGCAGCTGTTTAGTTTGAGTATCCCCCAGCGCTTCAAGCTCTTCTTGTAAAGTTCTTTTTGCTCTTTTTAAATGCTCTATACCTCGATCTAGCACCTTAACACCCAATAGTTCCTTGGTGTCTTCGGCAATATGTGAGTTCTGATGACGAAAAAAACCATCAATTCTCTCACCATCAAAGAAAAAATACTGATGTAGACTAGCGGGCAAGATGCGGTTGATAATATCTTCTGTAGCTTCGAGGGGAGGATACCAGCGTCCATCATCTCCTGCCACCAATAGAAACAGGCTCGTTTGACCATAGCTTACCTGCTGCCGAGCGTCTTTGGTGGCATAACACCTGCGCTTAAGCTGATAGATCTTGCGATCGCGTTCAAACTGTAGTTCAACCCAACATTCAACCCCTCGCTCTGGTTCGCTTTCGGCGATCGCTCTTTGATTGACTAACAGCTCTGGTAAAGCGAAGGCCGCGGTAAATTTTTCGTAGAGTACCCAGGTAAAAGCATTAAGAATCGAAGTTTTTCCCGCACCGTTGTTGCCGTAAATTACTGTGGTGTTCTTCGCTCCGCTAGCAAATTTAATCTGAGGAGTTTTGCCGTAAAACTGGCGAAAGTTACACAGTTGCAGGTAATTAAGCTTCATTGGATCGCGTGTTTAATAATGTTGAGAATATCATCATTAATATTGCGAGGCGTTTTGAGATAGAGTTTATCTTTCTCTAGCTTCAAAACCTGTTCGATTACCTGTCTAACTTCAGGAGATGCATTAGCGATCGGCTCCTGAATAGAACTTAAATCGTCTAGTTTGGACTGTCGTTCTCTCATAGTTTTATAACCTCTGTTTGGATGAATACAGTAGGCTGCTCGAATTAGCGATCGGCGATCGGGTTTTAAAATACTAAATATTTGGTTAAAGGCAAAAAGCTGAAGGATTGAGATTGTTCCTATCTGCCTCCGCCTTTAATTAGTCTGAATCGAGCAGTTAATTATCCTGCTTTAAAAAGGAATCTCATCCCAGTCTTCATTACCACTACTAGCAGGTGCGGAAGTAGGTTCTGGCGCAGACGCAGGTGCAGGTGCAGGCGCAGCATAAGCGGGTTCGGCTTGAGGAGTCGGTGCAGCAGCAAAGCTAACTACGTTATCAGGCTGCCGATTGCTAGGAGCATTATTACTCGCACCAGAACTCATACCAGTTAAGGGGAAGATACGAGAGGCGACTAGTTTGGCAACTTTTTGCTTATAGCCTTCTGCCATCTCAATTGTGTTCATTGATAGACGACCTTCAATAATAATTTGATTGCCAGTGCGATAGGTCTGATTCATGTCTTCTGCCAGATTGCCCCATCCTTCTACCTTCACCTGACAGGGAGCTTCTCCCTCTCTGGTGGATTCAAACTCGACTAACATTGTCGCCACGCTAGTTTGGTCTTGGGTCGAACGTAGCTCAGGATCGCGAACAACCTGCGCCATTAAAATACAGCTATTCATGGATTTGCTACTCCTTGATTGATAAATTATTCGGAACTATACAAAGGGAACTAGATTGACAATTGTACTATTTTTTTGTTGAAATTTACATCAACCGCAAAAGATGGAATGCGACTAATCGTCATGGCAGGCTTCCTTATACATAGTGATAAGTCCTCTGTATGGGGAAGTAATCTGCGACTCATTTGTCATTGTAACGAGCGTTTTTAATAACTTTGCTCGCGATCGATAAAAGTTTGAACTCGCTGACGGTATTCCGTTAGCTGTTCGTCAACCCAAACGCGATCGCCACTATTAGCATAAATATGAACCAGTGGTTCGCCAGCATCGGGTAGAATCAGCACCCAATTGTCGTTTTGGGGATTAACGATTTTTACTCCGTCAATTAGCTCTAAGTTTTCTGCGGGATGGGTTTCTAGTAAGTGACGCATCAGCGATCCCTTGATCTTCCAGGGACAGCGAATGGAGGAAGATTTATGATAGACGATTGGTAAGTCCTGACGAATATCAGCTAGCGATCGCTCTTGGATAGTTAGCATTTCAATCAGCTTGGCAATGCCAAACATGGCATCAAAGCCTGGATGTAGCTCTGGGAAAATAAAGCCCATTTCGCTGCTGCCACCTAAAACGACGTGAGGATTCTCTTTTGATGCCTCCATCAAAGCGGTAGGGTTAACTTTCGTCCGAATTACCGTACCGTCATGGCGACGGGCAATTTCTTCTACGGCGCTCGAAGCGTTGACGGGAACCACCACCGTACTACGAGGGTTGGCAGTGAAAATAGTGTTAACCATCAGGGCGGTTAAGATTTCTCCCCGAATTGGCAAGCCCGACTCATCTACCAAAATTAGCTGTTCGCCATTTGCCGATACCTGCACCCCAAAATTTGCTCTCAAGGCTTCTACTACCTGACCTAGCTGATCTAGCAGCACCTCTTTCTGTGTGGCTGAGATCGCCGATTCCTGCAGACTGGCATTTAACACCACTGCATCACAGCCGAATTTAGCTAATAGTTGGGGTAGGATCGCTCCCGCTACGGCGTATACGTAGTCGATCACAATTTTAGAACTACTGCTGCGGACGGCTTCGATATTTATGTATCGGGCAAAAGCACGACTATAGGTATCTAACACCCCACTGGGATAGCTGACGCTGCCAATTTCCTGCACCGAAACCCGACGTAAATCTTCTTTAAAGTAAGCTCCCTCGATCTTTTTCTCCTGAGACTTAGAAACGCTAATGCCCTGGCGATCGAAGAACTCAATCAGAAGATAGTCGGGTCGATTTGGTTCTAGCCGAATATGAATTCCCCCTGCCACATCGATCATCGTGGTCATCATTGTGCGGGTAATAGGAATAGCTGTCGCTTCGAGATTTTGGACGTTGATCCCTGCAGACATCAAGCCAGCAATCATAGCGCGACCGATCATGCGGGAAACGCTACGCTGATCTCGCGAGACAATTACCGTCGAACCTAGTTTGAGAGTAGAACCATAGGATGCTCCTAGCTTAACTACGAATTCGGGAGTCAGATCGATATTAGCCAATCCCGAAACCCCTCGCTGCCCAAATAGATTGCGCTGGGCAGTATTGCCCCAAATCAGATTGATATTGAGGATTGCCCCAGACTCAATTCTTTTACTGGGCCAGACTCTTACTCTGGGCGCTATTTGAGCTTCTTCGCCGACAATAGATAAGCTACCAATTACTGAGCCTTCCAAAGCCTGCGATCGCCGATCCATTCTCGTACCACGGGAGATCGTGCAGGCTCTTAGATGAGCTTCATCTCCGACTGTTGCACCATTCCAAATAATCGGACGTTTGAGGTTAGCATCCGAACCGATGGTGACATTATCACCGATTACCGTTCCTCCCTCAATTTTGACCCTCGCACCTATACGGCAGTTATCGCCAATCATTGCGGGAGACTCGATCTTAGCGGAAGGATCTACATAAGTATTACTGCCAATCCAAATGCCTGGAGATTTCTCACGGTAGGGAAAGTCTAGCTTAACTTTTTGGTATAGTCCATCATATTGAGCTTCACGATAAGCCTCTAAATGACCGACATCACACCAGTAGCCTTCCGCCACGTAGCCATACATCGGCTCTCCCTTTTCCAAGAGGATCGGAAACAGATCTTTAGAAAAATCCGACTCTCGATCTGCGGGCAGATAGTCAAATATTTCTGGTTCTAAAATGTAAGTACCAGTGTTGACCGTATCAGAAAAAATTTCGCTGAGAGACGGTTTTTCGAGAAAACGATTGATCCTACCGTCGGGATCGGTGACGACTACGCCAAACTCAACGGGGTTGGGAACCCGCGTTAGAATCAGCGTTGCTTTCGATTTTTTCTCGCGGTGGAAAGCGATCGCCTCCTGTAGATCGAAATCAGTAATAGCATCGCCGCTAATGGTAATAAAAGTATCATCGAGCCACTGCTGGATGTTTTTAACGCATCCTGCCGTACCCAATGGCTGTTCCTCTTCTACCGCATAGGTCATTTGTACGCCAAAATCACTGCCATCCTGGAAATAGTCCCGCATCACGTCGGGCAAATAGTAGAGAGTAGCGATAACTTCGGTAATATTATGGCGTTTTAACAAATTGATTATGTGTTCGGCAATGGGGCGATTTAGTACTGGAACCATCGGTTTCGGCAAATCGCAGGTTAGAGGACGTAATCTAGTCCCCGAACCCCCAGCCATTAGTACTGCGCGCATTACAACTCCCTTTATCGATCGGATAAACTTAACCCGTTTATATATATCTGTATCTTATTACCTGCAAAGAAAAAGAGGATCGAGCGTAGTGATAACGCTAGTAAAACAACACATTTATATACAACTTTTGCGCCATTACGGCAGAAGCGAAAATGTTTGAGTTGCTAGAATGTAGCTGTTGGTTTATTTGATTATTTAGAAGTAAAGATGCCACATTTTCTCGGTTTTGTACTCCTCGCTGTTTACGTCGGTGGGATTTGGAAATTTTTATCTGGCTATCGTCGTACTAACTTCAACGCTGGTTTGCCTGGACGTATTACCCTAGCATTATTGTGGCCCGTATTATTAATTGGCAATAAGTCCTACCGTCGCAATTTTAATAAGGCATTGAAAGGGAGATAGGGAGATATTATCTAATAATCGGATCTGGTTAATTGGTGGAACTAGCGACAGTGCTAATATCGCTCGTATTTTGGCTGAGTCTAATCTACCTCTTGTTGTAAGCGTTACTACCGCATCGGCACGGGCTTTATATGCTGATAGGGCAGAAGTAACCGTTGGCTGCATGGATATCTTGCAAATGAGTCGGTTTTGTCAGCAAAAGAGGATTGAAACGATTATTGATGCTTCTCATCCTTATGCAGTAGCAGTTTCCACTCAAGCGATCGCCGTTGCCAGCAAGCTTAATCTTCCCTATCTACGCTACGAAAGAGAAAACTATCAGATCTCTAATTCCGCTATCGATCCCAATTTAATCGAACTACCCAGCTTTGATACCCTGTTAACAGGAAACTATCTTACCCAGCAAAGAGTTTTATTAACCGTTGGCTGTAAAGCTTTACCTCAATTCCAATCTTGGCAAAATAAAGCCACTCTATATGCCAGAGTTTTGCCCAAGATTGACTCATTAAAAATGGCGATCGCAGCAGGGTTTACCAGCGATCGTCTTATTGCTATACGTCCGCCTATTGATGCTGCTATGGAAACAGCACTATGGCAGCAGTGGCGCATTTCTGTAGTTGTCACCAAGGCATCTGGCAAAGCAGGAGGCGAAGACATTAAACGTCAGGTAGCAGCTAGTCTAGGAATTCCCCTAATAGTCATTGCTCGTCCCCAGGTTACTTATCCCAGTCAAACCTCTCAAACCAAAGATGTGCTAGCTTTTTGCCGTCTGGCGATCGCTTGCTAATTATTGCGCGGATAGCCGATCGATAAATTAACTCTCGTCACCAGCATTGCCGATAACGCTATGATGTTAAAAAACTTTACATCCTTCTCTTCCCAGAGTAATGAAAATAAAACACCCAATTAATTTAGCCAAGTTTCTTACATTTGCCTTTGTGCTAGCTTTAATGTTTATCTATCAAAACTTCACGGTAGCAGCCTGGATTTATCTAGCTTTACATGGCAGTTATGGCATTATGTGGCTAATCAAAAGTAGTGTATATCCAGATCGCCAATGGGAAGAAGAAATTAAATTTGGAACGGCAATTGTCGTATTTTTGTTTGTTAGCTTGTATTGGATTGCCCCCTTTGTGCTGATCGGTAGTGGAGTCCAGCCAAGCCCTATCCTAATCTCTATCTCCATCGCTACTAATTTATTTGGTGTGTTTCTTCATTATGGTAGCGATGCCCAAAAGTATTTTACGCTCAAATATAAAAAAGGCTTGATTACCGACGGTTTCTTTAGTCGTACTCGTAATCCGAACTACTTGGGGGAGATTTTGATATATTTTGGTTTTGCTCTGTTAACTCAACATTGGCTACCTATCGCGATTATCGGCTTATTTATTGCCGTTATCTTTTTCCCCAATATGAAAAAGAAAGACGAATCTCTGTCTCGCTATCCAGAGTTTGCAGCTTATAAAGAGCGATCGGGCTTGTTGTTGCCAAAACTATTTGTCGGAAAAGCAGCTACGCAATCAACTGAAACTACCACCGCATCGTAAGCGAAGACTACAGCATCAGGTTTGGTTAGATATCGCCAGGAAGATAGGCAAGTTTTTTTTAATAGTTTACAGATTGAATCTCAAGATAGTCACAACATTATGATGAATGTTGAGTTGCAACGAATTGCTCAGAGATAAATTAATTTCACTATAAAAATTGTCTAACCCAACCTACTGGCGCGCCAAGCTTAAAACAGTGCAATATAAATCCAGTAAAAGATTTTTACTCTTTCTTTCTCTGCGCCTCTGTGTCTTGGCGCGAAACATAATCTAATGCATTAAATAAAACTAAAATGCTGTAAACCTTCAATGATTCCGCCCGCACAGTCAGACTTAGCTAGATAATTGCTGTCGTCACGATTGGCTTCGTACCATTGCAATAATTCGGGCTTGGCATTGGCAACAATCAGACCTCTTTCTTGACCTTCAAACATGGAAATATCGTTACCAGAGTCGCCACAAACGATCGTCTTTTCGGGGGCAATATTCCACTTATGCCGTAGAAACTGTACCGCCAAGCCTTTATCGCCATTTTTAGGCAACAGATCTAAATCTTGACCCGCACTGTAAATTAACTTGATCTCAAAACCCTCGTCATTTAAAGCTGCTGATAAATTTGAGAGAGTTTCCTCCGCCACTGCTTCTGCCAAATAGTAGCTGATTTTATAGGGATTCTGTTCCGAATTTGGTTGAGACTGCAAATGCTCAAACCGATCGGCGATCGCCATAATTCTGGATCTATCCCATCCCTGAGCCAAAATTTTTGCCCATTCTGGATCGTATTCTGACTGTTGGCGATCGAAATACATTTCCGTTCCCACCGCCGTGATTAGTGCGTCTGGAGGGAGTAGAGATTTTGCTTCTGCCAACAAACGATATAAATAGAGAGAACGTCCCGTAGCATAAACAATTTTGCTATTGTAATGCTGGCGATGTTCGGCTAACTTCTGATTAAGCTTAATTAAGGCTGCATCATCACCGACCAAAGTATTATCTAAATCAGTTACAAATAAGAAAGGATCCATATCTGGGGCATTCATAAAAGATATTCAAACTTAAATATTGATTTCAGGACTAAAAATTATGCACATAACAATATAAACACTCTAATCCACAAATCGAAAGGGCTAATCAACTTAAAATCTTCCCAAAAATGTGTTTAGTTATACCATTGTTGCCTATGGTGTCAGATAATTCCAGAAATTTTAGAAATTATCTGCGAGATCGAACATTAATTACCCTGCTCTTTACAACTAGCGACACAAACTGGTTAGCTGGAGGTTGGTTTAATAAATAATTTCATGGGATTAAGAGGGATGAGATTTTGGGTGTAGAACTTCGCAGTTATGTCTACTTAGATCGCCTGCAATTGCAGCATGCAGCTTATATTGGCACTGTGGCATCAGGATTTTTACCCTTACCAGGAGATGCTTCTCTCTGGATCGAAATATCTCCTGGCATCGAAATCAATCGTATCACTGACGTAGCTCTTAAGTCAGCAGTAGTACGCCCTGGAGTGCAGTTTGTAGAAAGACTATATGGACTGTTAGAGATACATGCTAATAAGCAGGGAGAAGTAAAGGCAGCAGGAAGAGCAATTTTAGAGACATTAGGAGTTAGGCAGCAGGATAGTCTCAAGCCCAATGTTGTCTCAAGTCAGATTATCCGTAATATAGACGCATATCAGGCGCAGCTTGTTAATCGTGACTGTCGGGGACAGATGTTGTTAGAGGGGCAGACACTATACGTTTTAGAAGTGCAGCCTGCAGCTTATGCATCCCTAGCAGCTAATGAAGCCGAGAAAGCAGCTTTAATTAATATTCTTAAGGTAACTTCCATTGGTAGTTTTGGACGAGTATATCTAGGAGGAGAAGAAAGAGATATTATGGCAGGATCTTCGGCAGCCTTGGCTGCACTAGAAAGCATTGCGGGGAGAGAAATGTTAAAACAGAAAAAAGAATAGAGATAAGCGCCTTTTTACTTATAGCTGCCGGTAAGAATTGCGATCGCCAAGGGGTAAATATTGGGAACTGGTAACAAAGCAGGGATAATGAATAAAGAAATTAGGCAGATAGCGATCGCAGGTAAGTTTTAAGTGGCAAATATTGAACAGCTAACTAAGTTAAGGCAGGGTGCAGCTAGCTGGATGGATTGGTTGGATAGTCATCAGCAAGCAGCCATCGATCTGATCGATGCTAACCTCCAGGGAGTAAACCTGACTGAGGTTTATTTGGTTAAATCTTGTTTAGCCAGGGCGGATCTGACGGGGGCAAATTTGACAGGAGCAAATTTGACAGGAGCAAATTTGACCGACGCAGAGTTGATTGGTGCTAATCTTCAAAAGGCAAATTTAGCGGGAATTAATCTTCAGTCAGCTTATTTGATTGATGCCGATTTGGCTCAGGCTAACCTAATTGGTTCAGATTTGCGCTCGGTTATGGGTAGAGGAGCGAACTTTTGTCAGGCTAATTTAATTGGCACTTCTCTTCGACAAGCCAGATTACCCTTAGTCAACTTTACTCAAGCCCAACTCAATCGGGCAAACTTAAGCGAGTCCGATCTGGTAAAAGCTAGTTTTGATTTGGCAGACTTGTCGGGAGCAAATTTGTACGAGGCAGAATTACAGTCTGCCAGCTTTTATCAGGCAAACCTACATCGAGTAAAAGCAGTCTCCACTCATTTGAGCCATAGTTACTTTTTGGGCAGTAATCTGGCTGAAGCAAGCTTGGTTGGCTGCGATCTTCGTTGGGCAAATCTTAGCTATGCAAATTTCCAGGGTGCAGACTTGCAGCAGGCAAAGTTGAGAGGGGCAAACTTAACCAATGCCAATCTAACCCGAGCGAATTTTTCGGGAGCAGATCTAAGAGGGGCAAACTTAACCAATGCCAATTTAAGCCAGGCTGATTTTACCAACGCAGACATCGAAGATATTATTTTGGACAGGGCAAAATTAACCGAAACTATAATGCCTAGCGGCACTAAGCATTATTAAACAAATTAGATTGACGATTCATTTCTAATTTGAACTCTGTGCTTCCATATTTAGTAAGTATTTTAGGACTACTAAATCTACTGCAACTATGTTTGATGCAGGTTTGTTCGATGACAAGATAAAACTAAAAATAGAAGTAACTGCCAGATTAATAAGCTAGATTCTGTCGGCTGAGGCTAAATCCTCATATAGAAAAAAGCGATCGCTCTAAAATTGCCAATTATTCAGAGCGATCGCTTTTTAGTTAACATTTTGTCTTGTTTATTTCGATTTAACCCGTAGGCTTTATGGTGCTGCGGTAGTACTTAGATCGGCAGCAGTAGCCCTTTCCGCCTGTAACTGTTTACTAGTTCGTTTACAGTTGATGATGCCAAAGATTAACCAAAAAATCATCAATGCTGCTGTCCCTATCAAGACAGGTATAGAACCAAACTTGACGAGCAAGGCTGGTGCTGCAGCAGTGAACAAACCACCACCGACGATTGGTTCAAAGAATAGCTGCTTGTAAGCAAAACTTTCAAACGCTCCCGTCTTATTTTCAGCATCGACCATACGGATCAAAAGGATACCTGTAGCCGTTACTCCCATAGATTGTCCCATGTCGCCAATACCCCGTTCAAACCAGTAGACAGGCAACATCTTGGGCGCTATATAAACGAAGGCTAGGACGTTCCAGGCAATACCGACGATCGCCAGAGTCAGAAATATACCTATGTTTGCACCCAGCACAGCTAAATTGATTGAGGCTAAAGCCGTTACAACTAAAAGATCGAGAGCAACCCCAGCAATTCTTTCCTGTAACCTGCGAATAATCAGAACGTCGAGATCCAGACGCTTCATTACCACTTGAATGATAATACCGCCAATCAGCGCCATCGGGAATAGAGGTACTGCACCGATAAGTTCTAAGCCATTTCTGCCCCAGGTAGCCGACTCGATTAAAGTCATCACCTGTAAGATAATCCAACCAATTGCGATCGCCAATCCCGTAAAACCAAAGTTCAAAGATAGAGGATCGATCAAAAAATTACGCATTAAGCGCGATCTTTTTGCCAAAACTGCACTAGTTTCGGTTGTTGCAGTCTCTTGGAATTGAGCATCACCATCTGGAACTTCAGTAGGCTCAGACTGAATATAGCCGTTCTTTCTACCCCAGTGCGCCAATACCGTACCAAAAATGATCCCAGAAAGAATACCAACGGTAGCCAAACCAAGAGCTAAGTCTCCTCCTTCAGCAAAGCCTAATCCTGCTAGGGTATCTTTCATTCCTCCTGCCGTACCGTGTCCCCCTTCAAAGCCAATTTCAATTAATGCACCCGTAATTGGGTTTGCGCCAAATAGAGGCGTAAGAATTAGCAACGTTACCAGAATACCGATAACGTATTGACCCCAGGCAAGAGTCTGACCAAATGCTACTTGAGGAGCAGTTTTACGCCAGATATCTCTGGGATTAGGAATATGTTCTCCCAAAAACAAAGCTGCAAAGACGATATTGATAAATACTCCAGGAGACTGCGACCAAACCTCTCGCATTTCTTCAGGGAATAAACCCCCTGCAAGATAAGAGTCTGGACTCGATCCTGTCGCCACAGCGATCGCACCTAAAACTCCCGTTCCCAGCAGTAAAGCGATCGCGCCAGCAATGATTGATTCTGGGATATAAAGCGTCTGAAAAAGCCTAATTTTGTGCTTAATCACCCTTGCAACTAAAAGCAAAATTCCTACTATAATAAATGCGAATAAAACGTTAAGTAAGTTAAACATTACTTTTCATAGTTAAGTTTGTGTATTGTTTCAAACTATTCAATTACTAATTAAAATTCGGTAACGACAGTAACCCCTCTTGTTTAAAGGTTATAGCGCCATCACAATTTATGTTAGTAACGTTTAGTATCTCAAAAAATTACTTTTTTTTGCTGTAACTAGCATCTATCATTAGGTTGACAAACTAATGTTTGCGTTGCAATTATTAATGCTGAGTATTTAAAATTACAGTCTGTATTGCTCTTACTTAAGTCAATCAAGATAAATGATATTTGGCTTAAATATAGAGTAACTAGCCGCATAAAAATATTCGCTCGATGATAGTGGTAGAGAAAAGTTCTCTATATCCACAAACTTGGGGGTTAGGGAGTTATGAGATTGCAGGAAGCAAAAGCAGTAAAGAGAAAATACCTGCGCCTAATAAACCCGCCACGGGCAAGGTAACCACCCAAGCAAGTACAACCGATTGAATCGTCTCCCACTTAACATCCTGATTGCGGGAAGCTAAACCAATGCCAATTACGCTACCCACTAAGGCATGAGAGGTGGAGACGGGCAAGCCAATGCGAGAGGCGATCAGAATGGTGCTGGCGGTAGCAAGTTCGGCACAAAACCCCGTACTGGGAACGAGAGAGATTATATTCTCGCCCACGGTAGCAATTACCTTTTTACCCTGCACTGCTAAACCTACAACGATGCCCACTCCACCCAGGACTAAAATCCACAATGGTATATCCAAACTATCGATTGGCACTACGCCAGTATTAAGAATAAAGACGATCGCTGCTAAAGGTGCGATCGCATTGCCGACATCGTTTGAACCATGAGCAAAGGCGACAAAACAGGCGCTGATTACCTGATACTTGCCCATCAGCCGTTCTAGCATCCGCAGTTCGATTTCTCGCTGGCGATAATCTTTAAATTTGTACCAGGCGTAATTGATAATGCCTCCCGTGGCCAAAAAGCCGATACCAAGGCTAACTGTTCTTTCGGGAAGGGGAATATAGTTGAATACTGGTAGCTGCACAATGGTGGGTAGAACAATAATGCCAAACACTGCCACTAATGCCGTACTCAGCCAGGGAATCCACTCTAGTAACTGTTGTTGGGTATCGTCCTGTTCAAATAGCCAATAGCGCAACAGGCTATATAAACTGGCAGCAACGATCGCACTAACCATTGGCGTAATAATCCAGCCCAAACAAATCAAGCCAATATTATCCCAGGCGATCGCTTCTCGTCCAATTGCCACCCAGCTAAAACCTGCGATCGCGCCTACCACTGCATGAGATGAAGCTACTGGTAAACCTCTACTAGTAGCTACCTGTAGCCAAATACCGCAGGCAAGCAGTACTGCAACCATACCTAGTAAAAAAGTCTGAGGCGTGTCGGCGAATAAACTGGGATTGGCTACTTTGGTTGCGAGTGTAGCAGATACCTGTTTGCCAAATACTACCGCTCCCGTAAACTCCAAGATACCTGCAATGATAATGGCTTGAGTTAGGGTAATGGCTTTTGAACCCACGGATGTACCCATTGAGTTAGCTACATCATTTGCACCCAAATTCCAGGCAACATATATCGCCAGTAGGGAGACAAAGATTAGAGTCACAGATAGATTATCGGCAAAGATTGAGGGCATTAGTTAGGCAAAAAAGGATTAAGTTTAGAATAAAAGGAAAATAGCCGATTAAAAACCAACCTGCGGTATAAATTATTGTCAAACAAAAGATATTTAGCAAATATTTCGCCAAAGTTTGTTTGGTTCTGGTTTTAAACTTCGTCTACGTCACAAACCGATAGTTCTTTAATTGAGTCTGAAATCGATTTAAAGACAGAATGCAATTGCTATCTGCTACCTGCTACTTTCAATAAAACGGACGGTTCAGAGAATTTCAGGCGATCGCACTTTAATACAGGATTGATTCTTCGAGCCATAATTAAGCGCGATCCATATCTGTCACGAGATCGCATTCGACATAATATGCAAACAAAAATTAATCGATCGAGGTAGTGAATTACGATACTCTAGATTGAGTTATTATTTGATTTTTTAGCATACTTTCTTATGACATCTTCCGTTAAAACTGATAAGCGTACTGTTCGGATTGGCACTCGCAAAAGCCAGCTTGCCTTGGTACAAACTTACTGGGTCAAAGCCGAATTAGAAAAACATTTCCCCGATATCAGTTTTGAGGTTGAGGAAATGAGTACTAAGGGAGACAAAATCCTCGATGTACCTCTGGCTAAAATTGGTGACAAGGGTTTATTTACTAAAGAGTTAGAAGTGGGAATGCTCAACAACACCACTGACTTTGCGGTACATTCCCTGAAAGATTTACCGACTAATTTGCCCGAAGGCTTGATGCTAGGCTGCGTTAGTAAAAGAGTCGATCCTGCCGATGCTTTAGTAGTACACGAAAAAAATAAAGATAAGCAGCTAGATACCCTGCCCGCAGGTGCAATAATCGGCACATCTTCCCTGAGACGCTTGGCACAGCTACGCCATCATTTTCCGCATTTGGAATTCAAAGATATTCGCGGGAACGTTAACACTCGTCTGGCAAAGCTGGATGCAGGGGAGTATGACGGAATTATCCTAGCAGTCGCGGGTTTGCAGCGTTTAGACATGGGCGATCGCATTCATCAAAATATCTCTCCCGACATTTCTCTCCATGCTGTCGGACAGGGTGCATTAGGCATTGAATGCCGTGAAGGAGATGAAGAAATACTTAATATCCTAAAAGTGTTAGAGGATGCTGATAGTTGCGATCGTGTTTTGGCTGAAAGATCTTTTTTAAGAGAGTTAGAAGGTGGTTGCCAAGTGCCTATCGGTGTCAATACTAAGATTGAAAGCGATAATTTAACCTTAATTGGCATGGTGGCTAGTCTCGATGGCAAACAGTTACTTAGAGACACTGTAAGCGGTAACAGAAGTGAATCTGAGGCGCTAGGGCTAGAATTAGCGGGTAAATTAAAGGAACAGGGTGCAGGAGAGATACTGGCAAAGATTTTTGCAGAAGTAGGGCGAGGTTAACTCAAAACAAACTCAAAAAATGTAGACTTGCTTTGACTCTAGAGAAATTATCGAGTATCACATAGTAGTCTAATTAAACTTTTTGAATCCCTGAAATGATGAATATTAAATCCCTAGCTGTTCCTGCATTCGTTGCTATGTCCTTATTATTTACTGCCTGTGCGGGCAGTCAGATTGAAGCTCCAGATGCAGTTGATGGTGCTGCTCAAGACGGAATCGAAGGTGTCGAGCAAGGTGCTAATGATGCTGGCGACGCGGTTAATGGCGGTCTAGATAATCTCAAAAATGGCGCAGAAGATGCTACTGGTGCTATTGAAGATGGTGCAAAAGACTTCGGCAAAGGTTTAGAAGATGCTGCTGGTTCGGCTAAAGACAATGCCGAACAGGGTATCAATGATGCTGGAAATGCAGTTGACGATTTAGGAAATGAACTTCCTGGTGCTGAAACCGAAGCTCAGTAAGAAATGCTAATTTATTTAATGATTTTTGTTGACTTGAAACAATCTTGGCAGCACAAATAATATTATTCTGGAAACTAGGGTTTAGAAGTATTATCTCTCTGACCCTAGTTTTTTATTACAAATTTGCTTAGTTTTTACGAAACTGTTTTACATGCTCGACTTTTTTTTCTATGCCAAATGGTTGGGAATAGCCACAATTATTTCTCTAGTGGTAGCAGTTGTGGCGTTTGTCGTCGGCTGGGGCTTTCGCTTTCGTATGGTTGGGGTTACTAGCTTTATGGGCGTACTAACTCTAGGGGTATTTGCTTTGGGTTTGGGTCTTTTTCCCCATGCTGATATCCCTGGTGCAGCTCGCTATGCCCTCGTTTATGACAACGGATCGAATCAAGCCGTAGTAGCCGTATCTCCTGAGATAGAGAAATCCGCTATTGAACCCACGCTCATTCAGGCAGCAACCGATCTATACTCTTATGGAAGAACGGGAACAGGTGGCAACGATCGCTTTACAATTAAGTTGAGAACCGTACTGCATCCCCAGCCTGGAATATCTCAGCCCTTATTTTTAGGAACAGCCCAGCGTTCGATTACGGCTCGTACCAGTGAAGATATTGAGATTGAAGTTTTCGATAAAAATGTAGCCCAACTACTTCGGCAAAGCTAGCGTCATTCAACCGTTAAAATTATATGAGCAACTCCAGCACATCCACTAATATAGCCAGCCAAACCACAGCTAGTTACAGTCCTTTAGCAATCTCTCCTGCTAGGGTTCTAAGAGGTGAAAACTGTTTGGCTGATTCAGGTCGAGAAATAGCTTTATTGGGCAATCGACCCCTAATCATTGGTGGGGAAAGAACTCTATCGGTGGCAGTAGAGCCTCTCAAGCCTTTAGCCAAATCGGTTAAACTGACAACCCAAACGGCAAACTACAGTCCTGACTGTACGGAGTCTTCTTTGACTCGATTAAAAGAGGCAGTTCTTCAACACCAAGCAGATGTAATCATTGGTATTGGAGGCGGAAAAGCTTTAGATATGGCGAAGTTAGTTGCTTATCAGTGTGATTTGCCTATCGTCACCGTTCCTACTTCGGGAGCAACCTGTGCGGCTTGGACGGCTCTATCCAACGTTTATTCGGAGGCGGGGGCGTTTCAATATGACGTAACCCTCAGTCGCTGTCCCGATTTACTGATTCTCGACTATGGACTAATTCGTACTGCACCCGATCGCACTTTGGTAGCAGGAATTGGCGATGCGATCGCTAAATGGTATGAGGCTTCTGTAAGCAGTGGCGATTCGACCGCAACCTTGCTAATTTCGGCGGTACAGCAGGCGCGGGTTTTGCGAGACATTCTATTTCAGAAATCGGCGATCGCGCTAGAAAATCCCAATAGCGATGCTTGGCGCGAAGTAGTAGACGCGACTGTATTACTAGCTGGAGTAATTGGCGGAATTGGCGGCGCAGAATGTCGTACCGTCGCTGCTCATGCAGTACATAATGGTTTGACCCATTTGCCACAGGCTCATGGTGTGCTTCATGGAGAGAAAGTAGCCTACGGAATTTTGGTGCAGCTTCGTCTAGAAGAAATGGTGCAGGGTAATCAGCTAGCAGCCTCTGCACGTCAGCAGCTACTCAAGTTCTACGAACAGATTGGTTTGCCCAAGTCTCTCGAAGATTTGGGCATGGGAGAAATTAGCTTGGCACAGTTGCGTCAGGTAACGGAGATTGCAACTCAACCGCAGTCAGATATTCATCGATTACCTTTCGCAGTTTCTAGCGAACAGCTTGCAGCAGCAATGGTGTCTACGGTTGTTGCAACTGGATCTAGTACTCGCAAAATTGAATCTCGCCAGAGTTAAGTCGAACGAGCAGCAGGCGATCGTATTTAAGAATCTAATGGCTTAAGCTATTAGATTTTTTTATCTCTATTTGCATCTATATTTACTGTCTACTTTTTAAATTTATAAAAAAATATAGATAATTCTGGGAATTAACAACTTTAAAAGTCAGTTTCAAGAAATTGTGACAAAGATCGTAACTTTTCCTCAAATGATTAAAAAATGTTGAGCTTCGAAACGGTGTTTGAGGATATCATTTGTAGATTAATGTTGCTATAACTTTAGATTGAAATAACTGTAGTTTCTATCCCGCCGTCATTCTGTCAATTAAGAAAAATGATTATCTTTTATAACAACTTACCCTAAAGATTTACTGTCAAGATCTGATGATTCTGGAAAAAAATTTATGTTTTTGGTAGGATGAGTTAGCTAAAATAGCGTAAGTGTTTCTACTTAAAAAGAGAAACTTAAAACAACATAACTCTTATGCAGATATAGGGTATAAGCCCTCTATAATTAATCGCCAAATAATCAGATAAAATTTAGACCTGAAATGTTACATAAAAGACATAATTCTGTAGTTACATTAGCAATAATACTGAGTTTAGTTGGTGTATCAAAACCAGCCAAAGCTTTCTTGCTAGCTCAATCTGATACGGCTCCCGCCACATTTACTGTTCCAGACCGACTATCAGAAGATGCAGCGGTTAAAATTGCCGCCTCTAATAGTACTGATAGCATTAACAAGGGTTTGAAAGATGGTTTTACTGCTAAATATCCTCAAGCAAAGGTAGAGATTGAAACAGAGGGGTCTAGCGCAGCTTTGGCAAGCGTTTCGGATGGACAGGCAGATTTAGCTGCAATCGGGCGAAATATCACAGAAGAGGAAAAAGCCGAAGGTTTTATTGCTGTTCCTGTTAGTAGGGAAAAAATTGCAGTTATTATCTCAAAAGCAAATCCTTATGATGGTAACTTAACAATCGATCAATTCGCACGGATTTTTCGAGGCGAAATTACCGACTGGTCGGAGATTGGTGGCGCACCTGGACAAATTGAGTTGGTAGATTTACCAGATAGCAATGATACCAGACAGGCTTTTCCTAACTATTCCGTGTTTCAATCTGCAGAATTTGCTACAGGCGATAATGCAATTCAGCTAGAGGAAGATAGCACAGAGGCAATGGTCGGGCAGCTAGGAAAAAATGCGATTAGCTATGCAGTAGCAAACGATGTCATCAACCGAGATGATGTCAAAATCGTCACGATGCATACAACACAGCCTGACGATTCTCGATACCCTTTTTCTCAGCCTTTTAATTTAGTCTATCAAGGAACTCCAAGCGAAACGGCTCAAGCATATCTAGGCTATGCAACCACCGAAGGAGGTCGAGAAGTAGTTGCCAGTCGGGTCGGTTCTATTTCTACTGCTGCGGTAACGGCGATCGCTACAGGCGCAGCAGCTAATTTAGCAGATAAAGGTGCAGTACCTCTTGAAACTGAAGCTGAAGGTCAGATTGAAACAATCGATACTGATGTCGATGAATCAGCAGAGGGCAATCTCGATAACGCAGATGATTCCGCAAATCTCAGCGATGGTACAGACGATAAGGCTGATGTGACAGTCGATCCAGGCGCTGCTGCCGATGTTGATGGAGTTAATGCAGATATCGATCCTGATGCTGCTGCAGAAGGTGTCGATACCGATAGTGCGATCGCCGATGCAGATATCGATCCTGACGGTAACGGCGAAGTAAATACCGACCTTGATGGTAGCGGTGAAGTAAATACTGACCTTGACGGTAGCGGGGAAATCAATGCCGACCTTGACGGTAGCGGTGAAGTAAATACCGACCTTGACGGTAGCGGTGAAGTAAATACTGACCTTGACGGTAGCGGGGAAATCAACACTGACCTCGATGGTAGCGGAGAGCCTCTTTCGATCGAAGGCGTTGACGGAGTAGAAGGTGAAGCCGTAGTTCCTAATGAAGGAGTAGAAGAAACAGAGGTCGCTGCAAAAAAGGGCGGAAAATGGTGGTTACTATTAATCCCATTACTCGCAATTCCCATCTTAGGAGCCTTATTGTTTGGCGGACGCAAGAAAAGCGATCGAGAACCAGCAGTCAATAATGTACCTAACATTAATTCTCCTGAAGGAGGCGCTCGCGTCCCAGGGATGTCTGATGATGGTGGTGTTCCTCCCGTCGGCGCTAACGTATCGGGCAATTTAGGCAGTGTTGAAGAAAATACGGTCAACACTACCTCTAGAATGGGTTCGGCAGGCTTAGCAGCAGGTGGCGCAGCCCTAGCAGGTGGTGCAGCAGCAAACCTAGCTGGAAAAAGAAGAGAAACAGAGAATATTGGTGATGCCGATCTCGATTTAGATTTAGATTTAGATGAATCAATAACTGCCCAAGAAATACCATCCAATCCTGTAACCGAATTTACTGGTCAAGAGACTAAGTTACAGGCAGGATCCGAGAGCGAACTAGACTTTGATGACGATCTAGATTTAGATTTACCTGACTCTAGATTTAATGATACTTCGGCACGGGACGTAGGGTTTGCTGGGACAGCAGGCTTGGGTCGCAACCTCGGAAACGAAGTAGTTGGTGAATCTGTGGTTGAAAGCCCTAATACAACAGATGCCGAACTGGATTTAGACGTTGATAGATCTGAAATGGCAGTCGGCTCCGATACTAACTTACCTGGAGCAAACCTAGATGGTTCGAATATAGAGGGGGGAGTAAGGAGAGAGTTTGCAGGGGACTTTGTTCTTCCAGAGGAAACAACGGATATATCTGTGTCTAATGACCTAGATACGGACATTAGTGCCAGAGAAGTAACGACTCCCGAACTGGATCTATCGACAGATGTTGATGCAGATCCTCAGACAGACAGCGATCGCGACAGAGGGATTATCGGTGGTGCTGCATTAGGGGGCGCAGCACTTGGCGGTGTAGCAGCTTCGGGTATGTTCAATCGTGGGCAAGACGCAGTTACAGATGCAGCAGAAGATACGCAAATCAATACTCCTAATTTAGAGAGTGATGCGGATTTAGATTTGGATCTAGACTTAGATTTGGGCGATCTCACAAACGAGTCAGCGAATTTCACTGATGGAGTTGGTACAGTAGATGCTCCTAACGTAGAAACAGAAACTTATGTTCCTGACTCTAGCCAAGATACCGATCTCAATCTAGATTTAGACTTGACTACTCCCGAACTGGATCTATCAACGGATGTCGATCGCGAAACGGATAGCGATCGCGGAACGGGAATCATCGGTGGGACAGCATTAGGGGGCGCAGCACTTGGCGGTGCAGCAGCAGCGTCGGGCTTCTTCAATCGCGAAGAAGATAAAACCTCTGATATTCAGGAGTTTGAAACTTTTGAAACTTCCTTCGATGTTCCTGCCGATGGCAATCCTGTTAGTTTTGCAGACAACGTGGTCGCAGATGCGGAAACTACTGCAATCGACGACAGCGATAACGATCTCCAAGGTATGACTTTGGACAGTCTCGATCGCTCTGAGGATCTAAACTTAGATGAAATTAATCTCGATAGTGAAGATCGCACGATTAACGCCAGCTTAGAAGATATTACCTTTGATAATGCTAGTAGTTCGTCAGATATTCATCTAGAAGGAATTTCTCTTGATGAAGTTGAGTTGGATTTAGATAGTCCTTCGACTAACGATGTTACTTCGACTGGAGGGGTTGAAGATATTCGTTTAGAGGATTTGGGTTTTGCCGATGCTCAAAGTGGTGTTGAAAGTCTCGACCTACAAGACAGCGACACAGGGGTAGTTAGCAACTCGGACAATCAGTCCAACGATATGAATAATATTTCGGAATGGTTGGATAGTTTGGAAACTCCTAACAACGATAGTGATAATATTTCTGACTGGCTCGATACTTTAGATAAAGATAGCGTCAACTCAGATGCTAATCCTAGTAACTCGAACCCAGATACCGATCTGACGGAAGAAGCAGACGATATTTCTTTTCAATTCTTAGAAGACTTGTTAGATAGAGACGATACCAATCGCGGTAATCAGTAGTCCTGTTTCTCAACAGCTAATCTAAATTAACCAAAAATTGCCCTGTACCTTAGCTTGATTGAGGTCAGGGTTTTTTTCTGTTGCGGGGAACGTCTTTAATCGTGCTGCCAATTCCCTGAATGATACCTTTGCCGACTAGACCCAAACCCTTGCCAACTACCTGAGTAAGTACAAACACAACTCCACTACCTGCCAAAGCAATGAGTTTTCGGACTATGGGCGCGATCGCATCGCGAATTTCAATTACCATCGTCGATATCCAAGGTATACCCGTTAGTTGCTCTAGTTCCTGTTGGCGAGGGGCATAAACATAGGTAGTTCTGATTGCACCACTGCTCAAAACAAACAGGCGATGACGACTTTCAAAGATGTTTTGCGGATGAGAAAAAAGGTTTTCCTGACGATAGCGCCAAGATAGCTGGTTGCGAAACCGCGCTAATTCACGATCGCTGCGAAATTCAGGCTTGTATAGTTTATATTTGAATACTTCCAGGTCGTAAAAATTATTCAGGATTACCTGCATTACACCATTTGCCAGGTGTAGCAGCAGATTATGCAGCAAAAATTCGATTCTAGCGATCGCTTCTGGAGTATCGGACTGATAAACAACATTGTCGATCGTTAAACCAGGCTGTCCCAAAAGATAGTCGAATAATTCTGGTACACCGTACAGATAGCGAAAAATATTCCGTTCGACCTCAACAAATTCCCGCTCGCAGATATTTGCCAACTGGAATTGCTCCTCCTCGCTTAACTGCCCATAATGCTGGAAAAAAAAATAGTCTGTAGACCACTGCCAGAGATCTTTAAGATAAAACAGATAATCTCGATCTAAACTATTAGCGATCGGCACTTGGGTAATGGTCGTACTCAAACGCTGAATAATTAGATGACACAAATTCTTTTGCACCTGTGGCTGAAGCAGGTCGATTTCTAAAGGAATATTGGTTCGGTTTTGTAGTCCAATTTGAACGTCTGTAACCACCCGCTCAAAAATGCTCTTATTGGCAGAATCTGCAAATTCTGGCAGAGGGGCTAATTCGGTGTCTGGTAAAGGTACGATTTCTGCCCGAACCGACTCAATTTCTGCTAAATTCCCTTCTACTTCTAAAGCAGCTTCCTCCGCCGTTAGGCGACTCGATAACCACTTAGCTGACTGCAATTCCCGTTTGCGACCGACCAAAAAGACTCGTTCCCAATCTGATAGGTTAGAATTCTCTAGTTTAGCTTCGATCTCCTGCAAAGTTTGTTCTAGTTCGATTCTGCCCGTTCTGCTGATTTTGCCTAGGAACTGCTGCCATATCTTCGGTGTAGCATCGTTTAGATCCCAATAGCTATTGCCATAGGCGACAGCTTGTAAACCAGCAATGATGGTGTTGATACTAGAACCGCGATCGCAACTACCTCTAATACCCCAAGCTTTGAGCTTAGCGATCTGTTTGGTAGAAAAATTGGGGGTCAATAGAAATAGGGGTAGCTGGGGATAGAGCTGTCGTAACTGTTGTGCCAATGCCAGACTAGATGCTTCGGCTGCAGAATTCGAGCTAATACCCAAGACTAAAACGTTTAGTACGATTCCCTGAGTCAGTTCCCGTAAAGTATCTTCGCTCAGGTTTCCTTCGCCAACAACTTCAAAATCGGCATATTGGGCGATCGCCGTACGCAATCCCAAGCGAAAAATGGAGTCGCGATCGACTATAAACAGTTTGATCTTAGTTTGGGTCATTTCTAGCCGATGGCGAATTCAACCGTATAACTTGGCGATAACAATCAATTATATGGCTCATCTCGACCTGGGACTAGTCTGAGCAGCATTTAAACGGCTATCGAGTCGTTTATATCCAGTGCCGAAGCCCAAAACGGTATAATACTTGTTTGAGCCACTTAAGTTTATTATTGTGTCGGAATCATTAAGCGATCGCTACTTTGCCCTTATTGACGAAATCGTCGAGCTTACTCTCCAGGGAAAAATAAGTTCTGTAGAGAGAGTTTATAAGATTCTGGTGGAAAAAGTCGAGGTGGGTACGGGAGAAATCCTCGAGCGCTGTTTGAGTCAAAGAATTGAGGCAGCAGAGGCACAATTGGAAACCAAGCTTAAGGCAGCTAGGGTATTAAGAGCTTTACGCACGATTGAAAAACAGTGGTGGCGCTGGCAATCAGAAAATCAGGTGGCAGCCGAAATCTCCGAAACTGTCCAAATTATCATTGAGGGAGATCCCGAAGATTATTTTCTCCGCACCGTCGATGTCCTCGATCCTAATCTAGAAAATCCCCTAACTATTGATGAATTACGCAAGCTGGCAGATAATCTTTTATCAGCAGCTAAGGCACAGCAGGATGCTCAGTTAGCCCAAGACTGGCAGCAGTTAGCGACGGGAATTACTGCGGGTTTGGACTCTTTCACGGCTTTAGAAGACGACTTAGTTAGCTGGATGTACAGTTCGGGGCGTAGCTTTTCAGGCTTTGGGGCAGAAAAACCAAACCCGTGGCGTATTTGGGCGCAGAAAATCAGCAGTCCTCTACCACAAAAACTGTTTCAAACTCTCGCTCAACAGCAGTCTACGATCGCTTTTGCGCGGGTTGCCGACAACTTAGAACTGCGAGCCTGGATCGAACTGGCGATCCTCTTGCAATATCTCCAGCGTGGTCTAGTTACCTGGTATGACAAGCAGCCTTATAACGCCCAGTTTGGTAAAGAGCTTTCCTACAGCACGCTATTAACTTTTGCCTCAATTTGGTGCGAACTGTGGCAGGCATTTGTCACCAGTAAGCCCGCCCTAGCAGACGGCTGTTTTCTCGTAATGCTACAGGTCTTACGAACTTTTGCCCAAAGAAAAGACTTTCCGCTCTATAGTGGGGTATTCGCCTCTTTTTCGGGGGATTATCTCCAGGATACTCTCGATTACTTTGATGAACCTCTCAAGCAGGTAGAAGGAACAGAAGATAAGGCGCGCATCCTCACCTTATTAGGGTATTCTCAGCGTACGGCAGGAGCTTATGACAAGGCGATCGCTTTTCATGAAGAAGCCTTGGAAATTGCGATCGCAGCCAACGACTACGCCTGTGAAGTAGCTAGCCTCAACCATCTCAGCCGTACCAACGTCAATCTCAAAAACTATAGTGAGGCAATTAAATATAGTCAAAGAGCCTTAATTGCAGCCCGTCAGGTGGGAGACAAATTAGGGGAAGCCAACGCTTCGGTTAACTTGGGCTACGCTCAGGTATTTGCTGCCCGCCAGCTAGACAGTATAGCCCCTGAAAACTACAGCGAAGCGGTTCGGTATCTCGAACAGGGAGTCGAGTTAGCCCAAAAGCAGGGAGATTCTCAGAGTCAAGCCTTTGGTCACAGCAGCCTCGGCATTGCCTACGTAATTTTAGAGCAGCCCACTTCTGCGATCGCATCTTTGACTAGGGGAGCAGAATTGGCGCAGTATTCTCGCGATGTCTATCTTCAGGGACTGAGCTTTTCTTACCTAGCCGAAGCCTACTACAGCATTGAAGATCGTCCCGCAGCGATCGCCTTTGGGAGCTTGGGAATGTATCTCCTCAATCAGATCGCGTCCGTCGAGTGGCGACAGGTAGCGGGTTTGCTCTCGATCGTTCAAGGGCAGATAGGAGCAGAAGAGTTTAATAACGTTTTGGGACAGCAGCGACCGCAAATTATTGCTTCGATCGGTGTGGATGGTTATGACCATCTGTCTGAGCTGCTAGAAGAATACAAGCAAAATTAGTTTTTGGCATCGATTTCTATTTATGAAAAATAGTGCGATCGTCTTCAGGGCAAACCATAGGTGATAATCTATCTCAAAGTCCCATTGTTCATGGCTTTATCTTTGTCTATCTGAAATTAAATCATTATTAAAGTCGGCTTTTTTTTATGAGCTTGGCAAAACTTTTCAAGAAAATAGAATACTTTGATACTGCTAGTTGTTGCCAGACAAGCTGAATTTTAAATGATTGATGTAAAGCCTATACTTTCGTCTGTTTGGCTTTTGAAATTTAGCTGCTTAGTCTCCAAAATAGTCTCCGAACGAGATAATATTCGTTTGTCAGGATGAATTTTGGCGTTTACCTCGGCGCTTTAAATTAGCAATTTAGCTCCATGAGAACGTATTTAACGATGAAAGAGAGACAAAAAAAATATTCAACATATACTGAGTTAGGTTGAAATTTTTTGAATATGCTTACAGATCGAATATTAAGTTTAAATTGACAATAGTTTGTAAAATCAATCCGCAAATTAAAGATTGCGATCGAGAATATCTGATTTGAAATTTTGCCAAATTAGAGGAAATAAGTTTTGTGGGTTAAAGGAGGCTAAGAAGGCTAAATTCGACAATTGCTGTCTAGCTCAATTACTAACCGATCTTACGCACCCATGATTTTTCTGAATTTTTAGCTTCAGGCTATTGAACTTTCCGTATTCTGTAAAACTTCAATTACCGAACTAAAAAATCGATCGCCATATAATCATTAACTCCCTTCTAAACCATGACTGCCAATCAAAAATCCGACGATCGAGCGGCTCATCAAGAAGTAATCTCACCTTCCCCTACAAAACCAGATAACAACTTTTTTGTCGTGGGTATTGGCGCATCGGCTGGGGGACTGAGTGCTTTAGAAGAACTCTTTACTAATTTACCGATCGATAGCGGGGCAGCCTTTGTCGTAATCCAGCATTTGTCCCCAGATTTCAAAAGCTTGATGAAAGAGCTGCTCCAAAGACGTACGGAAATGGCGGTTCATCGAGTAACCGAGGGTATGAAACTACAGCCCAACTCGGTTTATCTAATTCCCCCAGGCAAAAATTTAGAAGTCAAAGACAATTTGCTACGTTTGGAAGAACGTAAGAAGGATAAAAATCAGAAGCTAGAACTCAATTTCCCCATCGATATTTTCTTTCAATCTTTGGCTGAAAACTATAGAGAAAAGGGCATTGGCGTAATTTTATCTGGTTCGGGAAGTGATGGAACTCGTGGTTTGCGAGCTATTAATGAGGCGGGGGGCGTTTCATTAGTTCAAGATCCTTCTACCGCTGAATTTGATGGTATGCCCCGTAGTGAGATCGCTACAGGAGTAGTCAATCAAATTTTGTCCCCTAGAGAATTGGCTCAACTAATTTATCAGTGTATCGTCTCGCCTCTAGATTCTTCCGAAAGCAACTCTAGTCAGGGAAATTTACTCAATGAGTCTAATCTTCAAGAAATTTCTAGCATTTTGGTGGAAACGGAAGACCTAGATTTTTCTCACTATAAAAGCAGCACTCTTTCTCGACGGATTCGTCGTCGTCGTTTGATTAACAATTTTCAGAATATTGAAAGCTACATTACTCTGCTTAATAACTCGGCTGAAGAGAGAAAAATTCTTTGTTCGGATCTGTTAATTAACGTTACTTATTTCTTTCGCAATCCTCAAGCCTGGAAAAATCTTGAAAATAATATTCTGCCCGTCTTAATCGAACAGGCAAAACCAGGAGAAGAACTGAGATTTTGGGTAACTGCCTGCTCTACAGGAGAAGAAGCCTATTCTCTGGCTATTTTGGTCAGTGAAGCTCTTCAGAATACAGAAAAGCCAGTTAAAGCCAAGATTTTTGCCACAGATATAGACCGTAAGGCATTGGAAAAAGCATCATTAGGAGTTTATTCTCCATCCATTGCTAATGATATGAGTCCCGAACTTTTACAGAAGCATTTTATCGCTAAAGATAATGGTTATCGGGTGAGGCGCAAACTTAGAGAAATGATGATTTTCTCTCCTCACGATCTGACCAAAGATGCGGGATTCACGCGGATACACCTGATTAGCTGCCGTAACGTCTTAATCTATATGCAGTCAGATTTACAGAGTCGGGTACTTCGCAATCTCCACTTTTCTCTAATTAACCAAGGAGTACTGTTTTTAGGAGAAGCGGAAACATTAGGTACGTTTGAGCCAGAATTTAAGCCTCTGAACAAGAAATGGAAGTTCTATCAGAAGCGACGGGATATCAGATTACCTCTATCCTTGAGAACGACATCTAAAACGGCAAATAACTTTGCAGCTAATTCTGTTTTGCGTTCTCCTCCAGCTAAACTAGACAATGCCCGTCAAACTACTTCAATGCGAGAACAGAGTCTTAAGCGGATTTTAAACGACTCTAATTCGGTTGCTCTGTTGGTAGACAAGAATAATCGGCTACTCCACGTATGTGGAAATGCCAGCAAAATTTTTCAACCTCTTGATGGTGAGATTGTTACCGACGTGACGAAAATGATCGTCTTACCTCTCAAGCTACCGCTGAACACTGCTTTGCACCGAGTCAAGAAAGAACAGAAATCAGTTCTTTATACGGGAATTAAACTTCAACACGAGGAAGATCTTTACGAGATTACCTTAAAGGTTATGCCCCCTGATGCCGAACAAGAGAGTGGAGACTTTTTCTTGGTGCAAATAGATCGCAAACAGGTAGCGCAACCCCAGGCAGTGCCTCAAGGGGAAGACTTTAAAATTGGTAATGAGGCTCAACGGCAAATCTCGGAGTTAGAACACGAGCTACAGCAGACTCGTGAAAATCTTCAGGCATTAGTCGAAGAGTTGGAAACCACTAACGAAGAACAACAGGCTTCTAATGAAGAATTAACTGCTTCCAATGAAGAACTCCAAAGCACTAATGAAGAACTCCATTCAGTAAACGAAGAGTTACACACCGTCAACATTGAATATCAATCCAAGATCCAGGAATTGACTCAACTCAACAATGACGTTGATAATCTCCTCAAAAGTACGGAAATTGGCGTAATTTTTCTCGATTCAGACTTAAGAATCCGTAAGTTTACTCCTGCTGCTACCCAAGTAGTATCTCTGCGAGAAACAGATTTAGAACGTCCTCTAGAAGATTTTACCCTGAAAATAGAATGTCCCCAGCTATCCCAACTATTAGAATCTGTATTAGAAAATCATCAGTCAATTTCCCAAGAAGTTCAGCTTAAATCCAGTGATTCTTTCTTCTTGATGCAAATTAACCCCTATCAAGCCGAAGACGGTCAACATGATGGACTAGCGGTTAGTTTTGTGAACATCGATGAAATTAAAGAGGTTCAGCGCGAACTAGAAAACGCTTTGACAGAAGTTAACAGTAAACAAAGAGAGATTGACAACTTTTTTAACTTATCTCTAGAAATAATGTGTGTTGCCAACCTAGATGGCTATTTCAAAAGAATAAATCCTAGCTTTGAGCGAATTTTAGGATACAAGACCGAAGTCTTACTTTCACAGCCGTTCATTAATTTTGTTCATCCTGACGACGTAGAAGCTACTATTCAATCCGTAGAAAATTTATCAGAAGGTAAAGATTTGGTTGGGTTTGAAAACCGCTACCGCTGTCTAGATGGATCTTACCGTTGGTTTAAGTGGATGGCAGCCTGCTACAAAGGTGCAATCTATGCCACAGCCCATGACTTGACTGAGGAAAAATTAACCCAGGAATGGCAAAATCGACAGTTAGCAGCTACGGAAACTGCTACTAATG
>ENA-ORXT01000690-ORXT01000690.1-marine-metagenome-genome-assembly--contig:-NODE-690-length-51764-cov-13.483623_pt1 | contig 51764 bp, 54 predicted proteins | sample MGYA00237868_ERZ511482 | MGnify/ENA metagenome assembly ERZ511482
TGTACCAGGCTTAGCTTGAAAGTGGAGATGCTGTCGTTCTTGTCAGACTCGATAACGTCCAGTCGTGGTTTGGTGAAATATTCACTGCGATCCATGCGTCGCATCAGTGCTGATACCCGAGCGTTTGATTCAGCGCGTCCCTGTAGCTCGAGTTGTTTTTCACCTTGTTGCTTCATCGCTGTGAGGAATATTCCGTCAGGCAGTCGAGTAGCAATTTCATGGAAGGTATGAACAATCTGTGGGCGCTGCCCTTGCAGTTGCTGAATGATTTCCATTCGAGCCAGCAGGTTATTCTTGGTCTCTTCCAGTTCCTTGATTTCTTTGAGTTCTTCCTGCAGTAATGCTATTTCCGTATTCAGTCGATCATTACGTTTGGTCTGGAAGTTGACTTTGTCTTCGGCAAATTTGTATCCACCGAGGCCAACGCCTGCAGCCAGTACCATGCATAGTCCGAGAACAACATAGAACTCGTTGTTCTTCTCTATGCGATAGGTTTCGCGCCAGGGAAGAAGATTAATACGTGTCATTGATTTGCTCCTCGCATGGCAAGTCCACAGGCAATCATCATGGCCGCCCCATCATCTTTCAAACGCTGTGCAGGGATATCAGAGCCAACCCCCATCTCGCTGAACGGATCAGCAATGACCGTCGGTGTGCCTATTCGCTGTTCGATGAGTTCAGCAACACCGGGTATGCCCGTACACCCGCCAGCCAGTACAATCTGATCCACGTAATCGTTTTTGTCCGCTGAAAAGAAGAACTGCAGGAAGCGGTTGGCCTGCTGCACCATCAGGTCTCGAAACGGTGTCAGCACTTCAGGGTCGTAATTGTCGGGCAGTCCGCCGACGCGTTTTACCCGGCCCGCATCCTCGTAAGACAAACCGTAACGACGCATGATTTCTTCAGTCAGCTGCTTGCCGCCGAACGGTTGTTCGCGTGTGTAGATCAGATGTTGATCACGCAACACGCACAGGCTGGTCATGCTTGCACCCACATCCAGTATGGCCACTGTCTGATCCATACCCTCATTGGGAATCTGATGCTTTATCAGCTGAAAAGCGCCTTCTACGGTGTAGGGCTCTACGTCCACGATCTTCACATCCAGCCCGCCGATTTCTGCAGCGGCGGTCCGATCTTCTACATTCTCGCTACGCGAGGCGGCGAGTAGCACATCGACCATGCCGTTAGCCTCTTCGGAAGGCCCGATGACGTGGAAGTCCAGATTGACCTCTTCCAGAGCGTAGGGGATGTACTGATCCGCTTCGAGCTGAATCTGCGCATCCATTTCGTGGTCTTTCAGATCGTCCGGCATCTGAATGACTTTGGTAATGACCATGGCACTGGGCACCGCTACTGCGCAGGCCTTCGTGCGAGTGCCAGAGCGTTTGACTGCACGTCGAATGGCTTCGCCGACAGCTTCCACGTCTTGCAGGTTCTTTTCGTTAACCGCGTTGGCCGGTAAAGGCTCCACGGTATAACTGATGACCTTGAAGCCTTTTTTGGTCGGTTTAAGCTCAAGTAGCTTGACCGATGTCGCGGTGATATCCAGACCGATGAGGCCCGCGTTTCTGGAAGATATTTTGAGTGCCATGTCTGGTTTAGCGCCCAAACCGCAAGTTTTCTTTAGCGCTGGTCGAGATTTCTCTTGGCCAACTTTGCGATTTGGTTCACATTCCTCCGTAGGAAACTAATAAAAACAGTGCACAGACTGTTTTGCGGGGCTATCCCGGTCGACAATCAGTGGCGAAAGCCCTGCGCATTTCAGGCTCGACGGAAAAAACCGTGTCGATCATGCAAGTGCAAGACATCTTTTACTTTCACGTGCTGGTCAGTTGATATAATTCGGCCACCCAACAATCAAAGCGGCGGCAAATGCCTTCATCATCTGGTTCAAGACGCAGTCACCGCCGTTCAGGACGCCGTCGATCACGGCGCCATAGTGGCGGTTGGGTAGGTAAGCTATTCAAATGGCTTGCCATATCAGCGATTTCGCTGGGAATACTTGCCGCAATCGGGGTTGGTTATCTTTATTACACCATCGCCCCTAACCTGCCTGATGTGCAGCAACTGCGAGAAGTTCAGCTGCAAATGCCGTTGCGGGTCTACACGGCAGAAGGGGATCTGATCGCTGAATATGGCGAGAAGCGCCGCGAGCCGGTCATGATCTCCGAGGTGCCGGAAAGCCTCAAGAATTCGATAATTGCTGCGGAAGACCAGCATTTTTATTCACATCCCGGTGTGGCCTGGCAGGGACTTGTGCGAGCTGCTGTCTATCTGGTCAAGACAGGTCGCAAAGGACCGGGCGGTAGTACGATCACCATGCAGGTTGCCCGAAACTTCTTTCTGAGTAACGAGCGAACCTACGATCGAAAAATTCGTGAGATTTTTCTGTCGTTCAAGATCGAGAGTGAACTGACCAAGGATGAAATCCTGGAGCTGTACATCAACAAGATCTATCTGGGTAATCGAGCCTACGGTTTCGCAGCTGCTGCCAGAGTCTATTATGGCAAGCCAATATCAGAGCTGGAACTGGCTGAGTCTGCCATGTTGGCGGGACTGCCAAAAGCGCCATCCCGATATAACCCCATTGTCAATCCAGAAAGAGCCCTGCTACGGCGTGATTACGTGCTGGGTCGGCTTGCGGCGCTGGATCTGATTTCGGGCAGTGAACACGACATTGCACGGGCGTTGCCTGTTACCGCCAAGCCGCATTATGCGAAGCCTGAAGCAGAAGCCCATTATGTGGGTGAGATGGCGCGTGCACGAGTACAGAAGCTGTTCGGTGAGAACTGGGCGAATGCGGGATATAACGTGTATACCTCGATCCGCTCTGCAGATCAGAAAGCGGCTAACGTGGCCTTGCGAGACGCACTTTACGATTACGAACGCCGTCATGGCTACACCGGTCCTATCGATCAACTAGATGAAGAAACACTCGCTGATCCTACCCTGCGCTCCGAGCGACTGAGCGAGCTGTCGGATCCGGGTGACCTGCAGCCGGCAGCCGTTCTTTCTCTGCAGGACAACACGGCTACAGTGGTCACTGAGTTCGGTGATGAGCACGTATTGCCGTTTGAAGATGTTGAATGGGCGCGCACCAGAATATCCGTTGACCAGCGTGGCAAGGAGATAACGCAGGTGGAGGAGGTGCTTGCAGTTGGCGACGTCATTGCCTTGCAGGTTCGCGAGGACGGTACGGTTCGCTTTGTTCAGGAGCCTGTTGTCGAGGGTGCGTTTGTGGCGATGGAGCCAACCACGGGTGAAATAACGGCGTTGGTTGGTGGTTACGATTACTACAGAAGCAAGTTCAATCGTGTCACTCAGGCCCGTCGCCAGCCGGGTTCCACCTTCAAGCCTTTCATCTACTCTGCAGCGCTCGAAGCTGGGGATACTCCGGCTACCATCTACAACGATGCGCCGGTGGTCTTTCACGATGACGCGCTTGAAGGTGAGTGGCGGCCGTCAAATTATAGCGGACGCTTTTTCGGGCCCACAAGGCTTCGGGAAGCGTTGGTAAAGTCGCGTAATCTGGTGTCTGTCAGAGTGCTGCGTGAAATTGGAATTCCGTTTGCAGTGGACTACGCACAACGATTCGGCTTCAAGGAAGAAAACCTGCCGCCTGATCTGTCTCTGGCATTGGGTAGTGCAGCGGTGTCTCCATTGGAGCTGTCGTCGGCATTCTCGGTATTTGCCAATGGTGGCTACAGGGTGCCCGCGCACTTCATAGAGCGTGTGGAAGACCCGCGAGGTAACGTCCTGTACAGCACGCCAAAGGTGGTGTTCTGTAACGATTGTGATCCTAACTTTGCCAATCCGCTGGATGCCGAGCTGCTGGATGAACCGGATTCCGGCGCTGCCAGTCCTGATGACGATACCGTTGCTGCATTACGAGATGAAGACGCCACAGCTGAAGAGAGTGCAGCGGCCAGTCTGGAGCTCAAGAAAGTACTGCTGGATACCGTTGACGCCCCGCGAGTTATAGACGAACGCAACGCGTTCATCATGACCAGCATGATGCGTGAGGTGGTGCAGCGCGGTACCGCTCGTCGCGCCGGTGAGGCATTGAAGCGCGGTGATCTTGCCGGCAAGACAGGTACTACAAACAATCAGCTGGACGCCTGGTTTGTGGGTTACAACCCCACCAGAGTGGCCACTGCCTGGATTGGGTCAGACGGCCTTGATCCGTTGGGACGCGGAGAGGCTGGTGGCGTTGCGGCCCTGCCCATGTGGACCCGTTTCATGGCGCAAACAGTAACGGGCTCTCCGGAGATTGAGTTCAAAACCCCTGAAGGAATCGAAACTCTCAGAATTGATCGCAAGAGTGGGGAACCGGCTGCCGGTGACAACACCATGCTAGAGTTCTTCCTTGCCGACAATCTGCCGGACGAAGCTGCCATTGAACGAGCTGAAATAAGACGGCAGTCCAATGAGTCTGGCGAGCCGGGTGTGCTAGACAAGACAACCAGAGAGAAAGCGAAAGAGGTTGAGCAGCTGTTCTAGGACTGCCTCAATGGTCGTTGGTCGTCCCGACTCGCGCCAATATAGTCATCTCGGTACCTATATAGTCATTCCCGCGGAGGCGGGAATCCTGTACGTGACGCATGGATCTCCGCCTTCGCGGAGACGACTGTTACTTGCAGAGACGACTGTAACTGAGGAGGCGGGAATATTCTTGCGTGTTATCGCGCGCTTTGTTCGCGAACGGCTTCGACCATGACCGCAAGATGCTCGGGGTTTACAAACTGATGGATGCCGTGGCCGAGGTTGAACACGTGCCCCGGGCCTGTGCCATAGCTGTCCAGAACCTGTTTAACCTGCGTCTTGATGCTCTCCGGTGAACCGTACAGAACAGAGGGATCCAGATTTCCCTGTAGTGCCACTCTGTCACCTGTGCGTTTACGGGCATCGGCAAGGTCGGTGGTCCAGTCCACACCCAGGCCATCGCAGCCCGTATCGGCCATGATATCCAGCCACTGCCCGCCGTTTTTCGTAAACAGAACAACGGGCACTTTGCGGCCATCTGCCTCGCGCGTCAGGCCATCAACGATCTGCTGCATGTACCGTAGTGAGAATTCCTTGTAATTGGCTGGTGATAACGCGCCACCCCAAGTATCAAAGATCATGAGCGACTGAGCGCCCGAGGCCACTTGGGCATTCAGGTAGCTGATCACTGATTGTGCTGTCTTGTCTAGCAGCTGATGCAGCAGGGCAGGCTCGCTAAACAACATGCCTTTCACCTTGGCGAAGTCTTTGCTGCCGCCGCCTTCAATCATGTAGGTTGCCAATGTCCAGGGACTGCCGGAGAAACCGATCAGAGGCACTCGTCCATCCAGTTCGCGACGGATCGTGCTGACCGCATCCATGACGTAGCGCAGTGAGTCCATTGGGTCTGGTACTGGCAGCTTTTCGACGTCGGCTTTCGTGCGCACAGGATTCGAGAATTTAGGACCTTCACCGGTTTCGAAATGCAGGCCGAGCCCCATCGCATCAGGAATGGTCAGGATGTCCGAAAACAGAATGGCGGCATCCAGATTGAAGCGATCGATCGGCTGCAACGTTACTTCGCAAGCCAGATCGGGCGTGCTGCACAGCGTCATGAAGTCGCCAGCCTGTTTACGGACCTTCAGGTACTCTGGCAAATACCGGCCAGCTTGTCGCATCACCCATACTGGAGTGCGCGGAGTTTCTTCTCGATTCAACGCTCTCAGGTAGAGATCGTTCTTCAGTGGTGTGCTCATGTGCGCGAACTAGTCTGGGTAAAGAATATAGTGAACGTCGATAGCCCGGATTGATAATCCGGACAGGCGTTGGTTGTCAAGAAGGGGCGAGACTGATCAGGCGTTGGCGGCGTGAGCAGTTTCTGCCGTCGTTATCTGTTGGCTGGCAAGGTACTTCACGATGCCTTCGGCAGCATTACGTCCCTCAAACACGGCTGTTACTACCAGATCAGAACCCCGGACCATATCGCCACCGGCAAAAATCTTCGGATTGGTGGTCTGGTGCATGAAGTCAGCAGCTTCGGGTGCCGTTACCCGACCTGAATCATCTGTTGAGATATCGAAGTCCTTGAACCAGTCTGCCGGGTTAGGGCGAAAACCGAAGGCCACCAGTACCGCGTCTGCCGGAATGACTTCCTCGGTACCTGCCACCACTTCTGGCATACGGCGGCCGCGCTCGTCAGGTGAACCCATTTTAGTTGTGACTACTTTGACACCAGTGACAGCGCCACTGTCATCGCCAACAAGCTCAACTGGCTGTCGGTTCCAGAGAAACTTGACGCCTTCTTCCTTAGCATTTTTTACTTCTCGCCGCGAGCCCGGCATGTTTTGCTCATCACGGCGGTAGGCACAGGTGACGGACAGTGCATTCTGTCGGATGGAGGTGCGATTGCAGTCCATCGCTGTATCACCACCGCCCAGTACCACCACATTCTTGCCCTGCATATCCACAAAATTGTCAGGATTCTTGTCCCAACCGTACTGTTGGTTAACGTTGGATATCAGGAAAGGCAGTGCTTCGTGAACACTGTTCAGGTTTTCACCCGGGAAGCCACCACGCATGGAGGTGTAGGTTCCCATACCGAGAAAAACGGCATCATATTCGTCAAGCAGCTGTTGCAGCGGAATGTCCTTGCCTATCTCTGTGTTCAGGACGAATTCGATTCCCATCTCTTCCATGATCTCGCGGCGAGTAAAAACCACCTCTTTTTCCAGCTTGAACGGAGGGATGCCGAATGTGAGCAGGCCGCCTATCTCGGCGTAACGATCGTAGACCACGGCCTTGACGCCGTTACGCGTCAGCACATCTGCACACCCGAGACCTGCGGGGCCTGCGCCAATGATGGCGACCTTCTGACCCGTCTTTACTACTCCGGACATGTCTGGGCGCCAGCCCTTTTTCAGGGCTTCATCGGTAATGTACTTTTCAATGGAGCCGATGGTGACGGCACCAAAGCCGTCATTGAGTGTGCAGGCACCCTCGCACAAACGATCCTGCGGGCAAACACGGCCACACATTTCAGGCAGAGAATTTGTCTTGTGGGACATCTCCGCCGCTTCAAACAGATTACCTTCAGCAATTAGCTTCAACCAGTTGGGAATGTAATTGTGAACAGGGCATTTCCATTCGCAGTACGGATTGCCGCAAGCCAGACAGCGCCCGGCCTGATCACCGGCCTTCTCAGCAGAGAACTGGCCGTAGATTTCCTTGAAATGCTTGATGCGGACAGGGGCCTTGATCTTTTTGGGATCTTTCCGGGGAAGGTCGAGAAACTGGAAGGTCATGTCACTCATATAGTTATCTGTTTGTCCCTGTCTCGCATAAGTGGCAGCCGGATGACTGTTGCAGCATTGCTCAAGCCTGATTGAGGCGCTCTTTAATCGTCTTGCTGACAATGGACATATCAGCACGCCCTTGCATCCTGGGTTTAACCAGAGCCATTACCTTGCCCATCTCTTTTACTGACGCAGCACCAGATTCGTTCACTGCGTCGTCTATTATTGTCGCAATCTCTTCATCTGTCAGTGCAGTGGGCAGATAGTCCTGAATAATCTCAATCTCGGATTGCTCCTGAGCAACCAGATCATCGCGTCCGGCGGACGAGTACTGGGAGATGGACTCACGACGCTGTTTCATCAGCTTGTCGAGAATAACCAGAGTTGCCGCTTCGTCGAGTTCGATACGCTCGTCGACTTCCTTCTGTTTTATAGCTGCCGATACCAGACGCAGCGTAGCAAGGCGTGGTTTATCGCCAGCTTTCATCGCAGTCTTGATATCGTCCAGAACGCGCTGACGGGTTTGGCTCATCACGGGTGTCCTTTGGACGAATTAAAAATGGCCGATGCCAGAAAATGAGGTCGGCTAACTGTCGGGCGGTGCCAGTAACTACAATTGTTGCAGTATTAGTCAGACACGCAAAATCGCCCGGTCAAGGGCGTGACATCTGAACGAATGTGCCAGATACTGACCGAAGGCAGGTAGCCTCCAGTCAGTAACGGGAAAATCAGTACATTCGTACGCGACGTGAAGATTCCTTGGAAACCTTCTTCTGGTGACGTTTGACAGCCGCAGCAGCCTTGCGCTTACGCTCGGTTGTGGGCTTCTCGTAGAATTCTCGACGACGAGTTTCTGTGAGAACTCCCGCTTTTTCGCAGGATCGCTTGAAACGGCGCAGGGCCATCTCGAAGGGCTCGTTCTCTTTGACGCGTACTGAAGGCATTAATGAATTACTCGGCTGAATCGCGGAAAGCTTTTTATTATAACGGGATCTGTGGGATAAACTCAAACCTTCGTGTTAATTCTTTAGAAAAAAACCATGATTACGCTCGGTATCGAGAGTTCCTGTGATGAAACCGGGCTAGCCCTCTATTGTACGGACACAGGTTTGCTGGCCCATGCTCTGTTTAGTCAGGTAGATCTGCATGCTCTCTATGGCGGCGTGGTACCGGAGCTGGCGTCGCGAGATCATGTCAAACGATTGGTGCCACTGACACAGCAGGTGTGCGATGCCGCTGGTATCGCGCTGAGTGAGATTGATGCTGTGGCATATACCCAGGGTCCGGGGCTCGCTGGTGCTCTTTTGACCGGGGCGATGATGGCGCGTGGTCTTGCGTGGGCTTTGCAGCTCCCGGCGTTGGGTGTTCACCATCTGGAAGGTCATCTACTGGCACCGATGCTCGAGACACCGGCTCCAGAGTTTCCGTTCCTGTGTTTGTTGGTGTCTGGTGGTCATACGCAGCTTGTAGCCGTTGCTGGCCTGGGGCATTACCAGTTACTGGGGGAATCCATCGATGATGCTGCCGGAGAGGCTTTTGACAAGACTGCCAAGATGCTGGGTCTGGGGTATCCGGGTGGGCCGGCACTCGCGGCTCTTGCTGACAAGGGCGATGCATCAGCCGTTGATCTACCCAGGCCAATGATGAATCGCGACACGCTGGATTTCAGTTTTAGTGGTCTGAAAACCGCGGCCATTACCCGTTACAAGCAGTTTTCCGGCAATGCTGAGCAAGAGTCTCAGTTCATTGCCGATCTGGCCGCCAGCTTCCAGCAGGCTGTGGTTGATGTACTTATTGGCAAGAGTCGCAAGGCGTTGCAGCAGACAGGTCTGAAAACGCTGGTAATTTCGGGTGGCGTCAGTGCAAACCGACAACTCAGAAAGTCGGCAGACGAGCTCTTCGGTGCCGGAATAAAGGTGTTCTACCCACGACTGGAATTCTGTACCGACAATGGCGCCATGATTGCGCTGGCTGGTGCACAACGCCTGATGCGCGGTGAAAAATCCGATTTGTCGGTCAGTGTGAAGCCCCGCTGGCCGCTGGAGAGTTTGGCCTGAACGCCTTACAGGTTAACGCTTGCCAATAGTGGGTTCGCTGCCGTCTACCAGTCGCTGAATGTTTCCGCGGTGGGTATAGAAAAGAAATCCACCGATCATGACGAAGCCAAAGGCGAACACGCTCTGGCCTTCAAACAATAGATACACAGGCACCAGTGCGAAAGTGACCAAGGCTGCCAGCGACGAACGCTTGAAGGCCAGGCTGATAGCCAGCCAGGTTAGCAGAGCAAGACCGCCGACGGTGATATCGATACCCAGGAGCGCTCCCAGTGCTGTCGCTACACCCTTGCCTCCTTCGAATTGGAAGAATACCGGATAGAGGTGACCCATGAAGGCCGCCAGTGCCGCCAGGGCAATAGTAGGCGGGTGGTCGATCACCGCCGCTGTGATGACTACCGGCAGGAAGCCTTTTAGGCCATCGCCCAGCAACGTCAGAGCGGCGGGTAGCTTGCCACCAACGCGAAGTACATTGGTCGCTCCCGGGTTACCGGACCCTGCTGATCTGGGGTCTGCCAGACCCATGGCCCTGCACACAAGGATCGCTGCGGATACGGAACCTGCCAGATATGCCATGACAGCAACCAGCAGGGCGGGTAATACTAGTTCAGCGCTGAGCACGTGATGTTTATTTTCGTCGGGACGGTAAGCCCGTACTATATAAGAATCGTATAGAGAACATGTAATCCGCAGCCATGCGTTTTGAGTTTTCTATTGCCCCTTTGTCCCGTTGACTGCTTGAACCCCATCGAATGAGCTCTTTGATCCAGCCTGGTCCCATTCACGACATCCGGCGTCGGTTTTTACGGGCCAATGCCACGTTTGACCAATATTCAGCTGTTTACGAGGCGGTTGGCGCAAGATTACGTGAGCGGCTCGACCTGCTGGCAATAGAGCCGACGCACGTGCTGGACCTGGGCTGTCGGAGTGGTTATCAACTGCGGGCGTTACAGCAACGATATCCACAGGCCGAGATTATCGGCGCAGATCCGGCACCCGGTCAGCCGGTCAGGCTGCCTTCCAGCTGGCCCTCGTGGTTACGACGGCAGCCCAAGGTACCTGAGCGAGTCGCGTGTGACCCTCATGATCTTCCGCTGGCTGATGAGTCGTTCGACCTCGTGATCTCCAACCTGTTTTTACCGTGGTGCCATGCACCGCATCGCGTATTCGAGGAAGTGGCGAGATTGTTGCGGCCAGGTGGTGCGTTCATGTTCACCAGCGCAGGTCCTGACACCCTCATAGAGTATCGATCGGCCTGGGCGACGATCGACAGCTATCTTCACGACTTCGGCCTCATCGACATGCACGACATTGGAGACACCATGATGGCGTCAGGTTTTGCGGCTCCCGTGCTGGATCGGGATACCGTTAAGGTCGATTATCCGGATGTGGCGGCGTTGCAGCACGAGTTACGAGCGCTTGGAGCAACCAATGCTGCGTCTGGCAGGCGCCCGGGGCTCATGTCGCCAACTGTGCGGGCTTCTTTGGACCAGGTAACACAGCGCAATGAACGTTTTGTTGTGTCGCTAGAGCTGGTGCAGGGACACGGATGGAAAGGAGAATTGCATCCTAATGGGAAAAACACCGATGACGGATACAAGGTGTCAGTAGACGAATTGCGAGGATCCTGGAACCGTAAGTCACCCGGGCGCTGAGCTGCAAAGCGGCATGACATTCGCTGAGTGAACGAATGCGTCAACCAAACTTTACGTCTAGTCGTACATAGAACAAAATAGAGCGTGCGCCCGCATTCTCTAATAGATGAAGAGTAATCCCTTTGATTGAAGTTCAGGCAGATCAAGGTTCTACCACTAGACTGATCGTCAAGGCGAATCAGTCCATGAGCTGGCGAGCCAACCTGTATCTTGCCGCCAGTCTCGGGTTTATTTGTATGGGTGTCGCCATTGCGTTGGCCACATTTGGCCTCTGGATGGTTATCCCGTTTGCCGGGGCGGAAGTCATTTTCATCGTTGTTTGTCTGTACTGGACACTGAAAAGATTGTCCCGCAAAGAAGTAATCACCGTCGACAATGAAGCTATTCGGCTTGAGTGGGGCTACAATTACCCCGATCACACTGTAAACTTGCCGCGCCGATGGAGCCGGTTGTCGTATCGGTGCACAGATAACCTTTTTGAAGTTGGCGATTTGAGCGTGTCAGCGCATGGCAAGCATTATGCCTTGGGATGTTGCCTCAATCGGGATGAAAAAAAGGCGCTATATACAGAATTGAAGACAGCTCTCGGACGTTGAACGAGACTGCCAGCCGTCCAGTTACCCTGTAGCGCAGGGGTTGCAGTGGCAGCGCACTGATGTTTTTCGATAGTTAATTTTTTGGAGAGTGTTTATGACGTCTAACGTTTCTCGTTGGGCGCTCCTGTTGTTTGTTCTACTTCTGGCACCGCTAGGTGCATGGGCAGACTGGGGTGCGTTGAACATGCCGCAAGGCGTGACGGAAATCAGCAACGAAGTGTATTCATTGCACATGCGGATCTTCTACATCTGTTGCGCCATTGGTGCTGCGGTGTTTGGAGTGATGATTTACTCGATGTTCATGCACCGTAAGTCGAAAGGCGTCAAGCCTGCCGATTTTCACGAGAGCACCACGGTAGAAATCGTCTGGACTGTTGTACCTTTGATTATCCTGATCGCCATGGCCATACCAGCGGCCCGGGTTCTGATCAAGATGGAAGATTTCAGCGATTCTGAGATGTCCATCCGTGTAACCGGGTATCAGTGGCGCTGGCAGTATGAGTACATGGAAAGCGGCGTGACATTCTTCAGCCAGCTCGCACCTGAGCACAATCTGGCCCGACAGCGTGGCTCAGATGTTGATCTCGAGGAAACCTTTGCGATCTCCGACGAGATCGCTGATGCCAGTGAGGGTCCGGGTGTCTATCTGAAACAGGTCGATAATGAGCTCGTCGTGCCCGTGGGCAAGAAGATCCGTTTTCTGCACACGGCAGCCGACGTCATCCATTCCTGGTGGGTTCCGGCGCTAGCAGTCAAGAAAGATGCTATTCCAGGATTCATCAATGAAAACTGGGCGCGTATAGAAGAGCCTGGTATCTATCGGGGCAAGTGCGCAGAGCTGTGCGGACGCGACCACGGATTCATGCCTATCGTTGTGCGCGCTGTGCCTCAGGAAGAGTTCGATGCCTGGATTGGTGAACAGCAACTGGCAATGGCTGCAAACGATGCAGAAGTGGATCGCCAGTGGGCTCACCAAGAGCTGGTTAGCGTTGGCGAAAAGGTCTATCAGGCGAACTGCATGAGTTGTCATCAGGCAGAAGGCCAAGGCATTCCAGGCATGTTCCCGGCCATTGCGGGCAGTGATGTTGCCACCGGTAGCATGGACGAGCACGTCGCCACGGTCATGAACGGCGTCGAAGGCACACTCATGTCCAACTTCAGTGATGTATTGTCCGACGCTGATCTTGCGGCAGTAATCACCTATCAGCGAAACGCGTTTGGCAACGGCACCGGCGATACGCTTCAGCCGTCTCATATCAAATCGCTGCGTACAGGTTTTGAAGTCAACCAGCCCGAAAGTGTTGCCTCACTACCAGAAACCATGACTAAGACGGGAGTCAACTGATGAGTTATAACGATGTCACTCACCACGCGGCGGACGATCACAACCACGATCACGATCATGCAGAGCATGGCCCTGCCAAGGGCTTGATGCGCTGGGTTACCACGACCAATCACAAGGACATCGGTACTTTGTACCTGTGGTTTTCTCTGGTCATGTTCTTTATTGGCGGGGCTATGGCGTTGGTTATCCGGGCAGAGTTGTTCCAGCCTGGCATTCAGATCGTCGACCCGATGTTCTTCAATTCCATGACCACCATGCACGCTATTGTCATGATCTTCGGCGTTGTCATGCCCGCGTTCGTGGGACTGGCTAACTGGATGATCCCGATGATGATCGGTGCGCCGGACATGGCGCTGCCAAGACTGAACAACTGGTCTTTCTGGATCATGCCGTTTGCTTTCACCATCATGCTGTCCACCCTGTTCATGGACAGTGGTGGCCCTGCTGGTGGCTGGACTCTCTATCCGCCACTTGTATTACAGATGGGTGACAGTTTTGCGTTCGTTATCTTTGCGATTCACTTCCTTGGCATATCGTCTGTCATGGGTTCAATCAATATCGTAGCCACGATCTTCAACATGCGCCCACCTGGCATGACGTTCATGAAGATGCCCATGTTCGTCTGGACATGGCTAATAACGGCTTACCTGCTTATCGCCACTATTCCGGTTTTTGCCGGCGCTGTAACCATGCTGTTAACAGATCGCTACTTCGGTACCAGCTTTTTCAGTGCAGCAGGTGGCGGTGATCCGGTCATGTTCCAGCATATTTTCTGGTTCTTTGGACACCCTGAGGTATACATTCTTATCTTGCCTGCATTCGGTATTGTCTCTTCGATTATCCCGACCTTTGCTCGCAAACCTTTGTTTGGCTACGACTCCATGGTCTATGCCACGGCGTCTATCGCATTTTTGTCATTCATCGTGTGGGCTCACCACATGTTCACTACCGGTATGCCACTGGCAGGTGAGTTGTTCTTCATGTTCTCCACCATGTTGATCTCTGTGCCTACCGGCGTGAAGGTGTTCAACTGGGTAGCTACCATGTGGCGCGGCTCAATGAGCTTCGAAACACCCATGCTGTTCGCCATCGGCTTTGTCATCATGTTCACTGTGGGTGGCCTTTCAGGTCTGATGCTCGCTATCACACCGGCAGACATCCAGTACCACGATACCTACTTTGTCGTTGCGCATTTTCACTACGTGCTGGTGCCGGGTGCTATTTATTCACTGATGGCTGCTACGTACTACTGGCTGCCCAAGTGGACCGGCAACATGTACGACGAAAAGCTGGGCAAGATGCACTTCTGGATCTCCACGGTCTTCGTTAACGTGCTGTTCTTCCCGATGCACTTTGTAGGGCTGGCGGGTATGCCGCGTCGTATTCCTGACTACAGCCTGCAGTTCGCAGACTGGAACATGATTGCGACCATCGGTGCCTTCGGATTTGGTTTCAGTCAGCTGATGTTTGTTTACATTATCGTCAAGTGTGTTCGTGGCGGTGAAAAGGCAACCTCAGAAGTCTGGGAGGGTGCACGAGGTCTGGAATGGACGGTAGCGTCGCCCGCGCCATACCACACCTTCGAGACAGCGCCAGATATTCAGGCGTCTACGGTAACCCGGTAATTACCGGATACCACAGGCTTATCAATGCTAGAAACAGGCTCAGTAATGAATAACAAGCAGGCGGATAACGTTCGGTCGACATCTGGAGAGGCAACGCCTCCCGGGTTTCTCCGTCGTTACCGGCTGCCGTTGTTTCTGGCGGTAGTGGCGGTCTGTCTGTACGCCACCAGTATCTTGTACATCCTGTACGGGCGAGGATCGGTTTCGTGAGCACGACTGCGCAACCACCTGAAACACGCTCCCATGCACGTGTAGCTGGCAAGATGTTACTGCTTGCCTGTGCCATGTTTGGCTTCGGCTACCTGATGGTGCCGTTATACAACATCGTGTGTGACATAACAGGACTGAATGGCAAAACGGGTCGTGTGAGCGTTGAAGCCGCTAATGAGTCGCAAGACAACCTGTTAGCTGCAGACCGCGAAATCATCGTGGAATTTGTGGCCAGTATTAATCAGGGTGGTTCCTGGGTGTTCGAGCCTGTCCAGAAATCCATGAAAGTGGTTCCCGGCAAGCTCTACCAGACCAGTTACTACGCTGAGAATCTCTCTAATCAGTCTGTAGTTGCCCAAGCCACGCCCAGCGTGTCACCGTTTGCAGCAGCCAAGTATTTCAACAAGACCGAGTGCTTCTGTTTTACCCGACAGGCTTTTGAGCCCAAGGGGTCGAGAGATATGCCGCTAACCTTTATCATAGACGAGGACCTGCCGATCAATATAGATCGGGTGACCTTGTCCTATACGTTTTTCAAGTCCCCAGAACAGACCTGACAGCTGATAATACGCTTTTCGAATAACTAACCGAGGGTTACAGCCCTTAGACTGTTTTAAGGCATACAACCAGTTGTTTTTATTGACGAACCGGGCGCGGCAAGCGCTCACACAGGATTGACACATGAGCAGTGCTACTACTGGCTACTACGTCCCCCATGCCGCACGCTGGCCTATTGTTGGTTCGATAGGGCTGTTCATCTTCTTCTACGGATTCGCGTCATGGCTTAATGACGGACCGTTCGGCAAGGAAATGTTCTTTATCGGTGCCGGTGTCGTGATCTTCATGATGTTTGGCTGGTTTGGTCAAGTGGCCAAAGAGAGTGAGGCGGGTACATACAACCCTCAGGTAGATACCTCTTTCCGACTGAGTATGATGTGGTTTATCTTCTCCGAGGTCATGTTCTTCGCAGCATTCTTTGGCGCACTCTTCTACGCCAGAACATTTTCCGGGCCCTGGCTTGGTGGTGTCGGCGGTGGTGGTGCAGAAATGACCAACGCTGTTTTATATACTGGCCACGACTATGTCTGGCCCAGTAACGGCCCCGGCAGCATTGGCGGCAACTTCCAGCAAATGGGCTGGTTCGGTCTGCCGCTCATCAACACCGTCATTCTGCTGATCAGTGGTCTCACTTGTACTATGGCGCATCACGCTATTCGTGGTGGTCACCGTAAACCGTTCATCCTGTGGCTGCTGGCCACTGTGACACTGGGCTTCATCTTCGTCTTCCTCCAGGCTGAGGAATACATGCATGCCTACAGCGCAATGAACCTCAAGATGACGAGCGGTATCTATGGCTCCACGTTCTATCTACTGACAGGTTTTCATGGCTTTCACGTCACCATGGGTGCCATCATCCTTCTGGTTGTCATGATCCGCGCTATCCGGAATCACTTCAGCGCAGATAATCACTTCGCTTTTGAAGCTGCTGCCTGGTACTGGCACTTTGTCGATGTGGTCTGGTTGGGACTGTTTATCTTCGTCTATCTGGTCTAGCCTGGATAAAGTCCAGGCTAGGGACAGGGCTTTAAGTCATGAGACTTAAGTCAGGACAACCAAAGGGATGGAGGGGCGACTCTCTCATCCCTTTTTTTATGCTGGTTTATGTGCTCAATAGGAACTGAATACTCGCTGCTGTCATTCCCGCGAATGCGGCAAACCATGCACGACTCAGCATGGACGCCCGCCTTCGCAAGGGTGACCGATTCAATCGGTCTGAATCAGACGTCTGCCGCCACCGCCTGATGGTTGCTCATTATCAGTCGTTGCATTTGAACCGGGCTGCATGTTGGCGCTCGAGGGTGTCTGCTGAGCTTTGCCAGACAGAGGGCTCGGGTTAAGCTCGATCACACCGGTAGCAGCGGCAATCAAGACAACGACTATTGCCAGAAGAGAAAGACCGATTCGCACACTGAGTGCGTTGACTGTACGGTTTGTCTGGCCCTTATCATTGACCATGTAGTACAGGCCAAAAAAGAGGCTGATGACGACGAAACCCAGCAGCAGCAAAACTATGAACTTGACTAATAACATACTGCTAGATTACCACCATGCGAATCGGTAGCCGTCAATTTTCACCGAAGTTATGGGCAGTGCTGTTATATGTGTCAGTGCTGTCATGCATGCTGTGGCTCGGCAACTGGCAGCTTGAGCGTGCGGCTCTCAAGGTTATGTTGCAGCAAGCAGCTGTGGCGGCGCAAACAAGTGATGCGGTGCCGCTGCAATCGATTCAGGATCTTGATGAAGCAGCTTCTCTTTACCGGCGAGTGTCTGTCACCGGCCGCTACGATCCGGTTAGGCAATTTCTCTGGGATAACCGTACTCACAATGCACAGGCGGGTTTTGAGGTTATTTCTCTACTCCAGCTCCAGACGGGTCAGTGGGTAATGGTTAACCGAGGATGGATAGCGCCCGGCGCATCCCGACAACAATTACCGGATGTGACTCTGACTGATGAGGTGGTGATAGCCACTATAACCATCGAGGGGCTTGCCTCGCGGCCGTCGCAAGGTTTTGCCAGTGGTCCTGCTGTCGTCACGGGTAAAGAATGGCCGCAGCTACTCCAGTATTTCGATTACGAACAGATAGCAGAGATTATCGGTGAGCCGGTTTTACCCGTTGTCGTACAAGCCCAGGCGTTGGCCATTGATGGCAAGAGTGTTGATGTTCCCAGCCCGCGGCCTGAGTGGTTACAGGCTAACTGGCAGCCTGCTGCATCAGGGCCTGCCAAGCACTACAGTTACGCCTTCCAGTGGTTTGCTATGGCGTTGGCTTTAACAGCTATATTCGTGGTGGTAAACATCCGTAAAAATGAAGCACACCCGGTCTGACCACGTAAACTTGCGCTGCAGACTAGATTGTTCATGCAGGTGAATGGCTATCCAGTCGGGTTGCTTTCATGAATGGCCGAGTCCGGACATGAGCAGATGAATTAATGAACGAGAGGTACTATCCATGACAGAGACTTCAACACCTGTGGTTAAAAATGATCCGGGCTATCCGGATATCGATCCGGTAGCGCGCCGTCGGTCCCGCATCAAACTGCTCTCGATTATAGCGATTTTTGCCATCCCGTTAATTCTGGCCAGTATTTACTTGCAAATGGTGCGCAGCAGTGGAGGGCAACTCGGAGACACATCACGCGGTCAACTCATTCAGCCGGCGGTGCCCATCACTGAATTCACCTTTGAGCAGTCTGATCCTGAATTCAATGTTGACACCCTACGAGGGCTCTGGACGCTTATGTACATGCCCGAGGGTGAGTGTGCTGATGCCTGTGAACTGAATCTGTATCACATGCGACAGGTAAGGCTGGCGCTCAATCACCGGATGGATAGGGTTCAACGGGTTGTCCTGCCTGAAACCGACGGTCAGATATCCGACGAACTGCAGGCAGAGCATCTGGGTCTGCTGGTTGCCAACGGAACTGATGCCGAGAAGGCAGCCCTTCGAGATCAGGTCAGAGCAGCGGAGTCTGCGATGGACGCTTTGCCGAACGCAATCTATCTGATTGACCCTTTTGGTAACATCATGCTGCGGTTTCCACCCGATCTGAACCCCAAGTCCATGCTCAAGGATGTAAAGCATCTGTTAAAAGTATCGCGCATCGGTTAACCTCACAACCGCGTGGCGTACGCCTTTTCGCTTGCGCTTCACGGCGATGCAGGACTTCATGAAATCCACAACACAAAGCAATTCGACAGAAGGTGTGCTGGCGCATTCGATAGCGCACTGGCGTGACTATCTGGAGATAACCAAGCCAAAGGTGGTGCTACTGCTGGTATTCACAGCACTGGTTGGCATGGCTCTGGCGGTCCCGCTGTGGCTGCCCTTGCAGGAAACTGTTTTCGGCCTGATCGGGATTGGCCTGGCGTCCAGCTCTGCCGCTGCCATCAATCACGTGATTGATCAGCGTACAGATGCGATCATGAAACGCACCGAAAACCGGCCCATCCCGCAGGGCTCTCTCACTACTCGCCAGTGTCTGATATTTGCCATTGGCATTGGTGTCATCGCCATGTTGATGCTGGTCTTTCTGGTTAACCCGTTAACTGCCGTATTGACGTTTTTCTCGTTGATCGGTTATGCCATCGTCTACACCGTGTATCTGAAGAGAGCTACCCCACAGAACATCGTGATTGGCGGAGCGGCAGGCGCTATGCCACCCGTACTGGGTTGGGCTGCGGTAACCAATGAAGTCACTGCGGGCGCATTGCTGCTGTTTCTCATCGTGTTTATCTGGACGCCACCGCATTTCTGGGCTCTGGCGATACACCGTCGGGATGATTACGCGAAGGTGGATATTCCCATGTTGCCGGTAACACACGGCATACCGTTCACCCGCGTACAGATTTTTCTGTACACAGTGCTTCTGGTCATCGTGTCGATATTCCCCTACCTTATTCGTATGAGTGGGCTGTTGTATCTGGCGGGAGCACTGGTACTGGGAGGCATGTTCCTTTACCACTCGTGGAAGATGTTTGACGATGAAGCCACACGTCAACCAATACGTACCTTTGTGTTTTCCATCAACTACCTGATGTGGCTGTTTGGCATCATGCTTGTTGACCATTACATACCCGTGGTGCAGCGTCTGTTTACGTAAGGGTTCCATCCTCACGAAAATGGTCGCAGGCATTGTTGGCGCGTTACCCAAGCATCCTCTGAGTATTCGGCTTTCTCATCGGTTGTTGCGTAATTGCTCGGAATATCCGATCTATTCGGGAAATAACATCGAATTGTTCGGATTTGCTGTTGCCGTAAGATACACGTAGTTCCCAAAAGCCTAACTAACCCTGGCGATCCATGTCTCAAACTTCCCCTCGTGCTGGATTCATCGTCGGGCTGCTGTCAGCAGCAGCCCTGTGCGCCTGGTTTGTTGCTCAGGTACCCACCGTGTCCTCTGGCCAGGCCATGGTACTGCTGGTAGATTGGATACCTCGGTTAGGTGTTGATCTGGCATTCAGGCTTGATGGCCTGAGCATGCTGTTCTGCCTGCTTATTACGGGTATTGGTGTGCTTGTCATGCTGTACACGTCCAGCTATTTCAAGACCCACCGCGATCAGGGCCGACTTCAATGGTTGTTGTTCGCCTTTATGCTTGCGATGTTGGGTGTTGTAACGGCCGACAACGTTCTGCTGTTGTTCGTCTTCTGGGAACTGACCACCATCACCTCGTTCCTGCTGGTTGGTTTTGATCACGAAAATCGCAAGGCAAGACGCGCCGCCATGCAGGCTTTGATCGTGACGGGTGGTGGTGGACTGATACTGCTTGTCGGCCTTCTGATGGCCGCTGATATTGCCGGAACCTATCGGGTGTCCGAAATGGTCGCGTCAGGTGACGTTATTAAAGAGCATCCTCTCTACGAGATCGTTCTGGTGTTGATTCTGGTTGGTGCGTTTACCAAATCTGCTCAGTTCCCGTTTCATTTCTGGTTGCCCAACGCCATGGCAGCGCCCTCGCCTGTAAGTGCTTACCTGCACTCGGCAACGATGGTCAAGGCAGGCATCTACCTGCTGGCACGTTTCCAACCGTCGTTAGGCGGCACGGAAGTCTGGTTTTATACATTGTCGATCATCGGTGCAATAACGGCAGTCTGGGCATCAGTCATGGCATTGAGACAAACTGATCTGAAGCTGATGCTTGCGTGGACAACCGTGATGGCACTAGGCACGCTAACGTTGTTCCTGGGATCAGACGTGCGTATTGCCGTGCTTGCAGCAATGACTTTTCTGCTGGTGCATGCGTTTTATAAGTGCGCACTGTTCCTTGTCATTGGCAACGTGGATTACGCCACGGGTACTCGAGAAGTTGATCGTCTGGGTGGGCTTATGAAGGTCTTGCCTGTGACTGGTGTGGTGGCCTTGGCGGCCGGATTTTCCATGGCGGGTTTTCCACCGTTTCTGGGTTTTATCGGTAAGGAACTAAAATACGAAGGCGCATTGGCTATCGCAGGAGAACCCTATCTGATTGCCGCTGCGGCGCTGGCTGCCAACGCCATGATGGTTGCAGTTGCGCTTGCCATAGTTGTGCGTGTTTTTCTCAAAGGCAAGACACGCTCAGATCGCGAACAGATCAGGGAGGTGCCGTGGCGCATGTGGTCGGGCCCATTGCTGTTGGCAGTGGCTGGTTTATTGACAGGCATCTTCCCCGATTTGTTGGCGAAAAGTATTATTCAACCGGCCTTGAGTGAAGTTCTGCTGCAAGAGACCACCGTGAAGCTGTCACTCTGGCATGGAATCAACGTGCCGCTGCTCATGAGCATCGCCACGGTGACGATAGGGTTTGTGTTGTTCCTCAAGGCAGCAGCCATACGCAACCGAGTCAATCAGTGGATGAGTGTCTGGCCAGTAACCGGTGACCGTGTCTATCAATCCTCTCTGAGTGGTACTGAGCGTTTTTCGCGTACTGTAACGGATCGAATTCAGTCTGGCTCACTCAGCCAGTATCTGACCATCATCTTTAGTGTGTTTGTTGTGTCGGTAGCATTGGTGTGGATCACGCAACGAGTAGCCATGGATCTTTCCTCGCTGACTGAGGTACCACTTCTGGCATTGGTGATCTGTACGCTGATGATCGGAGCCACCGCGGTGGTTGCAGTCAGTCGATCCCGTTTGTTATCAATCTGTGCTCTGGGCATTGTCGGCAGCGGTGTTGCCATCCTGTTCCTGATTTTTGGTGCTATCGATGTGGCCATAACTCAGCTAATGGTTGAGACCTTGTTTGTGGTGCTTATTGCAGCGGTCATGATCAAGCTGCCCAAATTTCCCGGTCAGGAGCATCCCGGTGCGGCCGGTGGATTGCGTGACGCAGGCATCGCCATAGGCTGCGGGCTTGTGGTCGGGTTGATCACCATTGCCGTTGGCGTATCACCGCTGGATCTATCCATCACCGAATACTATGAAGCGGCAAGTCTGCCGGAAGCCTACGGGCGCAATATCGTTAACGTCATACTGGTTGATTTCAGAGCATTGGATACATTGGGAGAAGTCGCTGTAGTGGCTACCGCAGCACTGGCGGTAATAGCACTGGTTACCGTCAAAACTCAGCGACGTTCATCATGAGGCTGCTGTCATGAATTCAATAATCTTTCGCACGGTTAGCCGTCTTCTGATGGGGCTCATGCTGTTGTTCTCGCTGTTCTTGCTATGGCGCGGGCATAACGAGCCTGGTGGTGGGTTTATCGGTGGGCTGGTGGCAGCGGCAGGTCTGGTGGTTTACGGCCTGGCAGATGGACCTGACTCCATGCGCCAGATATTGCGTGCCGACCCGAGAGCCATCGCGCTTAGCGGACTGCTTATCGCTGTGCTTTCTGGCGTTATGCCACTGCTATCGGGTGCAGAATTTCTGACGGGGCTATGGCTGTTCATCGGGGCTACGGCGACAGACAAAGGACTGGCTTTAGGTACACCCTTGTTGTTCGACATTGGTGTCTACCTGACCGTAGTAGGCGGTGTTGTCGGTATGGTCATAGCCATTGAGGAGTCGCTGTAATGGAAGTGCTCTTTGGTGTGTTGGCAGGTGTGTTGATGGCAGGCGGTGTGTGGCTGATCCTCAGTCGTAATCTGCTGAAATTTCTGTTTGGACTGGTGTTGATCAGTAACGTTGCCAATCTGGTTATCTTTGCCTCAGGCGGCGTTACAGAAGGTAGTCCACCACTGATCAGTAAAGAGGGTCTGCTGGAAGGCGCTGCCAACTCACTACCCCAGGCACTGGTACTCACGGCTATCGTCATCGGTTTTGGCCTGGTGTCATTTACGTTGACACTCGCCTTGCGTGCGTGGCAATCCATCGGCACAACGGATGTCGAAGAGATGTGCTTGAGTGAGACAAGATTCGGGGCATCGGACGAGCAGGGTGGTGTATTGAGCTCTGAAGAATTCAACAGTATCGAGAAACAGGCAATCGTGGACAATCATCCAACGGAGGAGATCGCACGATGAACTGGCTCCTCATAGCGTGCCTGCTGACTCCGATGATCACAGCCATACTGGCTTTTTTGTGGTCTGGTAGTCGTATGGTCAAAGGTGCCGTTAGTGTGTGCGGGGCCGTTTTGCTGAGCGTTTTTGCCGGCCTGTTGTTAAGGGAGGTCTGGAACAACGGCCCCATGAGTGCGCAAATGGGCGGCTGGGAAGCGCCTTTCGGGATAACGCTCATAGCAGACCATCTAAGCGCAATCCTGGTGCTGGTTGCAGCACTCGTGGGTGTTGCTGTCAGTATCTATGCATTGTCAGATATCGATGACGAACGCGCCAAGGGAGGTTTTGACACATTCCTGCAAATACTATTGACGGGTATCGTGGGTGCATTCCTTACCGGTGATCTGTTCAACCTGTACGTCTGGTTTGAGGTCATGCTGATTTCTTCATTCGCGCTGATCGTGTTGGGTGGTGACAAGGTGCAGCTGGATGGCGCTGTCAAGTACGTTGCTATCAATCTGGTGTCTACCGTGTTGCTGCTGACAGCCATCGGCCTGACCTATGGTCTTGCTGGCACATTAAACATGGCTGATCTTAATAGCGCGTTGGCACAACACCCTGAACAGGAGTTGGTTACGGTTGTATCCATGTTGTTCCTGATAGCGTTCGGCATCAAGGCCGCCGTCTTCCCCTTGTACTTCTGGTTGCCGGCCTCGTACCACACGTTGCCAATCAGCATCGCTGCCATGTTTGCGGCGTTGATGACTAAGGTAGGTGTCTATGCGCTGATTCGAACCTTTACACTGATCTTTACGCCCGATGGTGATCTCATTGCGCACACCATTCTGGTCGTGGCATTGCTGACGATGCTTACCGGTATCATCGGTGCGATCTCGCACACCAATATTCGCAGAATACTGTCGTATCACATCATCGGATCTATCGGCTTCATGTTGCTAGGTCTGGGATTGGGATCACCGTTAGCGATGGCAGCCTCTATCTTCTACATGATTCAGGGGATTCTGGTTAAAGCCGTGCTGTTCCTGATTGCCGGAATCATCGAACGGCGCGGTAACAGCAGCGAGTTATCTGAACTGGGTGGACTGTATCGCTCCGCTCCGGGCTTCTCCATGCTCTATTTGCTTGCGGCGTTAGCGCTTATTGGTATTCCACCGTTATCGGGCTTCTGGGCCAAGCTGATGGTGCTTGATGCAGGTCTCGACCTTCAGGCATGGTGGGTAATAGGCGTAGTGGTCCTGGCAAGTCTACTGACGTTTATTCCGCTCATGCGAATCTGGTTTGAAGCGTTCTGGAAAGCCGCTCCTGAGAATGATCATTCCAATCAGGCGGCAGCGACTGAATCGAAGGCATCCTCTGCAGTGGACATGCTGCAGATGGGGCCGGTTTTGGCGTTGTCTGCTGTGCTGTTGCTAATTGGGTTGGCTCCCTCGTTTCTGATTGAGGTAGCTGATCGGTCAGCAGCTGAGGTGCTGAACGTGGACGCCTATCTGCAGGTGGTATTTGAGCCGGTTGTTACCCCTGACGTGGAGGTCAAGCCATGAATCCTTTATCCATAAATCTTGTGCTCGCTGTTGTGTGGGCCGCCTTATCAGGTCAATTCACCTTGGCCACCTTGCTGGTAGGGTTTGTCGTAGGCTACGTAACTCTTTGGGCCATGCAACCGTTGTTTCCAGCCAATCGTTATTGCGCCAAGGTTATCGGGTTGGTGAAGCTTGCCATTTTCTTTTTGTGGGAGCTGCTGGTGTCTAGTCTGAAGGTTGCGTGGAGCGTTGTGACACCTTTGCGTTACAGCAAACCCGGCATTATTACGGTGCCGCTGGATGTGATGTCTGATACCGAAATAACTGTTCTGGGTAATCTCATCTCCTTGACACCGGGGTCTTTGTCGCTGGATATATCGGACGATCGCAAGCATCTGGTTGTCCATGCGATGTTCATTGAAGATCCGGAAGATTTCCGTCGAGAGGTAAAGCAGGGTATGGAACACCGTGTTCGAGAGGCGCTACGCTGATGATTGATCAAGAAACAGCATTGACCGTAGCCATGACACTAACCGTGGTGGGTCTTGTTTGCGCCTGCATACGCCTGATCATTGGGCCGAGCCGTGCAGATCGCGTGGTGTCACTGGATCTTATTACCGTATTACTCGTGGCCATAGCTGCACAGCTGTCGCTGCTGTATGAAGTAGCAGCGTACCTTGATCTGGGTTTGGCAATCGCCCTGATCGGTTTTCTGGCAACTGTTGCGTTTGCGCGGTATATCGAAACGGCACCGCATGGGAAAACACCTGAGGAAGAGCCGACACAGCTGACTTCGACGCTACAAAGCGTTAAGGCACCCGACGATCAATCTGTCAGTGAGACACCCTAATGAGTGAATCGCTTATTACCATTCTGTTGATTGCCGGCGGCGCCTTCGCGGCCATTGCCGGAATCGGTCTATTACGCTTTCCGGATGTTCTGATGCGTATGCATGCCTCCACCAAAGCAGGAACGCTGGGTGTAGGTCTGAGTGTCGTCAGCGTGGCCATTTTCTTCAAAGACGATCTGGTAACCACGAAGGTGGTTCTTATTGTTTCGTTCCTGTTGTTGACCGCACCCGTTGCTGCGCATCTGATCGGTCGTGCTGCTTACAGAACCAAAACGCCGCTTTGGGAACCCACTGTTGTTGACGATCAGCGTGATCAGTCTGAGAAACCTTAGTACATAAAAACTTATGGAACGTCCTGACGCAGACTGAATTCACTGCGGTTGTATGCCAGAACTCCGGGCTGCGACTGCTGCGCTACTCTCTGTAATTTGCCCCTGAAACTTGTTCGCCCTTTTGGAACTCTCGTCCTTATGCTCTTTTTTTTCCTTGCCATAGCCGGTGGTTGCCTGGGTTTGTACCTTGGCGGTGATCTGTTACTCAAAGGAGCTTCAGCCATCGGTCAGAAGCTGGGTTGGTCAGCAGCTATCATCGGTTTTGTGCTGGTGTCGCTGGGTACCAGTGCTCCCGAGTTGTTTGTCAGTGCCGGAGCTGCTCTGCAAGGCTATGGCGACGTCGCCGCTGGCAACGTTGTTGGTTCCAATATTGTGAACATTGCCATAGTGCTTGGACTCGGGGCCATTATCATGCCGCTGGCTATCAGCAAGTCGATACGCTTGCATCAGCTCCCCTTGATGATAGCTATCACGGTGATAGCGTTCTTTTTTCTGAAGGATGGTCATGTCAGTCGTACTGAGAGTGTCATTCTTCTCGCCGCAGCCATGGCCAGCGTCTGGTGGGCCATGCGCGTCGATGGTGCACCGGACCTGCAAGAGGCATTAGGAGAAGATGCTGCTGATATCAAGCATCAGAGTAATCTGGTCAGTGCGGCCTATCTTGTGGGTGGCGTGTTGTTACTCGTCGCTGGTGCCGAGGGTTTGATCTGGGGTGGAGTTGGCCTGGCTCAGGTGTTCGGTGTACCAGAGGCAGTCGTGGCGTTAACGGTGACTTCCATCGGTACAGGGTTGCCCGAGATCACGGCTACTGTGCTGGCAGTTGCTCGTAGAGACGCTGATATGGCGGTGGGTAACGTCGTAGGATCGAACCTGATGAATCTGGGGCTGGTACTCGGTGTCAGTGGTCTTATCGCTCCCATCAATAGTGGGGGCGTAGGCATGTTGCCGTTAGGCGTCATGCTGGCGTTGTCGCTGGTGCTCGCATTGCTGGCGTGGCGTCCCGGCTATATTGCACGCTGGGTTGGGGGAAGTCTGCTTGTCAGTTTCGTGGTTTATACCGTCCTGCTGGTGCAGTAGGGATTCCAGCCGGTCGATACCGGATACTGAGGCACACCTATGAGACATTTGAATTATAACCACCTGCTATATTTTTATACTGTGGCGCGGGAAGGTAGTGTTGCCAAAGCTGCGAAGGTTTTGCATCTGACGCCACAAACCGTGAGTGGCCAGATCAAGTTGCTGGAAGATGTCATAGGTGAACCGCTGTTTTTGCGCGTGGGCCGAGGCTTGACGTTATCAGACACCGGTAGAGTCGTTCAAACCTATGCCGACGAGATATTTTCGGTTGGCACAGCGTTGGCCCAACGTCTGCAAAATTCCGGTCAGGAAAGTGCGCGAGCGTTGCGTGTGGGTATCGTGGATTCCTTTCCCAAGCTGGTTGCGTGTCGCTTGCTGGGCGTAACCCTCAAAGATGACGAGCCAGCTCGCCTGTCTTGCTCCGAAGGAAAACTGGAAGCTCTATTGGCAGACTTGTCGGTGCACAGACTGGATCTGATTCTCTCAGACAGACCTGTGCCAACTGAACTCAATGTACGGGCCTATAACCACGTGTTGGGATCAAGTCGCATGGCGTTCTTCGCCCCTAACGACTGGTCGGAACGTCTGACTCGTGGTTTCCCTCACTCACTCGCAGATGTTCCCGTACTCATGCCGGATGCATCCAGTGCATTACGACGTAGCCTTGATCACTGGTTTGATGAGCTCGAGATTGCTCCTCATGTCGCCGCTGAATTCGATGACAGCGCCTTGATGAAAACATTTGGTGATGCCGGGCATGGTGTATTCGCCGCACCAGAAGTTATTGCCACCGATATTGCCCGGAACTTTCACGCCACCCAGATTGGCTTGATAGAAGACGTTACTGAAACATTCATAGCTATCTCCCCGCAACGCCGGCTCAGACATCCGTCAGTGCTGCGCATAGCCAAGATGGCAAAAGAGGTGTTGAACGGTTAGCGGTAGGTACGGGCCTGCCGTGAAATACAATGACATTAATTATTGTGCACAATATGGTGTGCAACGATAGATACAATAGTGTACATTGCAGCTGGGAGACACCACTGGAGAGAAGAATGGCACACACTCAAGGCGGTATGACGCCTGCTCAAATGCGCGATCCTGATTACTTCCCCGGGATCATAAAAGGTACACCGCTCGGTATCCAACACGTTCTGGCGATGTTTGTCAGTAACGTGACCCCCGCCATTATTGTTTCTGGAGCTGCGGGCTTTGGTTTCGGTTCTGGCGACATTTCCAACATGATCTATATGATCCAGATGTCGATGGTGTTTGCGGGTATCGCAACACTCATCCAGACAATCGGTATTGGTCCGATGGGCGCTCGGCTTCCGGTTGTTCAGGGCACCAGCTTTGCGTTTATTCCCATCATGATCCCCATCGCGATTCAATTTGGTATGCCGGCATTGATGGGTGGGATAATCGCCGGTGGACTGTTTCACTTTTTTATCGGAACTTTTGTGGGCCGAATTCGTCACTGGTTGCCACCGTTGGTCACCGGTCTGATCGTATTAATGATTGGTCTGGCCTTAGTGAAAGTGGGCATCCAATACGCAGCAGGTGGTGTGCCTCTCATCGGCGAGCCAGAGTACGGTACCTTCAAGCATTGGGGGCTTGCATTAACGGTAATCGTTGTCACGCTCGGTCTTAAGTTCTTTACTCGCGGCATGCTCTCTGTTTCAGCCGTGTTGTTAGGACTACTTGCGGGTTATCTCGTTGCATTCGTGTCGGGAATGGTCAGTTTTGAAAATGTGGGTCGAGCGGCGTGGTTCTCACCACCAAACCCTTTGCATTTCGGCATAGAATTTAATGTTGCCGCCGTAATCGGCATGTGCCTTATGGGAGTGATCTCTGCGATTGAAACAGTGGGCGATATTTCGGGTATCACCAAGGGTGGAGCAGGGCGCGAAGCGACAGATAAGGAAATCACTGGCGGTACACTAGCTGATGGTTTCGGTACCGCACTTTCCGGTATTTTTGGAGCTCTCCCGAATACCTCATTCAGTCAGAACGTTGGACTGATTTCAATGACGGGTGTCATGAGTCGACACGTTGTCACCATCGGTGCGGTTTTTCTCATCCTATGCGGTCTGGTGCCAAAGTTTGGTGCGGCCATTTCAAGTATGCCTATCGCTGTACTGGGCGGTGGTGTCATCGTCATGTTTGGTATGGTGGCAGCAGCCGGGGCTAGCATGCTTTCTGATGTTGTATGGGATCGTCGCAATATGGTGATCTTTGCGATCGCCTTGTCGGTAGGTCTTGGATTGCAACTTGAGCCCGGTGCCTTACAACATCTGCCTTCGACGCTCAAGGTGCTGATGAGCTCTGGTCTACTACCGGCAGCGGTGATCGCTATCGTTCTTAATCTGGTTATTCCTCACGAGCCAGATGACGAAGAAGAGGCGCCGGAAACGGATCTGGCAAAGCCTGTATCCAAGCTTAGCAGTGGAGCTGCGTAACCAGGAGGCAAGCCTGCTGATCTGAATGTCAGTAGGTTCTGTCAACGAGTGGAATTCAATCAACTTCATGCAGTTGAGATAACGTGAAGGTAATAGCGCCTTCATCTTATCTGCGCCTAATGCAAGGTCGAATCATACTAGATCAGATACTTGCAAATGGGATATGTTCGATTAATCGACATCGGGTGACATGTTGACCGATTTTCACCGTCAAATGTATCAATAATCAGTCGGAATCAGGCTCCTAGGCTCTGTTGGCCAGGTGACAAACGCTAAGCGGCCAAATTTAAGCTGGATGATGTGATTGCCAATGCTTCGCAATATCAAGACGACGTGCAACCCATACCTGTTCAAAGTCATTGATGTAATCCAGAAACCGCGCCAGCGCCGCTATTCGTCCAGGTCGCCCTACCAGACGGCAGTGCAATCCAACCGATAGCATGCGCGGTGTGTGACCACCTTCTGCGTACAGCGTATCGAAGCTATCTTTCAAGTAGTTAAAAAACTGATCCCCGGCATTGAATCCTTGTGCCGATGCAAAGCGCATGTCATTGGTATCCAGTGTATACGGCACAATCAGCTGTGGTTGAGTACCGTGTGTGGCATCCCAATAAGGTAGGTCATCAGCATAACTGTCAGCGTTGTAGGCAAAGCCACCTTCTTCTGCAACCAGTCTATGAGTATTGGGACTGCATCGGCCCAAGTACCAGCCTAAGGGGCGTTCTCCAGTAACACGTGTGTGTGTCTCGATTGCAAGTTTCAAATGCGCACGCTCAAGAGACTCGTCCATAAACTGATAGTCTATCCATCGATACCCGTGGCTGGCAATTTCCCAATTCGCATCCTTCATGGCAGCAACAGCATCGGGGTTTTGTTCCAGGGCCAAAGCAACACCGAATATGGTGACGGGTAACTTGCGTTCGCTGAATAGACGGTGCAAACGCCAAAAACCAACGCGTGATCCGTATTCGTAGATGGATTCCATGTTCATGTGTCGAACATCAGGCAAGGCTTGTGCACCGACAATTTCTGAAAGAAAGGCCTCTGAAGCAGGATCACCATGCAGGACACAGTTCTCTGCGCCTTCCTCGTAGTTGATAACAAACTGTACAGCGATACGTGCTTTCTCTGGCCATTGAGCTTCGGGCGGGCGATTGCCATAACCGATCATGTCACGCGGGCATTCTGACGCGGCGAGAGTGACTAACCTGAGCATCGCAATTCGATTGATCTCTTCCAGTGCGCGGGCAAGCTCCACAGCAGGCTCGTTGGGTAGGCGCTGCTCAAAACCACTCAGAATTTGATGACGATTAGTGCCTCGCACGGCCATGATAAAGGGTATGTCGAACCTGGCCTTGTAGGCATTATTCATGGTTTGAAAATGTGCCAGTTCCTCCTCTGTGCATTGATCAAGCCCGACACTGGACTGTTCATCGGAGGATTCGTTTGTCAATTCACCCTGTCGTGCCGCTTTGCCTGCCAGATCCGGGTGCGCACGAATCAACTGCAGTTTCTCTTCATCACTCGCCTTGTCCAGCACATCGGCCATCGCTGAGCCCAGTGTGGCAACAACACTGTGATGCTCGTTGACACCGGCATCCCATGTGCGCTCTGCGACCCAGGGTGAATGCTCATATACACTGCCAAAGCGCTCAACGAAAGCCAGGCGCGTCAGTGCTGCCGGTGCGAGGACAAATCGTAGAGCGGGTGAGCTGGTAGTCATAGCGAATGTCGTCTTGAGTAGGGGCAGCTGAACACTGTGTAACGGCTCGGATCTGTCGTAAATTTGACACCAGCTGTTGCAGCGATCACATTTATTTATCGAATTAACACCATTTGTACACAAAATAAAATACAATTACAAGTACAATTATGTTGACATATAGAGAATAACTCAGTAGTGTCCTCCCGATTGCCAGTAAATCTCGACCCGTAGGGTCAATAAATCGAGTGACGCTATATGGGTAAGTTGACAACACACGTGCTGGACACCACGCGCGGCAAGCCTGGATATGCGATTGCCGTTAGCCTTTTTCGTATCGAAGGCGAGCAACGGCAGAACCTGAAGACTGTGCTCACCAACGACGATGGTCGATGCGATCATCCGCTGCTGGAGAATGACGAATTCAAGACAGGCGTCTATGAACTGGTTTTCGCGGTAGGTCCTTACTTTGCAGCGCTTGAACCCAGCACATCGAGTGCTGAGAGCGGATCAGAGCCGCGTTTCCTGGATGATGTCGTGATCCGATTCGGTGTCTCGACTGCTGATCAGCATTATCACGTTCCCCTGCTAATAACGCCGTACAGCTACTCGACGTATCGAGGCAGCTAAGTGGCGATCGTCCCCTTAACTGTCTGAATCGAGGTTCTATTAATGGAAGGCTATATTCTTGAGTGGCTCAATCTGTTGGGTCGCTGGGTGCATCTGGTCACAGGTATTGCGTGGATTGGCGCTTCGTTTTATTTCGTGTGGCTGGACAACAGTCTGGAGACGCCCAAAAATGAAGCTGATGTGGAGCGTGGTGTTGGTGGTGAGATCTGGTCAGTACACGGCGGTGGTTTCTATCATGCACAGAAATATAAAATAGCGCCGCCCGAATTACCTGAAACTTTACACTGGTTCAAGTGGGAAGCCTACACCACGTGGATCACCGGTATGTTTCTGATATCACTAATGTACTGGTATCAAGCTGAGATATATCTTATCGATCCTAGTGTCATGCCACTGAGTAAGCCCGTCGCGGTTTTATTGGGCATGCTGACACTCTTAGTGGGCTGGATCGCCTACGATCAGTTGTGTAAATCCCCTCTGGGTAAACAGGAAGCCAAACTCAGTGCACTGATGCTGGTATTCGTCTCAGTAGCTGCCTGGGTGTTATGCCAGATATTCAGTGGACGAGGTGCATACCTTCACTACGGCGCGATGCTTGGAACTATCATGGTCGCGAACGTGTTCTTTGTGATCATGCCGGGTCAGCGAGATCTCGTGTCTGCAAAAAGTGAAGGGCGAGCACCGGATCCAATTCACGGCATCCGAGCCAAGCAGCGTTCAGTGCATAACACCTACTTTACGTTGCCCGTGTTGTTTGTAATGATCAGTAATCATTACGCCATGACTTGGGGTCACGAGTATAACTGGCTGATCTTGATTGCTCTGTCTATAGCCGGTGCTCTGATTCGTGTGTACTTTGTGCAACGTCACAAGGGCAATCAGACGCTCATACCTCTGATTGCAGCAGCTGTCCTGATTATGGGTGTTGCCGCTGCCATCGTACCCAGACCAACGGAGCTGGTAACGCTTGACTCTGGTGTTAGCTCAGCTGAACTTTTTGCCAAGGTTCAAACGGTAGTGGAGGTTCGATGTGCGAGCTGCCATGCGAAAGTCCCTTCCCAACCTGGCTTTAGCGCACCACCCGCAGGTGTGATACTAGAAAGCGCAGCCGACATTATTAAGCAGGCGCAAACTATTCATCAACAGGTAGTTGTCACAAAGGCGATGCCCATCGGCAACCTGACTCAGATCACCGATGAAGAGCGTGTACTGATCGACCAATGGTTCCAATCTGGTGCGAAAGCTGAATGAGCCATAAAAGCTACTATGCACCTCACGGTGGGTTGCCTGCCCAAACTGAGTTGCTAACCGATCGGGCTGTAGTAACAGAGGCGTATACGGTAATTCCCAAAGGGGTCTTACGCGATATCGTCACCAGTCGGCTGCCGTTCTGGAGCAACACTCGTTCGTGGATCGTCGCAAGACCGATTGAGGGTTTTGCCACAACATTCGCTCAGTATATCGTGGAGGTCTCACCCGGTGGCGGTAGTGATAAACCAGAATTGGACTCGCGGGTACAAGGGGTTCTGTTCATTGTTGAAGGAGGCATTGAACTGAGCGTTGAAGACGAACAACACTCGCTAGAGCCAGGTGGATTCGCCTACATACCTGCCGGTGCTACGTGGCGTGTACACAACCAAAGTGATACACCGGCACGGTTTCACTGGATTCGTAAAGTCTATGAACACGTTGACGGTATCGATAAACCAAACGCCTTTGTATCCAGTGACAGCGTAGTTGAACCCACTCCCATGCCTGATACAGAAGGGCGTTGGGCAACGACACGTTTTGTAGACCCTGATGATCTACGACATGACATGCATGTCACGATTGTGACGCTAGCGCCAGGTGCCGTCATACCTTTCTTGGAGACCCACGTCATGGAGCACGGTTTGTACGTGCTGCAGGGCAAAGGTGTCTATCGACTCAATCAGGACTGGGTAGAAGTTGAAGCCGGAGACTTTATGTGGCTTCGAGCCTTCTGTCCGCAGGCTTGCTATGCCGGTGGGCCCGAAAGTTTCCGCTATCTGTTGTACAAAGACGTTAACCGACACCCGGCGTTCTAGCCGTTGCAGGGACCTTCGAACACCGCAGACGGTTGAACTAATAAAGTGGTATTCATTATTGTTCTTGAAAAGTCACACGTAGCTCATAAGAATAATCATGAACGTTGTGTACAATAGTGTTGTCACTATACAACGCTTAAACAATGGTTGCCAAAAAAGCTAAAGCATCGAAAATCGCTAAAACGCTGGAGCCGGTTGTGCGGCCCTCGGTGGAGTCGCTAAATGAGACTCAAGATGGGCGCTTGTACAATGAGATTCTCGATGCAATCCTGGATCACAGACTTAGCCCTGGCGTGAAGCTTAAGGAAGATGAGTTGTCTAGCATCTTCTCCGTCAGTAGAACGGTAGTCCGCCGAGCTCTCTTGAGGCTGTCACATGATCGTATTGTCGATATTCAACCGAACCGAGGCGCAACGATCATTCGTCCTGATGTCCAAAAGGCACGAGAAATACTCGGCGTAAGACGTTTGATTGAGCGCGAATTGATTGGTGAGGCGACGGTTGCCGCTACTAAAAAATCACTCGATGAACTTAAACAATGTGTGGAAGACGAACGGGATCAGGTCCGCAGACAACATGTGGGCAGTGGACTTCGTTTATCAGGGGATTTCCACATCCGATTGTCAATGCTGTCGACCAATTCAACGCTACAGAATTACCTGAAAGAACTGGTGCCGCAAACATCCCTGGTCATTGCGATGTATCAAACCCCCCATCATACGTTGTGCTCTCATCAGGAACACTTTGACATTATTGACATCGTTGCAGGTGGTGATGTTAAGGCAGCACAGGTAGAAATGGAGAAGCACTTGCAACGCATAGAGGACAAACTGGATCTGGGTAACGAACGTTCACCCGGTGATTTGCACGCGGCCTTTGCTCATGTGAAAGGCACCCAGTAACTTTCGCTACTCGGTGCCTTGGTTGCCACGGTGCCCTGAGTTGCTACAACGAGAATCGCGGTGCGCCGTTTTTTTCAGCCAGGTTGGCAGCGACTTCGGCAACCGCAAGGTCTTGCAGGCCAACGCCGGTACCATCAAAAACAGTTATTTCTTCGGCTGACGAGCGTCCTTGGTGAGTACCGTTGATAACCGCACCCAGTGGTGTGATAGCGGAGCGGTTCAGCAATCCGGCCTTCACGGCATGTTGAGCCTCACCGAGAGTAACGGATTGTTCCACCTCGTCGGTAAACACGGTAGCCGTAGCAAACAATTGCGCATCCATTTCCTGTTTGCCAACAGTATCCGTGCCCATGCAGGCCAGATGCGTACCAGGCTTTATCCAGTCAGCCATCAGTAACGGTTCATGAGCTGAAGTGATGCTGATGATCACATCAGCTTGTGCTGCCAACTCTTGCTGCGTTACCGACTCAAACGGTAAATTGATCTCGTTGGCTACCGCCTCAAGCTTTGGCAGCATATCCGGGTGGGCATTCCAGGCAACAACCCGATCGAATTTACGTTGCTCGGCAGCCGCCCTTAGTTGGAACTGCGACTGATGACCCGCCCCGACCATGCCCAGCACTTTTGCATCCTTGCGCGCGAGATGAGCAATCGAGACGGCTGAGGCTGCTGCAGTACGGATAGCCGTCAAGTAGTTACCGCCAACCAGCGCTTTAAGTTGCCCGGTATCGGCATTGAACAGAAATACCGTGGACTGATGATTGGTTAGTCCTTGTGCCATGTTCCCTGGCCAGTAACCACCAGATTTCAAACCCAGAACAAGTCCGGCCCGGTCAAATCCTGATTTGAAACCATACAAGGCATCTGCATGACCGATAGCTTCTCTGATAACCGGGAAGTTGTAGGCATCGGCACGTGCCATGGATCCAAATACAGATTCAACGGCCTTGAACGCATCGTCACGACTGATCAGTCGCTCACAGTCCGCTTCAGATACAACAACAATGTCATGATTTGATGCACCCATGATCAGTAAGCTCTACCGCGAGCGCTAACCGGCCACAGTTTTTCCACTTTGCCGTTGCGCACACCAACGTACCAATCATGAACGTTGCACGTTGGGTCACAGTGCCCAGGCACTAACCGAAGTTTTTCGTTGACTGCCAGAACACCATCAGGATCGGCAATAACACCGTGCTCATCAGAACACTTTACGTACTCTACATCGCTTCGGCCGAAAATAAAGGGCAGGCCACTATCCACAGATTGCGCTTTCAAGCCCGCATCACAGATGGCTTTATCTGCTTTGGCGTGACTCATGATAGAGGTCAGAATGAACAGTGCGTTCTCCCACTCACCTTGGTCGATACGTTTTCCGTTTTCATCAAGGATCCGGCCATAATCAGCATCCATGAATGCGTAGGATCCACATTGCAGTTCGTTGAAGACACCAGAACTACCTTCAAAGTAGTAGGATCCGGTACCGCCGCCGCCAATAATATCGCAGACTAGCTCTTTTGCTTTGAGCCCTTCGATAGCATCAACCACCATCGCTATAGCGATATCAGTTTTGTTCTTGCGCTCACTGAAATCATCTAGATGCTGCATAGCGCCCTGATAGGCTTGAATTCCTGAGAATTTCAATCCTTCCGCTGCATGAATCGCCATGGCGATCTCGACCACCGCATCTGTGCTGGTTACGCCACAGCGTCCAGCGCCGCAATCAATCTCCACCAGGCACTCAATCTGCGTTCCATGACGCACTGCAGCCTCTGAAAGGTCTGCTACGTTGTCTATGTCATCGACACAGCAAATAGCGCGAGCACCGAGTAAGGGTAATCGTGCCAACCGATCTATCTTGGCAGGATCACGCACTTGATTGGACACCAGTACATCCTTGATACCGCCGCGCACGAACACTTCAGCTTCACTGACTTTCTGACAGCACACCCCACAGCTGCCGCCCAGTTTTTCTTGCAGTAAGGCGACATCCACTGATTTGTGCATTTTTCCATGGACACGATGTCGTACACCCATCTTCTTGGCAAAATCACCCATCTTGGTGATGTTGCGTTCAAGTGCATCCAGATCCAAAACCAGGCAAGGTGTCTGAATCTCGGATTCGTCCATACCGATGGCCGCCGGGATATCAAAGCCAACCTCAAACTGGTCAGGTGTTAGATTTGGCGTTGCAGTTGCGTTCATATTGATTCCTCGGAAGTTATAGAGACCAGGGCAGGCGTGCCAGATCGACATTGCCCCCGGTTATGATTACACCAACACGCTTGCCTGCGAAAGTGTCGCGATTTTTAATGATGGTGGCTAATGGTACCGCGCAGCTTGGTTCGATAACAATTTTCATGCGCTGCCAGGTCAGTTTCATCGCATCGATGATTTCCTGTTCAGTGGCGGTGAGTATGTCGGTTACATGATTGGATACGAAGTGCCAAGTGAGCTCCTTTAGTGGTACTTTAAGCCCATCCGCAATGGTGTCTGGTGCATCATCAGCAATGATATGACCCGCCTTGAATGAGCGGGCCGCATCATCAGCATTCAAAGGCTCTGCAGCATATATCTTTACCGATGGTGCCTGGTTGGACAGCGTCAGACAGGTACCGGATATCATGCCACCACCACCAATAGGCGCTATTACAGCATCCAGATGATCCACTTGTGTCAGTAATTCCTTTGAACAAGTTGCTTGACCTGCAATGACGCGTGGATCGTTGTAAGGATGAACAAAATCAGCGCCACTTTTGGCAACAACCTCAGCAAACGTTGCTTCACGCGAGGTGGTGGAGGGCTCACATTCTACGATTGTCCCACCATACCCCCGTACAGCCGCCTTCTTGGCTTCTGGGGCGGTGCGTGGCATGACAACCGTTACCGGGATTCCACGACGACCTGCCGCATACGATAACGATAGCGCATGGTTGCCTGACGAATGCGTGGCGACGCCTTTGACAGCTTGCTCATCGGTCAAGCCGAATACTGCGTTCGATGCGCCACGCACTTTAAATGCACCGGCTTTCTGAAAATTCTCGCACTTGAAAAACAGCTCGGCACCGGTCAACTCATTGAAGTACGTGGAGGTGAGAACCGGTGTGCGATGAATATAGGGTGCTATGCGTTGGTGTGCCTGTTCGACATCTTCAAAAGTAGGTATGTACATCGTTTAAACACCTTTACCTGGCACATGCGCTGCCGTGTTGCGATAGTATTCTTGAGCGGCTCGTACGCCTGACCCCAGTTAAACAGGATAGCTCAAATCGGGCATGCCCATCTCCACCGTGGCCAATCCCGACAATGCCATGACATCGATCATTGACCCCAAGGTGGCCGATACGAAAATCCATACTGACCAAGGGCGTTACACAGTCAGCGTACAGTAGCCCGGGATTCCGGCTTCTCACGTTAATTCTTCGGATGTCTGATCGCCTTAGGCTATCATTTGTAGACAATATTGTGTACGAAAAAGTGCACAATAAAAACATGTTAGTCATTCATAACCGTTGTCATCTGATTCACGACCATACGGCTTGAATGCATAAGCAATCAAACGTTTACCTCAAGCTTGCTCATTTATTGCACATTTCCAGTTCAGGCTAGTGCGAGCTGCACAGATTTGCGAGCGAAGATGGGTGATGCATCAGACGCTGTTACTAAGAATGTCGTTAACACAACACTGGACATAATGTTCTCAATGAAAAAAACACTTTCGAATAGCTGGCAGTTAAAAACCACCCTGACGCTGGTCGCCGTGCTGGTCAGCGCTTGTAGCTCAGATGGTGAGTCCATTGCACTTGTTGATGAAGAGGACATGGAAAATGGCACGCCCACGGCTACGTCGTCATGCGATGAGATAGCCATGAAGTTTGTTACTCGGGGTTCAGCTAATGCAGACTTGGCTGATCCGGCTGTCAGTGCATCGTGTGTCGATGACAACGTGGTTGTTGTTTCCAACCAGATTCCTGATTTTCCGTATATCGAAACAACTCCCGGCAATCCTCGGGAATTCGAACTTGAGCATTCCTTCCCTTCAACGCCGCTGCTTTCGGATACGCTTACCGATGTCCCTGCGATAGGTGCTCTGGGCATGGCTGTTAACGGGATTCCTATTTATGGGGCAACAGAGGGAACCGGAGGAGACGTATTGTCCATGCAGAACTTCGTTGAGTGTGGTGGACATAACGGGCCTGGTGGTTATCACTACCATACGTTCAGTGTCGTGGGCAGTGACTACTGTTTGTTTTCAGAAGCTGATGTTAGCGCCGGACCGGTGCTATTTGGTTATGCATTTGACGGCTATCCGATTTACTCTGGAAACACGCTATACACCTCTTCGTGGTTTCTCAGTGACGCAACGTTATTTGCTACAGATACGTTCTCTGCGCATACTTATTCCGAGGGTTCCGGTGATCTTGATCAATGTAATGGGCGAACAGACGAGAACGGTAACTATGCCTATTACACGACGGACGGTTTCCCCTACACACTAGGCTGCTACCGAGGTGTCGTGGAGCTGGAGGAGCCCGGTGGTGGTGGTGGCAGGCCTGAGCCTGATAGTGCATCCCTATGAGTAACGGCCGGCGGCATTTTCTGGTAGCTGGCTCCATATTGCCAGCAGCCTTCATGATCAATCCAGCCCCTGCAGCAGCTTGTGGTGAATCCAGTGCGGCGGATATTGGATTTTGTCAGGACATGGGCGTACACCACCTGCAGGCACTGGCCATGTGTCAACGCGTTCTTGGTCGTGACACGGGCGGTTCTGTTCAGGCCGCCGCAGCCGAGGTGCTGCAGAATCAGGCCATGGAAGTTGGTCAGATGCGAGCCTGGCTTGCTGACTGGGGAGCGTCCACTGTTCCGCCCAAAACAGTTATGGGCTGGATGGGAGCTAATCAAGGTGCGGGTATGCCTATCGCCATGATGCCGGGATACGCCAGTGATGAGCAAATGTTGGAGCTATCTCTTCTTGAAGGTCGTGCTCGTGGACGCCACTGGCTGGAACTGATGCGTGCGCATCATGTTGGCGGTGTCATGATGGCAAGCCAGGCGCTGGATCTTGCCTCGTCTGAGAAAGTTATTCGACTCGCAGGCTTTCAGGTCAAGGCTCAGAGTTTTGAGATTTCCCAGTACGATATCTTGCTGGCTGGTGCTTATGCGACGGATTAGCGTGAGTTTGCATCAGTAGGGTTTACAGTTCTGTTCCCTGTCAGTAGCTTGTGTGTTGAAGGCTGAGTAGCCTGTTGTTACCCTACGGTTTCTTCGGAACGGTAGACGTGAAACGTGCACACAATCGATGAGCCATTGCTGGAAAAGGTGCGAGAGCGTTTTGCGCTGGTCGATGAATGTCCACAGCAGGGCAAACGGATTTTTTTTGAAAATGCGGGTGGTGCGCTCACACTGAAGTCAGTACTGCAGACATCAACCCGCTATGCTGCCATTCCTGATAATCAGGGTCGGGACAACCCTGGCAGTCTCGAATTGATTGACGTCATCGATAAAGCCAAAGATGACATGCGTATTTTCATGAATGCACGGGGTGGGCAATTCTTCGTCGGGGAGAGTGGCACAGAGCTTCTATTTCGATTGGTCATGAATGCCTGCCTTGCTGCAGAAAATGGCGGCACAGTACTGGGTTCCACTCTTGAACATCCTGCGACACGTTCTGCGTGTGATCGCTGGTCCAGAATCGGTGGGCATGATTATGTTCTGGTTGAACACGACGATGCCTCGGGTACAGTCGCGCCTGAGTCCTATGCATCACAGGTGACTGACAATACGATTGTTGCGACGATATTGCATACCTCGCCTGTTACTGGAATAGGTGTTGATGTTGCACAGTGCGCAAAAGCCATACGAGCTGTTTCACCGGCTTGTATTATTATTGTCGATGGCATTCAGCACGCAGCCCATGGCGGCATTGATCTGCAGTCATACGCTGTAGATGGCTATGTAATCTCCCCCTATAAGGTGTTCTCTCGTCACGGATTTGGGGTAGCCTGGGTCTCAGATGCACTGTCTGCCGTTCCTCACGATAATCTGCTGGGTGGCCCTGAGGATAATTGGGAGATGGGCACTCGCGATACCGGTGCGTATGCAACGTTGTCAGATCTTGTCAGCTACTTCGACTGGCTGGGTGGGCAAGTACTGGTTGGGCAAACAGGGGACAGCGGCGACAGGCAAGGTCGATTATGTGCTGCGGCCGATGCCGTCAAGCGTCACGAAAAAGCACTGACAGAGACACTACTTCACGGCAATGGAAACTTGCCGGGGCTGGCGAGCCAGGATAACGTGATCATTATTGGTGGTGCCGAAAATCCTGCACGGGAGGGTCTTGTATCTTTTGTTGTCGCGAATGTGCCATCAGCGGATGTTGTCAGAAAGCTCAACGATGAAGGCATACGAACTCACATGCGCAAGGCTGACCACTACTCTGGCAATATACTGAATCCTCTGGGCTTGGACAGCTGTATCAGGGTTTCCATGTGCCACTACAATACGGTGCAGGAAGTCGAGAAGCTACTGCTTGTCATGAACGAGATGAAAAGCTGATACCTCTGACACAAACCGGTTGACTGACGCACGCGGGAATGACAACCGTCAGGTGAGTTCTACTCAAACTCATACTGCGCCTCAACGCTAACCGGGAAGTTCAGCGATCGGGCAATGAAACAATACTGGTGTATTTTCTTGTGAACGGCATCTGCGGCGTCCGAGTCTGACCCCGTAGCCAACGTAATGACAGGCTTGAGGGTTGCTTCTAAAAATCGTCCTGCGCCATTGGCAGAGACTTCGCCCAGCCCCGAAGGCTTGTCTTCATAGGCCAATACGATAATGCCCGCCGCGCTGGCCAGATGTAAATACCAGAGCATGTGACAGGCAGATACGGCGTTGAGTAACAGATCCTCAGGATTGGGTAATAGAGGATCGCCACCGAGTAGCGGATCATTGGAACAATGGATAACCGGTTTGCCCGGAGTCGTTATGTCCCAGCTACGCTCATACGCTCGATAGCTACTGGTTCCCGTGCCTGTATTACCAGTCCAGGTGACTTGCGATGTGTATTCGTGTTGCTTGGACATGTATCCAATCCTGTGTGGTCTGTTGCGATTCGCTACTCTACACTTGTCAAAACGCAGGCGAAAAAAAACCGCCCTCGATGTCCTCAAGGACGGCTCGTCAGATCAGACAGTTGTCTGGCAGATTACGCCGCCATCAAATGCGTCTTGATCTTCTTCATCGCTGCTTTCTCGATCTGTCGAATTCGTTCGGCTGATACACCGTACTCATCAGCAAGCTCATGCAGCGTTGACTTCTCGTCTTCCAACCACCGTCGTTGCAGAATAGTGCGGCTACGATCGTCCAGAATTTCAAAACCGGCTGCGAGTCCCTCGTGGGAGTTGTTGCGACCATCTTCCTTTTCAAGAACCATGGACGGATCGTCCTGCTCCTGGAAAAGTGACTCTGAAGGCGACAGACTCACGCGATCTTCGCTTGCACCTGGAGGCGCATCGAATGCACTATCGTGACCGTGCATGCGAGATTCCATCTCTACCACCACCTTGGCGTCTACGCCCAGGTCAGCTGCAACAGCTTCTACTTCATCCTGGCTGAACCAGTTGAGTTGCTTTTTGGCACTTCGCAGCTTGAAGAACAGTTTGCGCTGTGACTTGGTTGTTGCAACCTTGACGATGCGCCAGTTCCGGATCACGTACTCGTGAATCTCTGCACGAATCCAGTGGACTGCGAAGGAGATCAAACGCACACCCACGTCGGGGTCGAAACGCTTTACCGCTTTCATCAGGCCAATGTTGCCTTCCTGAACGAGATCGGCCATCGGCAGGCCGTAGCCTTTATAGGTTCTCGCAATATGCACCACAAATCGCAGCTGTGACATGACCAACTGGCGAGCAGCGTCAAGGTCTTCGTCCTCGCGCAAGCGGCGTGCAAGGGTTTGTTCCTGCTCTACGGAGAGTAGGTCTATATTGGCGATTTTCGCCAGGTAACTATTCAGGTCATCAGTGATGACAGGAATAGGCATGGTGTTCTTGTTGACAGTCAGGGCGTTACTCATCTCTATTTCTCCAACTATTGTCGGTGTGCATTCATTTTAGCACTCACTACATGAGAGTGCTAATTAGCGGCAAAGTTCCGGCCAAATTTACTATATTTACCCCTGTTTCTTACCGGTTTGTAAATAAAACCTGTATTAGAAACAATGAGTTATACATTTAACCCCTCGTTTTAGCCATCTGTGTTAACTGTTGTGAAGGTCTATACAGGCTGCTAATCGCTCCAGCCAGGCCCAGAACCGTGGAAATCCCCAGAACGATAAGAACTTGTACGAGAGAAGGCATCGAGAGATGAAATGAGCTTTCGTAGAGTGAGGAGAGCCTATCGGCAGGCTGCCTTATCGCATTGAACGCGATCATGGCGATAATGCAGGCCACCAGACCGCCCAGAAACCCGTATAACGCCCCGATGTACAGGATAGGCCGGTTCATGAACCCCGCAGTAGCGCCCAGCAGGCTGGCTACTTCCATCTCGTTACGACGCCTCAGCAGCTCAAGCCTGATGGTATTACCAATGACCATAAGTGCGGTAAGGGTCAGAAATCCTGCCAGTAGTCCGCCAATCAGTTGAATCAGCTCAACAATAGCCTGCAGTCGTTTTACCCATCGCAGGTCGAACTGCACTTTGGTTACGGTGTCCAGGCTGCGCAGATCGTCGGCAAGTACCTGAACACGGGAAGACTCCAGCGTATTGCTGTCCGGGAAAACCATGATGGCACCGGGCAGCGGGTTAGTGCCCAGAATGTCCACCGCAGCGCCGATTTCGCTGTTGTTCTGGAACAGGCTCAGCGCTTCGTCACGGGTGACGTAGGTGGTGGCCCGAATACCGGGCTTGCCCAGCCATTCCTGTGCCAGAGCTGCGCCGTTCAAGTCGCTGACATCCAGATTTAGATAGGCCGTCAGGCTTTCTCCCTGCAGGCTTCTTTGCCCGAGTTTCTGCAAGCTGCTTGAGGCGAATAACAATATGACCGGTAGTGCCAGTGTAAGACCCAGCACCAGTAGTGTCAGAAAGCTGGCTATCTTGTAGCGCTTGAACTGCCTGAGGCTATGCGACAACGCATAACCGCGTTTTCCATAGGCCCAACTGGGTCCGGCCGCGTTGGCGTCAGACCGGACAGGCAATGGCTTGCGTTTACCGGCACTCATTCGGATATCTGGCCCTGGTTAAGCTTCAGTTGCGAGTAAGGGAACGTGTTGAGTAGTCCTTCGTCGTGGGTAGCCAGCAGTACGGTGACCCCAGACGCATTGAACTGCATTAGCAGCTGCATGATCTCAGCACTAATGCCAGCGTCCAGATTGCCTGTAGGCTCATCGGCAAGCAACAACTTGGGACGCGCCACAACAGCCCGGGCAATGCCCACGCGCTGTTGTTCACCACCCGACAGAGAGCGGGGGTCATCAAATGCCTTGCCCGCCAGTCCCACTTTTTTTAACGCAGCGGAGACTCGAGTCGGGATATTGGTGAATTTGTATCCACCGATAATCAGAGGTAGTGCCACATTGTCGAACACGTTGCGATCATTCAACAACCGGTTATCCTGAAAGACCACGCCCATTTGTTGTCTGAGAGCAGGCTCCTGTCTTGGACGCAGTCTACTGTAATCAATATTGCCAACCTGAATGAACCCGCTGGTAGGGCGCTCCAGTCTGGCGATCAGCCTGAGCAATGAGCTCTTGCCGGCACCTGAGTGGCCAGTTAGAAAGGTGAATGATCCTGATTCGAGCATGAAGGAGACGTCCTGCAGCGCGAACCGTCCGGCTTGATACTCCAGGCTGACCCGTTCAAACGAAATCACGACACAGACACCAGCGCATTGACGTAACGTTCGGCTTCAAACACTTCCAGGTCCTCGACTTTTTCGCCCACGCCGATGAATCTTATGGGCAGGCCAAGGTGCTCGGCGATGGCGAAAATCACGCCGCCTTTGGCCGTTCCATCCAGCTTGGTAACCACCATGCCCGTCAGCTGCATGGCCTGGTGGAATTGTTGTGCCTGATTCAGGGCATTCTGGCCTGTGCCGCCATCCAGTACGATGAGTGTTTCGTGCGGTGCGGTAGGGTCTACCTTGCCAATGACCCGTTTGACCTTCTGCAGCTCCTCCATCAAATTGTTTTGCGTGTGCAGGCGTCCGGCGGTGTCTGCTATCAGCACATCAATGCCACGAGCCTTTGCCGATTGCACCGCGTCGAATATGACTGATGCGGAGTCTGCCCCAGTGCCTTGTGACACAACCGGAACATCATTTCGCTCCCCCCAGGCCTGCAGCTGCTCTACAGCTGCTGCCCGGAATGTGTCCCCCGCGGCCAGCATGACGCTCTTGCCGCCATCCTGCAGCTGTTTGGCCAACTTGCCTATCGTGGTGGTCTTGCCAGAGCCATTGACGCCGACAACCAGAATCACAAACGGTGCGTCGCTATCGGGAATTTCCAGAGGTTGTTCCACCGGCGTCAGAAGCTCGGTGAGCTCACGTTGCAGCGCCAGCCGCAGCGCATCTGAGTCGCTGACTTCAGATCTGCCGACCTGACGATTCAGCGAATTCATGACTTTGGCGGTTGCGTCGATACCGACATCCGCCATGATCAGCTGGTTTTCCAGCTCCTCCAGTAAGTCGGCATCAATGGGCTTGTTGCCGAGCATGAAGTCGAGCAGGTTGTCGCGGAAACGTGAGCGTGTGCGTGAAAGCTTGGCTTCCAGCGGTGCTGCCTGTTCAGGCTCCGCGTCGCGCTGCGTTTTCTGGCGTTTGAGAAAGCTGAAAATTCCCATCGATTAAATCGTGACTATCCAGTGATTTGAAGCTGATGAATCGAGCGACAGGCGATGCGCCCGCCGGTATCATGACGTTATCGTCGCTGCAGCGCATCCTAACACCGTGTCACCTCCTTCAAACGCTAGTAGAAAGACGCGCCAGAGCAAGTCTTCTGGCCAAGTCCGTATCATTGCCGGTCAATGGCGCGGACGCAAGCTGGTTGTGCCTGATTTGCCCGGTTTGCGTCCCACTGGCGATCGCGTTCGTGAAACAGTATTTAACTGGCTGCAACCTTATTTGGCAGCCAGCCACTGTCTGGATTTATACGCAGGCTCCGGCGCGCTGGGATTCGAGGCTTTATCCCGATACGCAGCCTCGCTGACTTTTGTAGAGCCCTCTGCAGTCGCGGTAGGCCAGCTCAAGGCATCTGCACGGCTGCTAGTGCATGATGCCTTGTCTATTGAAAAGACAACTGCTGAGCGTTTTCTGGCTGGCAACGATCAGCGTTTCGATATGGTTTTCATCGATCCGCCGTTTGATCTGGCTGTTCAGTGGGAGACGCTGGCAACGCTTGTGCCTCGACACGTGCGCCCGGGTGCGCGGATTTACGTAGAGTCGCCCACGAGCCAGGACACTCCTGACGCATGGCCTGCTGGCATCACCCTGTTGCGAGACAAACAATTCGGCGACGTGACTGCGCGATTGTTCCAATACAGCGAGGAGCAGGAAGCGAGTAGTTAGCAGCTTACGGCTTTCGCAATCTTGCACTGCGAGAAAAATTCCCCCACACTCCACCCTCGATTACGCAGGGGTTCCTGATGCGCGTTACTGCCATATATCCTGGCACATTCGATCCAATGACCGTGGGTCATATCGACGTGGCCAGACGTGCCAGCAGTATGTTCGATGATGTCATCGTGGCGGTGGCTGCCAGTACGACTAAAAGTCCGTTCTTCTCTCTGGAAGAGCGCGTTGATATGGCCACCGATATTGTGTCGGATCTGGACAACGTCACGGTTCAATCGTTTGGCGGATTGCTGGTCGAGTACGCAGCCGAGGCTGGAAGCAAAGTGATAGTCCGGGGTCTGAGAGCCATATCCGATTTTGAATATGAAGTGCAGATCGCAGGCGTCAACCGACACTTGTCTCCGGATATAGAAACCGTTTTCATCGCAGCTGCTCAGGAGTACACATTCCTGTCGTCCAGCATCGTGCGAGAGATTGCGCGCCTGCAAGGTGATGTCAGCGAGTTCGTACACCCTATTGTGATAGAAGCCTTTGCACGCCGTCACCAGCGTGCGTTGCATGAGGGTGGAAGCTGATGGCTTTGCTGATCACCGACGAGTGCATTAATTGCGATGTGTGTGAGCCTGAGTGCCCTAACGATGCAATCTACATGGGTGAAGAGATCTATGAAATTCATCCGCACCTGTGTACTGAGTGCGTAGGTCATCACGATGAATCACAGTGTGTGGTTGTCTGCCCGGTGGAATGCATTATTCTGGATCCGGACAATACCGAAACACAAGGTCAATTGAGGCTCAAGTACGAGGCTCTGATGAAGCAGGCTCCACAAACTTGACGTTACCGACATCGCTGTTTACGTTCGGCACCCTGATGGATACCGAACTGCTGGAGCTTGTCAGCGAACAAGCCGTTAACACCCTGCAACTGGAAACAGCCCATGTTGTCGATCACGCTCGGCGGTGGGTAATTGATGATCATTACCCCGTACTGGTCCCCGCACAAGGCCATGACACTCATGGTCTGATTATCCGTGGTCTCAGTGAAGCTGCCCTGGATAGAATCGTGTTTTTTGAAGGTGAGGAATTTTCCCTCAAACCGCTGGATGTACTACGTGAGTCGGGTGAGTCTGAGCACGTAGAGTACTTTGCAGACAATCACCGGAAAAGCATAAGCGAGAGCGAATGGACGCTAGACGAGTGGCAACGAACGACCAAGCAAGACACCATGCCACGGGTACGTGTGTACATGCAATGCTATGGCAAGATGACTGCCGCTGAAGCGGATGCGTACTGGTAGTTGCACAAATCGACGCTTGATCTCCGTTAGCAATAGACACATCACCCGGTCGATAGAGCTTGCCGGCGATCAGGCGCTTTTTCGCTTAGTTCAATATTACCCACGTGTTGCATAAAATTCCGGCACGTTGAAAAGCACCTAATCCAGGCTGCTGCGCTGATGTTTCTCGGAGCTGTATTATCTGCTGCACGTGGTGCCTTTTAAGCAATAGCAGTACTTTTTTAAAAAAGTGAACATTTTGTGATAACTCTCTGTGTGGTTACCCGTCTCAGTGGGGGTGCGTCGGCAGATGGATAGTGTATCCAGCTCTCAATGACGTGCCTTCCAAACCCACTCAAGGAGTTAGCGTTAATGCAAAAACTACGACTTTCGATGATCGCGATCAGTGTACTGGCAACCGCAGGCATCGCCAATACAGCCTCTGCGGCAGACTACGATATCGCTATTACCAACATCACAAGAGGGATACATTTCACACCACTGATTGCTGCAGCTCACGATCCGGCAGCTCGCATGTTCAGTCTGGGCACAACAGCATCTGCAGAAATGCAGGCGATTGCCGAAGGTGGTGATATTCAGGGTATGAGTGCGCTCTTGAGCAGCATAGGCGCGCAAGTAAGCGCGGACGATGGTCTATTGGCGCCGGGGCAGTCAGTTACGTTGAGCCTGAGTGATGCAGCGCCGGGAAGCGTGTTATCGCTGTCAGCGATGTTACTGCCCACCAACGACGGATTTGTCGGCATAGATTCTGCGACATTGCCTACAGGCTCAGGTGTTTCTACAACGCTGTTCGCCAGGGGCTACGATGCGGGTTCTGAAGCGAATGACGAACTCGTGGGTGGTGGCGCACCCGGTGTTCCCGGCTTTCCGGCACCACCGCCTGTTGTTGCCACAGGCACCGGTACCGGTGCCTCCGGCATTGATACCACAGCCGAAGGTTTTGTCCACATACATCCGGGTGTACTGGGCGATCTTGATGCTACAGGTGGGGTGAGTGATATCAACGCTGCAGTACATCGTTTTCAAAACCCGGTGGCTCGCGTGGTCATTACCCGGACGGACGCAGGTGGAAACACAACAACGGGTGATCCGACAGCCGTTAACAATCTGACAGGCTCCGTATATTCATCTTCAGCAGTAGAAATTTTCTGGGAGCCGGCTGTTTCAGAATCATCGACAGTGGCAGCTTACCGAGTTCTTCGTGACGGTGCACCAGTTGCGACTCTGGATGGGTTGAGCTTCTTCGATCAGGGGCTCAGCGCCGGTACAGACTATGTTTATTCAGTGAGTGCTGTTGACGCCTCTGGTGTTGAAGGTGCTGCACAAACAGTGAGTCTCAGCACAAACGGGCGATAGAACTTCGCTGTAGTGCCTTTGGCTGTCCCGGCTGGTGAACTTTATCAGCCGGGACACATCGTAAGCGCAAGGATACCGAAGTTTCATCGTCTGACTGACAACACACTCTATGCTTGCAGCAAGACGCATTCTGCTTATTGAAGACGATGTGGATATTGGCTCTCTACTACGTGACCATCTGAAAGGTGAGGGGGCGCAAGTCACGTTGGTCACTGATGGTCGGGAGGGTCTGCGACGGGCGCAGGCCGAACCGTGGGACCTACTCGTACTGGATCTTACGCTTCCTGGTCTGGATGGTATTCACATTACGACCGAACTGAAACGTTGCCTGCCTGCGTTGCCTATCATTATCATTACTGCAAGAACGTCGGAGTCAGAACGAATACACGGTCTTGATGCGGGTGCTGATGATTATGTGTCAAAGCCTTTTTCGATGTTGGAGCTTGCGGCAAGGGTACGATCAACCTTGCGCAGATGCGATACCAATACACTACCCGAACAACAGGGTTTGCTGCGTGTGGGCGATGTAAGCCTTGATACCGACAGGCATTGCGCCTTCGTGGCTGACAAGCAGATAGAGCTGACAGCCCGAGAGTTTGGGTTGCTGGCCGAGTTCATCAGAAATCCCGGTAAGGTATTCAGCCGCGCTGAGCTGTTGAACCGGGTATGGGGCTCCAGTTACGAGGGCTATCGCCATACGGTCAATACTCACATCAACCGCTTGCGCGGTAAGCTCGAACCCGATCCATCCAAACCGGTTTATATCGTTACGGTCTGGGGTGTTGGCTACAAGATACAAGCCTGAGAGCAACCGTGTTTTCACTATATTCCCGGATTTCTGTCCTGTTTACTGCCATTCTGATTGGACTGGGAGCAACGATCTGGTACATCGCTCACCAGTCGCAAGTGCGGTACTTCGAGGAAGCAACTCAACAGCTCAATAAACCGGTAGCGATGTATATCGCGAATCAAATACCGCTATTTATCAACGGCAAGTTCGACGACAAGGCCCTGACAGAACTCGCATCACACATGATGATTGTTAACCCCAGCCTGGAACTGTATTTGCTGGATACTGAAGGCCGGGTCATGGCCTCTGCAGCGGATGCAACCTCGGGCTATGTTAAGAACATGACTGTTGATATGGAACCTGTAAATCAATTTCTGTCAGAGAGTAGCCAATTTCCGATATACGGCGATGATCCGAAATCTACCGGGGAAAAACGAGTCTTCTCAGTATTTCCGTTATCCGATATAGGCATTGGCGCATCGAGCTGCAATCCCTGTGGCTACGTTTACGCGGTGCTGGGTGGTGAGCGTGTAGGTTCGCCATGGGCAGTGCTAGGCAGTAGTCAGACATTGCAGTTCTCGACCTGGATGATAGTGGCAGTCTTGATATCTGCGTTGTTTGCTGGCCTTTGTCTGTTTTTCATGCTGACTAGACCACTGCGTGCCATGACAGACTCCATTGCACAGTGGCAAATCGTGGCATCCGGGTTTACTGTAAGGAGTGGGCAAGCCGTGGTATCCAGTCATCACGGCAATGAGCTGGAAGCATTGCAGACGACTTGTCAGAATATGGCGCAACGACTGCAAAGTCAGTATATCGAGCTAGATGCAGCGGACCAGCGACGCAGAAAACTGTATACCCATCTATCGCATGATTTACGCACCCCCTTGACTGGTGTTTGCGGTGCATTGGAAACGTTGACAGAAAAGTCTGACTGCATGACAGCGAGTGAAAGAGACGGGTGTTTTAACGTCGCCTATCGACAAGCACGCAGACTCGACCGATTAATTGATCAGGTATTTGAGCTCGCACGTCTGGATTCAGGGGATGTGTTACTGGAGTTAGAGTTGGTGTCTTTTCAGGAATTAGCGATGGATACGGTTCAGGAACTTGCAACTGAGGCCGCCTGTAAAGGGATAGCGTTGCGTTTTATACCGTGTACAGAAGACCAGAATCCGCTGGTTAGAGCCGATCTGGGGCAGCTTGACCGAGTGCTGGTTAACCTGCTGTCTAACGCAATCCGTCATACACCGGTTGGCGGGTTAATCACTGTGCAAACCAAAATGGAAACAGATCAGACACTGGAGGTGATTATTTCAGATTCCGGCTGTGGTTTTGCCGAACGCATAGACCAACAGCCACTGTCCACGATCGATTTGATATCCCATGCGAATGAGGGAGTCGCTAGTTCTGGCACTGGGCTTGGCTTAAGCATCGTATCCAGAATTCTGATGCTCCATGGTAGTGAGGCTATGCTCGATAGCAAGCCTGGGCACGGTAGTCAGATAACATTTCACCTGCCAATCGTTGAAGGTTAGCGTCAGGCACCGATTGCGTGACGAAGCTGCTGATAATGGCAATGGCTACTCGAATGGCCAGACGAGCGTTGAACGATATATTGCGCGACAGGTTCGGTGCGATATACACGTCAATATTCAGTTGGCTCGCAGTGAACGTACCGAACATCTTTCCCTTCACTGTTCAGAACCCGGAATCGAAAGCGAGTGGGGGAAAGCATACGCACCTTATCGAATGATTCGCGATCACCTCGCAGCTGTCGCTCTACATCTAATTGAGCGATATCGCTGTTGTGAAAATGGTGTTCGAATTCCCCATCGTGATAGTGATATTCCTGCGGATTATCTCACAGAATAACCGGTCGGATTGACTGATACTTGCAGGCCCTAGTATCAAGATCATGGAAGGTCTACATGCAAAAGTTCAAATGGCGCACCTTACTTGCAGCCGCGGCACTGCTGGCAACTCAATGGATGGCTCCAGCTGCTAGTGCACAAGATTCTAAGTCACCAGATACTCCGCAGCAGATTATCGTGGATCTCTCCAGCTTGCTTTACATTATTGGAGAGACTTCTGCCCGGTCCGACGAGATGGAACTTGCGCAGACGAATGCTGCGGCTCAGATGCAAAGTCTGTTGGATGGGATTGATGATGCCAAGATGGTAGAACCGGATAGTTCAGGTAATACGCCACTGTCACAGGCTGCTGCTCATGGTTATCATGAACTCGTTGCTACTTTACTTCAATCTAAGGCGGTTCGGGCGTCCATTGATACAAGAGATGCCAGCGGTCTGTCGGCCTGGGATCACGCGAATCTGTCTTTACCTCGTACGGCACTGATCTGCAATCCATCGCTGATGCAAAATCCATTCGCATTTATTCCGCTGATGGTCACGATGCCCTTTTATGCAAGCGAGCCTGATCGGTATGTTCTAACGCG